>Ga0115851_100028_pt1 | contig 35734 bp, 24 predicted proteins | sample InSIn2gowninarea_FD_83865 | JGI IMG/M metagenome (GOLD analysis project Ga0115851, IMG submission 83865)
CATGGAGTGGGACCAGGGTTAAATGCGGTGGGATTTGTTAACCACACAAGGGTGGTGGGTTAAACAGGTTTATATGGAGGGAAATGTGAATATGTGGAGCCATTATTAAGGTCCTATAATAATAGGATTCATAATTTTGAATTAGTTGTGGTTAATCTTGTAATATTGTACATACCTTTGCTTTTTTGCAAATTTTTCCAGATTAAAAATTAAAAAAATTAAAGAGGGTATGTCCTAAAGAAATTTCAAAGGAAAAAAAGAATAAGAAAAGATTAAAAAAGGTGAAAAATATGAACCCCAAACAAAAATAGATCATGAAAGTGTGCAAGTCCAAATGCAGCTACCTTTTACTTTACTATACAAAATAATGGTTGTGTGAAACTTGTCTTAAATTCCACAACCTATGGTAGTCAAACTATTTAATCTTGACTACATCATACTTTAGATTTCATGTTTATTGATAGAGAATAAAGATCTAGCTAAACTGTTTAATCTTAGAAGATCAGTAGTTAGGTATAGAAATAAAATGTGATCATAAGCTTAATCTGAGCCATTGGAAGATATAAGGTTAGAATTAGATAGTTTACTTTTCAAAAGAAAAAGGAAAGAAAGGGTCTGCTAACTTAAATGCACTCAACAAAGCGAATAATAGATGTTAGGGTAAGTAGAAGAAAGGTTGCAGAAATACAAAGTTGAATGAAACATAAAGCAAATTTTTCATGCATAATCCTATGTTTTAGTGTACTAGAGAAATTTTGAAAGTGAAAAGAATGTTCACAAGTTCATTTGGCTAACTTCCCCTCATTTCATTTCACCACCCACTACATATTTACTAATTTCCTCATTATTCCATCATCTCCCAAGAAAATGTCATTTTCCCTTCATTCTCACCTTGCTCCTTCATTTCACACATTTCCCTAGAAAATTACCCTCCAAAGGTCATTTTCCTACCCAAAACCCCTTTTTCCCTACTTTGAAACCCATTCCCCTTTGAAAAAAATCATTTTCCCCTTATTAATTCCCTATTTCACCTAAAAAACCCATAAAACCCCTTTACTCTAAGTTTTCTCTCCCTTATGCTTTATTTAACTAACTCCACAAATTCACATTTCCCTCCATATAAACCTGTTTAACCCACCACCCTTGTGTGGTTAACAAATCCCACCGCATTTAACCCTGGTCCCACTCCATAACACGTTCATCATATGCCTATCCTTGCACTTATTCATTAGATAATACAAATCATTGTAATTAATCCCCCGGGCCCTGCAAATCTCTGCCCCTACTCCCGTGCACAACCTCACCACATGACAGTTGTTAGATCTGTCACCCCCAGATCTAATGGCACACATCATTATCAAGTTCATTCACCTCCCGACCTTTACCCGCCCAAGAACACGCAAGATTCGTGGTTTTTCTTGGGCCCATTTTAGCTACGTGGCATCTCCTTGTTAATTCGTGTGCTCTCAGGAAAATATCACCCCACTCCCAAAAGTGGTGTGATGAGCAATGCAACCGCCTCCCCATGTAAGCCCAAAACCATCACTGTTCATTATGAAATTCCCTGCCAATTTCTAATTGTTGAGGAGGTAAATCCCCTCTGCGGACAAAGGCGATCCCTACTAGCCCAGACTGGGTCTAGTAACAATCAAACAATGCTATCACGTAGGTTCCTAATTGCAAATTGAAGACCAATGATGAGGGCCTACCTGGATTCTAACACTAGTACTTGTAGAAGAGTCGACGCTCTCGTTCCTTTGCTCCGACTGGTCACGATCCCCACGATCTCCATGAATGGACACCTGCACATGCAAAGAACAACACAAACACAAGCATAAAATCCAATAGATGCAACTATATATCAGTCAGAAAGGATATAACTCAATCATCATTACAAAATACAAAAAGAGTGGAACCATAATGATAGTCATCTATTATTGATAAACAAAGAAGAATACAACCATAGTTCTGACGTCAAATCCTCCTTTGGCTGGGTGATCAGTAACACATGCCTTGCAAAGCTTGTTTGGAATGGGGGACAAGCCTCTCTCTCTTTGGTTACAAGAATCTCCTTGCTTGGATTTGGCCTTATGGGAACTAAGAAGGCTCTTGCAGCATGAAGCACTTAACAATTCTCAATCTCCGGAATTCTGGAACTCTGGAACTAGCCTGCCAAAGGAGATGGACAAGCTTTTATAGATGGAGGAAGAGGAGTTGGGATCATCCACAATAATCATGGGATTGGCCTTATCATCAAAGAAGTTTCCATGGGAGGTGGCAAACCGCTTCCTCTTTATGGAAATTCATAGCCAAACCACCCAACTCGAGATAGATTCAAATCAAGAATTTGTTAGGATGAAGCTTCCGTTGTTGGTTTGTTAAAAACACCACTGAATATGGTTGGCATGAGTGCGACTCTGTGACAGAGCGCCAACTGGCGCGCCCTCTTTGGAGGATTTCCCCCATTGGCGCGAGGGCTACACTATGGAACCGCGCCAATGGAAAAAGGGCTATTTTTAGGATTTTTCAGCAGGAGATGTCTTCAGGGAAAATAAAGGTCATGTTCAGAGGAATGTCATGCAGGTGTTTGCAAGTCATGTCACTTCTCATAGGTCCCAGGATGAGTCCTCCAAGATGCGGGATAGGGGTAATATGGATAGTGACAAATTGTTGTGTAACAGATGCCCCCTAAAGCATGAGGCCCGAGAGAGATAGAGGGGTGAAATGCTTTACAAGAACATGTCCAACCGAAAACACCGCCACCGGAAAACCTGCGTGGAGAAGTACAACTGATATCTCAACTACATGATGTATGTGGTATGGGTGCAACCATCCATAGCAGAGTACATAATAATCTAGATCCAAGGTATGGGTGCAGCCATCCAGTGAGGGTCGATAAATAGACTCAGGCATGGTTGTAGCCATCTAGTGAATGAGTCATGTAATAATCATAATAATCCACAAAATTGCAGCCTGGACTCTGACAGAAAAAATCCAGGGTCTTGCGCTCCATCTCGATCCGAACAAAGTACAAGTTCAAGCATGCAAATATAGGAGTTGAAGTCAAACATGCATAAACATAATATGATTACCAGCCAATAGTGAAAATTGTTAACAGATGCAAGAGGTACCACCAATAATGACAATGGCCCTCAAGGTACTATAGGTATAATCTACAACGTGCGAATCAGTGAGTTGGTGTCGAACACCCACAGAATCATTCGATCAGAGTCCAATGATGAAAACCTCACATCGAACATGAAGAACCTGCCATTGAGGCATGCAGGCTCCAAGGCACCTGAAGGGAGTCTCTAGATCAGCTTCCTGGATAATGAGCTGAAGTCGACAGGAAGTGACCTTGATCAAAGGTGGGCCATAGTGTTTCCCACATCATCGACACGAGACAAAGGAATATAAGGTTGTTGTGAATCAAGATTATGTGAGTTATCAAAGGGAGGTTGTTATTTTGCAGAGGTAAACTTCTCTTGAACATATCGGTGGCACGACAGTGGACTTGGCAGTATTTGACATCAAATGAGCATAGGTCATGGTGACAAGGCAATGAGCAGATGAGAGGTCAAATAGGATCACCCAAACCCACGGAGGCAAGTGAAAAACGAGATGAGATGTCCCCACCCAGACACGAATGCAGACAAGTGCCATGTTCAAGAGTGACATATTGTCGACACGACAATGATCATGGTTCCATTTTCCCCAACATTTCTGGCGAGTACCCCAGTTATTTTTATTAACAAGCTTGACGGGGATAGCATATGCTTGTAAAGCATCATTTCGACAGAATCCAATGTCGTCAAGTTTTAACGAGTCTGACAGAGGAAAAACTCGGCATCTTTTCATGTTTTGAGAGTTTGAAAAGACAGCAAAAAAGTAAACTCCAGGGGTGTCCTTTTTCGTAAAGTTGTGTCTCTCGAGCCTGAAAAAGTATAAAACAATGCTCGAAAGAACCACCCGACCATTACGATCGAGGAGTACTTTTCATGATTAGTGACTTCAACCTGAAAAAGTAAAAAAGCGATCGAAATCACGTCGTTTCATAATCATTAACGAGCCTGAAATGACAAAAGCCCGGCAATCTTTTTTATGTTTAAACGATCGAAGAAAAATCTTAAAGGCGACTACCTCTCATTTAATTTTAATGAGTCAAGAGGGAAACTGAGCCATCTTTTCATGTTTAAACGGTCAGAAAAGAGCTGAAAGTAGACCTCCATTTTTATTCTCTTTAACGAGTCAAAAAGGGAAAAATACTTGGCAATATTTTCATATTTTACGAGTCAGAAAAGAGCTTAAAGGTGACTCATCCTAGAGGAACGAGTGGTATAAAGGGTAGCAACTGGTTTCAATAATGGTGGAACTACTCAAAACATGTAATGGTCAAGAGGCTGGCTAATCAAACCACTCATCACTGTGGTTCCTCAGGAAAGGATAAAAAACCAAGTGAAAGCATATGATCAGCTAAAGAGATGGTGGCAATGGAATGAAACAACCAAGGCTCATCTAGCAGAATTTAGCAGATAAACGACAATCACGAGATGTAAATCGGGTATGGGTTCATTTTTACACAAGCTTGAACCATGGAGAACTCTACTTGGATTCCGTTTCATGTTTACACAAGCTTGAAATGAAAAACTATGCTTGTTATAAGTTCGCATGCCCCCAACATAATAATGCAAATCGAGGTACATGCCCCCCAAGCTTCATTGCATTCAACGAGGTGGATGGAATGAAGGTTCACTCTCGAGATCTATGAAAGACTCGACTTGGATTTTACGGGATCTTAATCAAAGACTTGATTTGGAAAGGAGGAGTTGTTTCATTTTTTAATGAGGTTGACATAGGAAAATAACTATCATCATACCCTTATTTCATTTTGTAATGAGGTTGACATAAGAAAAGAACTGTCCTCGGACAACTTGTTTCCTTTTTTTAACGAGGTCGACACAAGATCAAAACTATCCTCGTGACACCTAGTTTCACTTGTTAAGGAGCTTGACACAAGAAAGGAACTATGCTTTGACCAGACCTAGTTTCATTTTTTAAGGAGCTTGACATAGGAAAGGAACTATGCTCTGAGGGAACCCAATTTAATTTTTTAAGGAGCTTGACATAGGAACGCGAACTATGCTTTGGCCAGACATCTACTCTGGCCAGACCTCTGGCTCCCCAATATGGTCACCAAACTGTTGAGGAGGTAAATCCCCTCTGCGGACAGAGGCGATCCCTACTAGCCCAAACTGGGTCTAGCAACAATCAAACAACGCTATCACGCAGGTTCCTAATTGAAAATTAAAGACCAATGATGAGGGCCTACTTGGATTCCAATGCTAGTACTTGTAGAAGAGTCGATGCTCCTGTTCCTTTGCTCTGGCTGGTCACGATCCCCACGATCTCCGTGAATGGACACCTGCACATGCAAAGAACAACACAATCACAAGCATAAAATACAATAGATGCAACTATATATCAGTCATAAAGGATATAACTCAATCATCATTACAAAAGACAAAAAGAGTGGAACCATAATGATAGTCATCTATTATTGATAAACAAAGAAGAATACAACCATAGTTTTGACGTCAAATCCTCCTTTGGATGGGTGATCAGTAGCACATGCCTTGCAAAGCTTGTTGGGAATGGGGAACAAGCCTCTCTCTCTTTGGTTACAAGAATCTCCTTGCTTGGATTTGGCCTTATGGGAACTAAGAAGGCTCTTGCAGCATGAAGCACTTAACAATTCTCAATCTCCGGAATTCTAGAACTAGCCTACCAAAGGAGATGGACAAGCTTTTATAGATGGAGGAAGAGGAGTTAGGATCATCCACAATATCCATGGGATTGGCCTTATCATCAAGGAAGCTTCCATGAGAGGTGGCAAACCACTTCCTCTCTATGGAAATCCGTAGCCAAACTACCCAAGTCTAGATAGATTCAAATCAAGAATTTGTTAGGATGAAGCTTCCGTTGTTTTTTTGCTAAAAACATCACTGTTTATGGTTGGCGCGAGTGTGACTCTGTGACAGAGCGCCAACTGGCGCACCCTCTTTGAAGGGTTTCCCCCATTGGTGCGAGGGCTACACTGTGGAACCATGCCAATGGAAAAAGGGCTATTTTTAGGGTTTTTAAGATGGAGATGTCTTGAGAGCAAATGAAGGTCATGTTCAGAGGAATGTAATGCAAGTATTTGCAGGTCATGTCACTTCTCATAGGTCTCGGAATGAGTCCTCCAAGATGCAGGAGAGGGGTAGTAGAGACGGTGACAAATTGCTGTGTAACAGATGCCCCCTAAAGCATGAGGCCCGAGAGAGATGGAGGGATGAAAATACTTTACAAGAACATGTCCAACCGAAAACACTACCGTCGGAAAACCTGTGTGGAGAAGTACAACTGATATCTCAAATACATGATGTATGTGGTATGGGCATAGCCATCCATAGCAGAGTACATAATAATCTAGATCTAAGGTATGGGTGCAGCCATCCAGTGAGGGTCGATAAATAGACTCAGGCATGGTTGCAGCCATCCAGTGAATGAGTCATGTAATAATCATAATAATCCACAAAATCACAGCCTGGACTCTAACAGACAAAATCCAGGGTCTTGCGGTCCATCTCGATCTGAACAAAGTACAAGTTCAAGCATGCGAATATAGGAGTTGAAGTCGAACATGCATGAACATAATCTGATTACCAGCCAATAGTGAAAATTGTTAACAGATGCCAGAGGTACCACCAATAATGACAATGGCCCTCAAGGTACTATAGGTATAATCTACGGTGTGCGAATCAGTGAGCTGGCGTCGAACACCCACAGAATCATTCGATCAGAGGCCAATGATGAAAACCTCGTGTCGAACATGAAGAACCTACCATTGAGGCATGCAGGCTCCAAGGCACCTGAAGGGAGTCTCTAGATCAACTTCTTGGATAATGAGCTGAAGTCGACAGGAAGTGACCTTGATCAAAGGTGGGACATAGTGTTTCCCACGTCATCGACACGAGACAGAGGAATATAAGGTTGTTTTGAATCAGGATTATGTGATTTATCAGAGGGAGGTTGTTATTTTGTAGAGGTCAACTTCTCTTGAACATATCGGTGCCACGACAATGGACTTGGCAGTATTTGACATCAAATGAGCAGAGGTCATGGTGACAAGGCAATGAGTAGATGAGAGGTCAAACATGATCACTCAAACCCATGGAGGCAAGTGAAAAACGAGATGAGATGTCCCCACCCAGACACGAATTCAGACAAGTACCATGTTCAAGAACGACATACTGCCGACACGACAATGATCGTGGTTCCATTTTCCCCAACATTTATGGCGAGTACCCCAGTTATTTTTATTAACAAGCTTGATGGGGATAGCATATGCTTGTAAAGTGTCATTTCGATGGAATCCAATGTCATCAAGTTTTAACGAGTCTGACAGAGGAAGAACTCGGCGTCTTTTCATGTTTAGAGAGTTTGAAAAGACAGAGGAAAAGTAAACTCCAGGGGTGTCCCTTTTCGTAAAGTTGTGTCTCTCGAGTCTGAAAAAGTATAAAACAATACTCGAAAGAAGCGCCCAACCATTACGATCGAGGAGTACTTTTCATTATTAGTGACTTCGACCTAAAAAAGTAGAAAAGCGACTGAAATCACATCATTTCGTAACCGTTAACGAGCTTGAAATGACAAGGGCCCGACAATATTTTCGTCTTTACACAGTTGGAAAAGAGCTTAAAGCCGACCACCTCTTATTTACTTTTAACGAGTCAAGAGGAAAAACTTGGCAATATTTTCGTCTTTAAACGGTCAGAAAAGAGCTAAAAGCAGACCTCCATTTTTATTCTCTTTAGTGAGTCAAAAAGGGAAAAAGTTACTCGGCAATCTTTTCATATTTTACGAGTTAGAAAAGAGCTGAAAGGAGACTCTTCCTGGAGGAATGAGTGGTATAAAGGGTAGCAACTGGTTCCAGTAACTGATGGAACTACTCAAAACATGTAATGGTCAAGAGGCTGGCTAATAAAACCACTCATCGCTACAGTTCCTCAGAAAAGGATAAACAACCAAGTGAAAGCATATGATTAGCCAAAGAGATGGTGGCAATGGAATGAAACAACCAAGGCTCATCTAACAGAATTTAGCAGATAAAAACGACAATCATGAGATGTAAATCAGGTATGGGTTCATTTTTACACAAGCTTGAACCATGGAGAACTCTGCTTGGATTCAGTTTCATGTTTACACAAGCTTGAAACGAAAAACTATGCTTGTTATACGTTCGCATGCCCCCAGCATAATAACACAAATCGAGGTACATGCCCCCCAAGCTTCATTGCATTCAACGAGGTGGATGGAATGAAGGTTCACTCTCGAGATCTATGAAAGAATTGACTTGGATTTTATGAGATCTTAATCAAAGACTCGATTTGGAAAGGAGGAGTTGTTTCATTTTTTAATGAGGTTGACACAGGAAAAGAACTATCCTCATACCCTTATTTGATTTTGTAACGAGGTTGATATAAGAAAAGAACTATCCTCGGACAACTTGTTTCCTTTTTTTAACGAGGTCAACACAAGATCAAAACTATCCTCATGACACCTAGTTTCATTTGTAAAGCAGCTTGACATAGGAAAGTAACTATGCTCTGACCAGACCCAGTTTCATTTTTTAAGGAGCTTGACATAGGAAAGGAACTATTCTCCGAGGGAACCCAATTTCATTTTTTAAGGAGCTTGACATAGGAACGTGAACTATGCTCCAGCCAGACCTAATTTCATTTTTTAAGGAGCTTGACATAGGAAAGGAACTATGCTCCGACCAGACCTAGTTTCATTTTTAAGGAGCTTGACATAGGAAAGGAACTATGCTCCGACCAGACCCAGTTTCATTTTTTAAGGAGCTTGACATACGAAAGGAACTATGCTCCGAGGGAACCCAATTTCATTTTTTAAGGAGCTTGACACAGGAACGCGAACTGTGCTCTAGCCAGACCTAATTTCATTTTTTACAGAGCTTGACATAGGAAAGGAACTATGCTTTGACCAGACCTAGCTTCATTTTTTAAGGAGCTTGACATAGGAAAGGAACTATGCTCCGACCGAACTTCATCATAATGAACAGGAAGTCGAGGCTTCCAAGAGTACCATGCCTAGTGGAAGGACAATGTCTTGGAAGTCAGGGCCCAATGGACACTATGCACAACGGTGACATCACTGGATACATGCACGGGATAAGTGGCCATGTAGTTGATCTATGGTGGGGCAGATACAACTGGTGGATAAAACCCAGGAGGGGATGACAATGACACAGGAGGCACCAGGGGACTAAAGAATGATAATTGATCGATAGTCATGATTCTTCCATCGTGTGGAAAGCAAACCACATAGAAAAGTGAAGAGACAAGGGCCCCCATGGCATAAACATAGTCACGACCAAGGAGAAGACTAAAATCCAAAGCACCTTGGGTAACCAACATGTCTATATAGACAGTTTTGCCTCCCAAAGTAATAGAGAACTTCGGAAGGATCCCTAACGGTTGAGTGGTCCCTCCATCAAATGCCGTCAGATTCTACGCGACCGACACAAGCTGTGGGGAGCCCAAAGCTTGACAAGTAGTGGAAGGCATAAGACTGATAGATGCACCCTCATCCAAAACAGTGCCAGGTACAACCTTATCATGGGCATGTACTACAATCTGGAAAGGCACATCGGATGGAAGGCAGAAAGAGGTCAAACGACTCTAGTCGAAGGAAACGATTGAACTACTTGGTGGGGGAATCATATGATTGCCCCCCTGCCCTAAAGGAACCAAAGAAGGAATATCGGGATCAACTGGGATAGGAGAGTCATTTTTGGACTGAGGAGAATCTGAGGAGATGAGAAGAACATGAGCGTGATGCTCTTCCGAAATAGAGTGATCGACGGGTGGTGAACCTGAGTCGACATTCTTTCCGACCAATGGTTGGTCTGGAACAGGCTTGGCACAGCGAGGTTCAGGAAGAGGAGCCTGGACAAGAGAAGAATATAAGTCAATCTCTTTGTCAACAGGGAGACAATCTGCAGAGAGATGTTGATAACCAATAGGAAGTTGGGGTGAGGAAGCTGTAAGACTTTCCAAGACAGTGGAAGATTTATCCATGAGCAGACAAAGGTGAAGGGGATGGTTGCCTTCACATAGTCTACAGGGGATTCGAATCTTCCCTTTCTCCTGAATGTTGTCAATCGATAGGGTAGCATCGCCATGAGGTTCAGAGGACGATAAGGGGCAGGCTAGATCACGAGACCATACTTCTAAGATACTGGGAATGCCAGGACAATCACGAAGAAGATGGTCACCCTTGCACAATTTACAAGGAAACTTGACCTTCCGCGGAGGAGCAGAAGGTGGCCCGACTTGGGTTGTACTTTTAACCTCTCGCTTATGAGACTTCTTCATCTTCATCTTCTTCTTCTTCTTCTTAGCCACCTAGTTACTTGAATCTAGACTTTCACCAGGTGAACTAGAAGATGAGGACGTAGAAACAGGCGAAGAAGGGGAGAGGTTCACCTTGGAATCAACATGATGTTGTTCGGGTGGAGGAACTGATTGACCAATAGTTATGACATTAGGGACCAAAGAGGTTGAGAACAACCAAACAGGCAACCCAACAATTAACCCAGGAGGGGACAACATTGCCATGTAAGGAGCACCAACATTTCCAAATGGAGGGAAATGACCAGGATTCCCGTCATAGGGGATTCCTGGGTTAGTGAACTCCAGAAAAGTTGCCATCAAAACTAAAAATCACACACAGGGCTGAAAAGACTCAAGACACACAATCAAACAGTCAACAAGTAGAATCTAATAGGGCGTGTGATCGCAGGTGAATAAATTTTAAGACACAAGGACATAACTTGACCTTTTCATTTTTAAAGAGTCGAGAAAAGGACAAAAAGATGACTCTAGTCGCCTTTGAATGTTTAATGAGCCCAAAATGACAAATGCTCAGATGAGCCTTTTCTTTTAGGGAGTCCGAAAAGGATCAAAAGTGACTACTCTGGAGAACTAGGCAAAGGTTTACCAAACAAATCCGTAAAACTGCATATACACCTTGGCAATCATATGAAAACCAAGGACTTTCCATATGATAGTCAATCTTCCTGAATGCTGTGTTCGGTGCATTACGGCTTGTAAGGTGGTAGACACAACTTCCTATGGATAAAGGATGATAACCTAGTGGGGTCTCCCCATATACTCGACGGTACATGGGAGCACAAACCTGTATTAGACCACTATTGAGTCACAGAAGGAGGAATCACCCAACCTTAAGTGAAAACAACAGTGACTAGGTTTAACGACGTCGGAACACGTCTCTAGCCTAGACCTCTAAATGTGTGCGTTATGTTCCAATGTGTTGTTAGATTCATTCAGTTCATTTTAAAGTTGATCTTGGATTATGTTTCAGTTTTCAGGCCTTAGCATATTTAATGTCTCAAAATTTCCTAAATGCAAACTATATGCCAAAGTATATCATTTCATTTGATGAATGCTAACTATGAGAGAGTTGAGAGCTTCCACACCAACAAAATGATCATAGAACAATCAAAAATATCTCTAATGCAACTAATGGAAATTAACAAATTTTTCTTCAAAGTCACTAATCACTGATAAGAACGAAAAGCTCTAATTCACATTAACTAATGAAAAGCAAAAGAGATTGTGTTTTGTTTTCTAAAATTGATGGTAAGATGCACTAAAAAACTTTGAGAAACAATAATAAAAGAGTGAAAACACAAATTTCACTCAATGCAAACACAATCAGATCCCTGAATACCAAAGCAGTCCTTCAAAACCAAAAAATATCCCAAAGACACCAATGAGCCATGTGATCTAGGCCCAAAGCAAAGCCAAGCGGAATCCAAGTGAAAAAGGAGTAAATCACTCAAATAACGCAATAAAATTCTTAATAACCACTAAACGAGTGCAAGGGAGTAATCAGAAAGTCGACTGGACTGATAGAAGACCAAAAACTCCTAAGAAAGGCTTGACATGCAAAGCCACTAGATGTCCTAGGGCTAAAACTTGAAATCGATAGAAAGTGGCAAACACCCAAAGTATGCAAATGTAATCTATGCACATTTTCATTCATATTATGAAAATGACAATTATAATTATGCAAGTGTGATCTATGCAAGAGAATTCTCAAACACGAGATGATTCTAATGTAATCTAAGAACCAATCAAGTGCAAATCAAGAAAATTGGGTGAGAGTTCCAAAGATCAAAAAATAAAAACACTCAAAGGCAATTAACACTCATACACAATTTAGCCCCCCCCCCCTCGGCGAATGAGGGGGAATTTTTTTTACAAAAACAAAAGCAAAAAGATGCAAAATTGTGAAAAGACTGAGACAAACCTCCAAGTAATGACCAAAGGAAATCAAATTAAGAATTTCTCAAAAAAGAGATTCAAAACCAGTCAAACGAGACTCCAACACACTCAAGCAGTCGAGAAGACTCCAATACTCCAGTCAAACAAAGACCAATCTCAGAAGGCTTAAAACAAGCAAACTTTAACAGTTCCTAGGCCTGGTGCAACTGTCAGGCTGAAACTAGCACCTTTTAAGGATTAGTGCGAGTGGTATATTGACAACTTGTGCCAATTGGCGCAACTATCACGAAAAAAATGTGCCAGTCAAGTTTGTTGTGCCAAAATAAAAAATAAGCAATCCAAGACTAGGCCAACGATAACCAGGTAAACCAAGAAGCTAGAAATAGCAAAAGGACTCAACCCAGAAGGTTGACCAAGCAAGCAAAAACAAGAAATAACCAAAAAGGCAAGACAAGCTCCCCAGCGGAGTCGCCAAATTGTTGAGGAGGTAGATCCCCTCTGCAGACAGAGGTGATCCATACTAGCCCAGACCGGGTCTAGCAACAATCAAGCAATGCTATCACGTAGGTTACTAATTGCAAATTAAAGACCAATGATGAGGGCCTACTTAGATTCCAACGCTAGTACTTGTAGAAGAGTCGACGCTCCCGTTCCTTTGCTCCGGCTGGTCACGATCCCCATGATCTCTATGAATAGACACCTGCACATGCAAAGAACGACACAAACACAAGCATAAAATCCAATAAACACAACTATATATCAGTCAGAAAGGATATAACTCAATCATCATTGCAAAAGACAACAAGAGTGGAACCATAATGATAGTCATTTATTATTGATAAACAAAGAAGAATACAACCATAGTTCTGACGTCAAATCCTCCTTTGGCTGGGTGATCAACAGTACATGCCTTGCAAAGCTTGTTTGGAATGGGGAACAAGCCTCTCTCTCTTTGGTTACAAGAATCTCCTTGCTTGGATTTGGCCTTATGGGAACTAAGAAGGCTCTTGCAGCATGAAGCACTTAACAATTCTCAATCTCCGAAATTCTGGAACTCTGGAAATAGCCTGCCAAAGGAGATGGACAAGATTTTATAGATGGAGGAAGAGGAGTTGGGATCATCCACAATAATCATGGGATTGGCCTTACCATCAAAGAAGCTTCCATGAGAGGTGGCAAATCACTTCCTCTCTATGGAAATCCATAGCCAAACCACCCAACTCCAGATAGATTCAAATCAAGAATTTGTTAGGATGAAGCTTCCGCTGTTGGTTTGTTAAAAACACCACTGAATAGGGTTGGCAAGAGTGTGACTCTGTGACAGAGTGCCAACTAGCATGCCCTCTTTGGAGGATTTCCCCCATTGGCCCGAGTGCTACACTATGGAACCGCGCTAATGGAAAAAGGGCTATTTTCAGGGTTTTTCAGCAGGAGATGTCTTCAGGGAAAATAAAGGTCATGTTCAGAGGAATGTAATGCAAGTGTTTGCAGGTCATGTCACTTCTCATAGGTCCCAGGATGAGTCCTCCAAGATGCGGGAGAGGGGTAATAGGGACGGTGACAAATTGCTGTGTAACACTAATTGTTGCCGATTAAAAGGTGAAAGACGCCCATTTTCACCCTTTTTCGCTCATTTGCTCTGTGAAAGCCTCCTAAGCTTTCCTGCACTACCCTGAGCCTCTGCAACCATATTTGACCACCAACTCCCTCCCAAACACACTCTGGAAGCCCAATTCAGCCCTCCAGTGCACAAATAAAGAGACAATACCCTCTGCAGCTGCCATTCACACCAGTTTGCAGCCTATACCATCATTTCCAGTTATTTTAACAAAAAACCAGAACGACCCTCTTAGTTTAAAAATGTACAGTGAATTCAAGAAATAATTAATTGAATTTAATTGATTTCCCCTAAATTAAGAATATTCCCCCCTGAAATACCCAAACCCCTATCTTGCAAATTTCCAATACCCTATCTTTGTACAAAATTATTCAAAGCTTCACTTATATAACCTGTACAAGCCTAATTCCCACATTTTATTCTCAAGATGGCTGCCCAGACCTCTCTAGATGTCATACTAGTCTCAAACCATGCAACTAGCCAAGGACGATGAAGAGGGGGTGAAACTGGTTGAGGACATGGGCAGGTAATTTTCTATAACTGTGGCAAAGCAGGACACTTCACACAAGATTTCACAAACCCCATGCATACATGTTATCAATGTTACTGACAATTTGTGCATGTGATAGAGAAATGTCTGATCCTTATGGAAAAAAATGCAAGAAACGAAGACGCAACCCCAACAGCCTACACAGAATATCCAAATGATGAGGGCAGAGCCCCTCAATGAAGATTAGAGCATAAATATAGTAACAAGGAGTGTTATAGCCACTATTGTAGATAAGGGAAAGCAGCCTGAGACTGACGAGTGGGTGCACAAGGCTACTAAGAAGGAAATAGACTTTGATCTTAATCACATTAAAGAGACATTTATGGAAGCAAAGAAGAATTTCACTGATGCCTCCACTTTAAGAAGCCATGAGAAATTGTTGAAAATTGGTATGGCACAAGAGGTAGATCCTTTGGTACTAACTACTTTTCTAAAGACCTGTATGAACTTATTGCGTGATAAGAAAGTAGTAGAAGGGTTGAAATATGTTGGCTTGAGGGGGCTTGACCCAAGTTTGGAGTTATTTAGCCAAACAAATCCCTGTACTACTGGCCCTTTCGGTAGCAATCTGCAGAGCACAGACTGAGCTCTCACTCTAAGCAGTATGGGGTGATGTTGGTGTTAGGGTCCTATAATAATAGGATTCATAATTTTGAATTGGATGTGGTTAGTATTGTAATATCATACATACCTTTTCTTTTCTATAAATGTTTTCCATATTAAAAATTAAAAAATGTAAAGGGTGTATGTCCTAAAAGAAATATCAAAGAACAAAAAGAATAAGAAAAGATCAAAAAGGTGAAAATATATGAACTCCAAACAAAAATAGATGATGAAAGTGTGCAAGTACAAATGCCACTAATTTTTACTTTATTGTACAAAATAATGGTTGTGTGCAGCTTTCCTTAAATGCCACAACCCATGATAGTCAAACTGTTTAATCTTGACTACTTCATGTATTAAATTTCATGTTTATATATAGAGAATAAAGATCTAGCCAAACTTTTTAATCTTGACAGATTAGTAGTTAAGTAGAGAAATAAGAAGTGCTCATAAGCTTAATCTGAGCCATTGGAAGATATAAGGTCAGAATTAGATAGTTTACTTTTCAAAAGAAAAAGGAAAGAAAAGGTCTGCTAGCTTAAATGCACCCAACAAAGTGAAGAAAATATGTTAGGGTAAGTAAAGGGTAAGTAGAAGAAAGGTTGCAGAAATACAAAGTTGAATGACACATAAAGCATATTTTTCATGCTTAATCCTATATTTCAATGTGCAGGAGTAGTTTTGAAAGTGGAAGGATGTTCAAAAGATCATTTGGATAACTTCCCCTCATTTCATTTCACCCCCCACTACATACTTACTAATTTCCTCATTATCCCATCATCTCCTAACAAAATACCCTTTTCCCTTCATTCTCACTCTTGCCCCTTGGTTTCACACATTTCCCTAGAAAATTACCCTCCAAAGGTCATTTTCCTACCCAAAACCCTTTTTTCACTAGTGTGAAACCCATTCCCCTTTGAAAAAATCATTTTCCCCTTATTAATTCACTATTTCATCTAAAAAACCCTTAAAACCCCTTTACTCTAAGTTTTCTCTCCCTTCTGCTTTATTTAACTAACTCAACAAATTCACATTTCCCCCATATAAATTTGTTTAACCCACCACCCTGGTGCAGTTAACAAATCCCACCACATTTAACCCTGGTCCAACTCCATAGCCCATTCATTATATGCCTAAACCCGCACTTATTCATTAGATAATTACAAATCAATTGTAATTAATCCCCTGGGCCCCACAAATCTCCACCCCTGTACCCATCGCACAACTTCACCGTGTGACAACTCTTAGATCTGTCACCCCTAGATCTGGTGGCATGCATCCATATCGCGTTCACTCACCTCCCGACCTTTACCCGCCCAAGAGCATGCGAGATTCATGGTTTTTCTCGAGCCCCTTTTGGCTACGTGGCATCTCCTTGTTAACTTTTGTGCTCTTAGGAAAATACCACCCCACTCCCAGAAGCGACGCGATGAGCAATGAAACTACCTCCCCGTGTAAGCCCAAAAACATCACTATTCATTATGAAATTTCTCGCCAATTTCTAACCATTGCCGATTAAAAGGTGAAAGATACCCATTTTCACCCTTTTTCGTTCATTTGCTCTGTGAAAGCCTCCTAAGCTTTCCTGTGCCACCCTGAGCCCTTGCAACAATATTTGAGTACCCACTGCCTCCCGAAGATGCTATGGAAGCCCAATTCAACCCTTCAGTGCACAACTAAAGCCATCATACCCTCTACAACTACCATTCACACTAGTTTGCAGCTTATACCACCATTTCCAGGTATTTTAACAAAAAACCAAAACGACCCTCTCAGTTTAAAAACATACAGTGAATTCAAGAAATAATTAATTGAATATAATTGATTTCCCCTGAATTGAGAATATTTCACCCTTGAAATACCCAAACCCCTATACTACAAACTTCCAGTACCCTATCTTTGTATAGACCTATTCAAAGCTTCACTTATATAATCTGTACAAGCCTAATTCCCACATTATATCCTCAAGATGGCTGCCCAGACCTCTCTAAATTTCAGACTAGTCTCAAACCATGCAACTGGCCATTGATAGGTTCATGGTTAAGTTCAAACTTTTGAGGCAAAAGGGATTACCAAATCCTTTAGTTATAAATGATAAGCTAATGACACAAGAATATTACAATAAGAAGATCAAGGAAGTGGCCAAAGATTAGGTAAACACTTCATCCATGAAGGGAATACCAACAGGAAAAGTATTGTATCAAACATTTGAGAACTTGTTTTACCCCTAGCATGAGGTAAAACACCTTTTTATTAATAAGCCCACTTTTGCCAAGCATACAAGGGCAGATGAGATATACCAAAAAATGCTCAATATCGAATTACCAAATGTTGAAACATAGGAAAAAATGAATGATTTATTGTATGAAATACACAGTAAAAATACAACTGTGTAGTAAAAAGTAAAAGAGCACAGTAAAATGATATTGATAGGACAACACGATCAAAGAGTATCAGATGAAAGGTCATAAGTAAATATGACAGCTAGTGTGAAGACCAAACAACCAAGCAGCTTAAAGGGAAAAAGATCAAAAGACTAAAAGACAACAGAACCCAAATAAAAGGGACAGCAAACAAAAGTTCAATAGTTGTCTATATCTTCTTGCATGAAGATATTTCCTTTTCCTAGATTAGTTCTCAATGCAGTTTGAGATATTTTGTAAATTATTTTTGTATAAATACTTCATAAGTTGAAGTATTGAGGGTGGATTGCTATACATTTGTAGAGTTATTTTGATCTTAAACCTAAGGGTGATTGTACCACTTTTCAAGTCAACAGACTGGAGCAAGTAATAAAAGGATTGCATTAGAGGATTCATGAGATGAGATATTGTAGTGAAGTATCTTCTTTGTTTGATTTTGTTACCTTCTTATGTGTTTCATAAACTTAATTGTTTTTCTAAATTGAAATGAATTAACTAGAAATATCACTCAGAACTTGTTTAAGTACACTCTGTTTTGCACAGTTAGTCATTCATATGTTTTCCTCTGATACCCGGATTTGAGAACCCTTAATATATCTCCCATCCTAGTTGACCTCTTTCACTTCTCTTCATGATCTGGCCTAGGGAACCCTTAATTTCTCCCTGGATCCGATTGGAAACTATTTCACCTTCAAGCCTTTGAGATATGTAGTAACTCATCTATCTTGCCCTCTAGACGTTGTTTTTTGAGCTTAATACAGTATTGTCTGTCTGACATTTGAACCCATAGCCCAATGGTAAAAGACAACCCTTTTAATCTAAGTAAGTGATCCCACCACCCAAATTCAAATCAAGAACCCAAGCACAATCATAACTAGCCAAAAATTAATTACCTAAAACAAAGTTAAATCATAAAGAGAGAGCCCTCTCTGAGATTACGAAGGCTAGGTCTTGATCTCCAAAAGTGGTTTGTGGTTACCTCTATCATTTCTTTTTCTGAAAACTTCGAAGAAATGTTGGAGTGATAATATCTGGAACCATGTTTCTGCACCCTTGAGATGTTTGAGGGGTCGATTTAGTCCAACTGTGAATACCCTCATGCAGGTCGCTTCGTGCACTATCCCGACTTGTGAGGCCTTCGAGCTCTGTTATACTCGCCTTCGCGTAGTCCTAACCAGGGGCTGAGGAGCTTTCGTGCTGCTAAAGGAGCGATTTGTGCTATTTCCCCAAGTTACACCGCAGATCTTACTTATCTTCTTATAAGAGTTAGTTATCTTTGCATAAACAGATACTTTATCTCATACTCACTTATTCAACACATTCATATAAGTTCATGTAGAAAATAAACAGTAAACTTGCAATTCATACCCAATATACTTCAATGCATAAAACAGGAAAGGATACACATAAATAATGTAAAACTTATCTTTATTAATTCTTCAATCGGTTACAAACTCAACCTGCCCTGTGCACTCAGCTGTAGGGGACCACACACTCAGCTGCAGACTACCTGGCCTCTATGCACTCAGCTGTAGAGCCTTCTCCTACTCTATGACCCAAAGACATGACTTTACACTTTAGACTCAATGCTTCCTCATTAGATCTTCTATTAACTTCTCCCTCTTTACAACTTAGAGCCTCACTCTATTTATACAATCCCATGGTCCACATACCATGGGTAGAACTCTCAAGCCATCAGTACATTGCAAAAGTAAGGGTGGAAAACCCTATGACTTAATTACAACTTCGGACTCTGTGCCCACAAATCGTGGAGTTTTAGATTAGACTTAGCTAAAACTTGGGCTTTAAGCCCCAAAACTTGCCTTGGGGGGATCCTGCACCCAATAGGCCCCCAACAAAAACATCGTGACTCAGCCTCGAGTCATTCTATCAGTGCGGAGATCTTCACGTGGAGACCTCCCAACTTTGCTCATACTGCTGCAAGGTCAGCAATGCACTAAGAAGCTACCTGTTGTATCTCCTAGACGTGTTGTTTAGAGACTACGATATCTGAACTACTTCCCTGTATCTTCTCCTACGTTTGCTACATCTGTTTATAGTCCAATGCCTCCTTTTAGCTACCTAGAGCACTAATACTATGCTTCTGTTGGCTAGTCAAATAGTCATGCAACCCATGTATGGCTTCAGCCAACTACCATTCACTTTTACTGGGAAAGGTTCTCCATTTAGCTTTACCAATTGCACTGCCCCTCTATCTGTGACCTCCTTAATAACATATGGTCCCATCCAACGCATTCTAAACTTTCCCAGGAATTTATCAAACTTACTATCATATAGTAACACCAAATCATTAACCTTGAGGGTGCGCAACTTAATATGTCGATCGTGCAAGGCCATTTTCGCATTGCTTTTGTACCTGCTGATGGAATCTAGCCAAAAATTGTTCCTCTTCGAGTTCCTCCAACTACATGAGCCTCTCCTCCAGGGCTCCATGGTCCGTCATACCTGTGAGCACTATTATGCATAGACTAGGTATAATATACTCCATTGGCATTATGGCTTCCACTCCATAGACCAGCTGGAAAGGTGTCTATCCCATCAGTTTCTTGCATGTTGTCTTATAATCCCATTATACTACAGGTATGTGTAGGTCCCAATCACTTTGTTGCATGTTGCATGCTTTGGTCAGTGCAGTCTCTAGTATTTTGTAAAATGCTTCTACTGTCCCGTTGGCTTGTGGGTGATATGGTGTGCTTTTCTGATGATACATCTGAAACTCTTCTATCAGCGCGCTGATTGTTTCGATCTGGAAATGTGTACTGCAATCACTCATTAAGACCTTCGAACATCCAAATCATGTCAATATGTGTTCAAACAGAAACTTCATGGCCATGGTATCCATGCAACCATTTACTGGTTGCGTTTCTGCTAAACGAGTCAGGTACTCTATCGCAGTGATAATGTATATTGCACATGTTTTTCCTTGAGGTTTGATAGGTCCTATGAAGTCAATCACCCATTTTTCAAAGGGCTGCAGTGTCATTTTTAGATTCAAAGGCATCTCGTCCCTCCGATATGGTTTACCTATTCTTTTACATACATCATAGACCTTGCAATGTGCTTTTGAATCCTGATGAAGGGTCAACCAACAAAATCCTACGTGAAGAATCTTTTGTGTAGTCACTCTCCCTACATAGTGTCCTCCTGTAGCACCCCCATGCGTGTCCATGAGGATATGGGTTTATTCAAATTCAGGTACATAACTTCGTAGTATCTCATCATTGACCGTCTTATATAGGTGCCCCGCAATGACAAAAAAATATGCCATACGCACCACCAGTTCCTTCTTCTGCTAGATGGAGTGCTCTTTCAACACAGTTCTAGTCATGAGAAAGTGGACTATATCTTCAAAGTGTCCATCTACTATGCACACAGCAAAGAGCTGTGCATCAAGTAATCCTTCCTCCAAACTAGTAGGTTCCTCTCTTGTCTCAATGAATGACAGGTGATCTAATCCCGTGTTCAGTCACCCAAGCTTCACAATGACCTCAAAATCATATTCTTGGAACAATAAAAGCCACCTGCATATGCGCCCCCCCAACACACGCTTATTGACCAAGTATTTCAGTGTGGAATGATCTGTATACATCTTGAAGTGTCCCCCTAGAAAATAGTGCCGATATTTCTAGAGTGCGTACACCATAGCCAATCCCTTGAGTTCAATGGTGGAATAGTTATTTTCTGCTTTAGACAATATGTGACTCGCGAATGCGATAGGGTGATCCAAGACCTCTCCACTATCCTGTGTTAGTACCACTCCCAGTGCTATACACGATGTGTCAACATGGACATGAAACTCCTCGTCCCATTTTGGGAAGACCAAGATTGATGGAGAGGCCATCTTTTCTTTTAGTACATCCAAGATTTTCTTACAGTCATTGTTCCATCAGAACGTGACATCTTTCTTCAACAGCTTCTCCATCGATGCAGTGATTTGGGCATAGATTTTGATGAACTTCCTGTAGTAGCCCGTATGTCCCAAGGTAGTGTGCAGCTGTTTCACACTTCGTGACGCTTCCAAATTCAGAATCACCATAGTATTTGCCTACCATTAGTCCCTTTCTACAAACCATGTGTCCCAAAAGGAACAAGGAATGTACACTTCTTGAGGCTCAGTGCGATTTGGTGTCTTTGATAGGTATCTAGCATCAAGCGTAAGCTCCCTACATGGTGCTTAACAAGCCCAAATACAGTCCAATAATCAAGATAAACCTCTAGGAACTTATGGATATATTCCTTGAATGTTGCAACAACTACGCGCAAAAATATGGCTGGTGCATTCTTCAACCAAAATGGCATAACCATGTATTGAAAGTAGCCCCACTTAGTCATGAAGGTTGCCTTACTCCTATCTTCCAGCACGATTTTGATCTAGTGGTACCTTGAGAACCCGTTAGTGAAACAATATGCTTCCTGCCCACTGACATTTTCCAATACTTCATCTGTGAACAGAGTTGGGAATGGGTCATGCACACATGCGTCATTCAATTTTCCAAGGTCCATGCATATTCTTATCTTGCCCTTCTACTTTTCTTCCTACACCACCATAGGGCTTACCCAATCAGATTCTTCCACCGTCTCAATGATTTATCTTGCGAGCATTTTGTCTAATTTTATGCGGACCTTCTCCTTGTATTTCAGATTCAAGCGGTAAGGTCTCTGCTTAACTCACTTTGTGTTAGGATTTAATGTGATCCTCATCATTCCTAAATCTCTAATGATTCCTTTTAAGTCTGTGATCTTGGTCGAGAATAAGACCTGGTACTCAAGGAGTAACTCAACGAACTTATCCACTGTCGCATCATCCCTGTAGTCATCGAGTGTTGCATACTTAGGTTCGACCTTCGTACCAATGTTCACTTGCTTTGTCTTTACTGGAATGGTTATTTCACGGTCTTTAATCAGTGGTCCTTGAACCTTGTGATGGCCTTCTGTTTCTGGAATGTTAATTTTCTACATATCTTCGTCATCTTCTTCATCATTTACATTACAACATTCTAGCATGCAGCTCAGCTGAGTAGCCCATTTAGGCTAAATTGATTCTATCGGCTCTTGTGGTATCCTAAAGATAACCGCTTTTACTGCTTGTATCACATCGTCCATGGTGTCCCACCAATGATCCTCAAAAGTGAAGGTTAATAGAAACCCTTTGCGTAGGATATCCCATTCACCTATCCCATGGAGGAGCTCTGTCTCTATATACCAGTTCATGGGTATAACATCTAGGGTATGATAGAACAAGTGCACCCACTCATGTTGTGGCTCTTCTCCATAGACCTTTGTCCACTTGGACAGGTGCATGTACAGATCATCTCGTATGTCATACTTGTTTGTTAGTCACATCTGAGGCTTCCCAAAATGCATGCACAACATTCTCCTACATTCACACTAGTCCTCAAAGCTTCCTTGATGCATATCCCACCATCTCACGGGTGTAGTGTGTAGTAACCACTTCAAAGCCTAGAAACATTGCTTTTCCATCATCTCCCTTTCAAATCTGTCCAAGAAAGTATCTAACTCACCTAATCCATCATAAGTAGGAAAATCTCTCACTTCTGTTGATACATAGTGCAACGATCTTGTCATATTTTTATAGTTTAGCACGGTTACCTTGTGTAACCGATTCTGCCATCACTCTATCTCTTCATCCGAATCCGACATATAGGAGATTTTGTACTCCCATGAGATTCGTCTATCCGTGGTGGGATTTACCTAGTCTTTCTCTTGTGCAGTTATCTTGTAGATGCAGTCTAAATCGTCATCACTTTCATAGTCATGCACTGGCTCTGTGTGGCGCGATCCTTTTGTAGGATCCAAAGGTATGACTGCACGCAAAGATTTTTTCTCAAAAATCATCTTATGCTTCTACATATTAATCACCCCATTCATGTCAGTGGCCCAATCAATTCCTAAGAGCGCAGGGTAGGGATTGTTGTCATCAACAATCTCTATCACTTCAAAATATGCTAATGCGCTTGCCCCTTCAATATCCATGATGATTCCCTACAATCTCCCCATAGGTATTATCTTTTCTTGGTTTGCCATTCACATCTAGATAGGAGACCATTGCAGTGTAGGCCTTCCCATGCACTCCCATGTCTACTTTAGCAGAATGTTCGCGTCCAATCCTAAATCCAGAATTACTTGGTCCATCTCATATTCTCCAATCTACGCAGCCAACCTTATTTCTCTTCCCATCCTCGTCACATGCTTTCCAATCTTCCTGACTACGAGCGGTTCTCCTGGCGTGGTCCCAGTGCATTTGTTAATGAGTTCTTGCAATCCCTTTATAGCCTTACTGTCCCACAATAGCTTCTTGCATGTTCTTAGGAATGTTGTAAGCATAGATGGGTCCATTTTCAGCTCCGATCTATCTTTGCTTCCTGAAGTGGAGGCATCAACAAATCTCTTCCTAGCTTCCATGAATGTTTCCTTAGCGCGCTTCAAATCAAACTCTGCTTCTTTCATCAAAGCCTTGCAAACCCAAGTACTATCTTCATGATGTTTTCCTTTATCATCTCCCCATCATAATTCGACTTAGAAGCATAATGTTCACATATGTATCTTCCTCGCGTGGCTCAGACCTCATCATCTACAAGTTCTGAGTTGGGGGAGGTTGGAGTGCTCCCTTCTCGCACAGCCTAGCTATCAGCATAGGACAATCCTTTGTCTCATGATCAAACAAGGTACAATATAGACATGATGGATGTGTTGGATTCATACAATCATGGGCATAATGTCTCGGCCCTCCACAATTATAGCATATCAGCTGTTTGGGACCTCTTCCAGGTCCTCCTCCACCTCGGCCTTGTCCACACCCCTAAAATCTGGTTTGCGCCACTCTTGCGTTCTGGTCAAGGGGCCACATTTCGGCATGAACTCTATAGGTGGGAGTCCTATCCATCATCAGCTCATAGTTTCTATAGGTGCACTCATCGTGTCCAATCAATTGACAAAAGTTATAGAACAACTATTGTGAATTCTATGTGTACTTCTATAACAAATGGAAGTTGTTTGTAGCATGCTTTCCTCCTATTTAACAAATCCTACACCAAAAAGTAGGTGCCGCACTAGGTCCTGCTTGTGCCTCCAGTCTTAATGGCATTGGCCATCCTCCCACAACGTAATTCGCGAACACCAGGTAATGGTCTTTATCATGACCCTCATCCTTAGATTTAATGCACCATACCCCTTTGCGCACTTTTGGTCAGGTTGTCCTATCTTGTTTCATACTCTGCATCTCAAGGCATAAGCTTTTCAACTATGCATGGATTTGCTAAACTCCCAAGTTAGGATCCTGTATTGAGGTCTCATGCAGCCTCATCGTGATCTCCAAGGCTTCTGCCTAAGTCGTTAACCTCTGTTGTGATAGCGCATTCCTCAAATGCAGTGTTAACAAGGCTACAAACAATTCGTGGTGCTATCCATCCGTCAAAGTCATATTAGCTTCACAAATTGTGCACTCCAGTCTCTGATCCAAATCCCAAGGAGTTTTTCCTGGTAGCATTGTGATCTCTTTGAATCCAATGATTGACTACGCCTCTGACTTTGGCCTGTTAAATTCTCTATTTAGTGGAATTTGGATATCCATGATCCCTGCATGCGGATTGTCATTAGAATGCTTAATATACTAGGTCAGCACATGATCTTACAAAACACTGATCAACGTTGCTTTATTTATATTATCATCTGTAACTGCCTATGCTTCCCATATTGCTCTTATCACACCAAAACTAGTATGGATCTTCATTTCCTACTCCCTTAAACACAAGAAACTATATTGCGCTTGCCATATTGACTCATGGTGGTGGCGGAGGTGGTACAGGCGAAGATGGAGGTGAAGGCAGTGAAGATGGCAGTGGTGTGGGTGGGGGTGGTATGTGTGGAATCCTCTACCTTATCAAATTGATTGCACTTTGCAGCAAGACCTTTGTGAGCTCTTCCTCATCCCCTCATGGAGGTCAAATCAAAGGGCTATTCTCTGGTCCCTTACTTCCTTCATTTCTGTAGGTTTTTCCACTTCACGTGGCTCCAGACATCAAGATAATTTCATAACCCTCTTTTCACATAATAACATTTTAATCCAAGTATTTAGAGACTTCACGTAATTACCTTACTGTCCTTTGAGAAATCATCACTTTGCCTTGCTATAGCTGACTGAAGTATCTACTGCAAACTCAGTAATGAATCCTCTTATAATCCGATTGAGGTATTGATAAAGAGCGCGTGCGATCTTATCCTCTGATGCTTCCAATCTACACACCAACTCTAGGGTCCACACAATAGGATTGTCAAGCTTTCACCTTCCTTGGCTATCTGCTAACTTCGCGATCCATTCATACAGCTCAGTAGGGAAAGATGTGAAGAAAATTTTGTGGATATTTGTGTACAGGTAGCAGTCTAGCCACTCTTCCTTTGATAGTCACAAATTCCTATTCTCTTGCGCTGCAAACTCGTGAATCCTACTGTCCAACCAACCTTCAATTTCCTTCTTAGTTAGATTCCAACATACGACATCAGACATCTCTATGCATATTCTGGTCCTAGCAATGGAACCATTTGTTGGCTTGAGGGGGCCTAACCTAGGTTCAGAGTTATTTAGCCAAACAAATCCCTATACTACTGGTCCTTTCGGCAACAGTCCATGGAGCACAGACTGAGGTCTCGCCCAAAGTAGTATGGGGTGATGCTCGAACCAAGTTTCTGCACCATTGAGATGTCTGAGGGGTCAATTTAGTACAATTGTGTATACCATTTTGCAGGTCACTTCGCACACTATCCTGACTTGGGAGGCCTTCTTGCTCTATTATACTCGTCTTCGCACAATGCTAACCAGAGGTTGAGGAACTTTCACGCTACCAAAGAAGCAATCTGTGCTATTTCCCCAAGTTACACTGTGTATCTTACTTATCTTCTTATAACAATTAGTTATCTTTAAATAGATAACTTATCTTATATTCACTTATTCAACGCATTCATATAAGTTCACGCAGCAAATAAACAGTAAACTTGCAATTCATACCCAATATACTTCAATGCATAAACAGGAAAAATACACATAAATAATATAAAACTTCTTTTTATTAATGCTTCAATCGATTACAGACTCAACATGCCCTGCGCACTCAGCTGTAGGGATCTGCACACTCAGCTACAGAGTACTAGGCCTCTGCGCAGTCAACTGCAGAGCCTTCTCCTACTCTACTGATCTAAAAATGGGGCACTAAAGGCTTCTTGTGAGCTTACAAGAACCTCTCCCACTTCAAAAGCTTAAATATTCCCAAGATTTATTTATTAACCAATGAAGAATTAATAATGTGCTTGAACATAGGTGTATGCTTATATTTGTTTAAAAATCGTTATGTGTTGTAATTTCACTTGCTTATGCTAGTATAAAATACATATGATAGTAAGTAAAGCAGCAAATAAGCAACACACGCATACCAGCAAGATGCAGCAATAAAACAACACACATTAAAATAATATTAATTTGGAGTTCACCCAAATTCCTGGGCTATGTCTCCTTGAGCTCTAGTCAAATCGACTAGGCTCTCTGGGATTATGGAACTAGTTCTTTTACAAGATCTATGCTCAACTCCACTGGTTTACACATACCACAATGGGCTTAGAACACCATCTCATCCCTGGATCTGAAGCTCTCGGCTTTCTGGCTCTAGATCTGGCTCTGGCTTTGGCTCTCAGCTCTAGCTTCTATAAGCTCTCTCTTGGCCTCTACGTGCATCAATCATTTGCTCGACCTCCAAGTGACCTTTTGCAACCTTCTAGTGACCTTTAGCAGCTTTGCTACCAGTCAATTGTGCTCTCTACCTTTTTGCTCTCTCTCAACTAACAGCTCTCCTTTAGCGACCTCTAGCTCTCTACACGTTACCTACAACAATCTTCGGTAACCTTGTCAATTGAGCTCTCTAACTCCTTTGAGGCATTTTTCTAGCTTTACAGATTCCCCAGCCATTTCTCTGCTTGTAATCATCCCTCTATGGCTCTGCGGCTTCTCTGCTCTCTGTCTCTTTGACTAGCCATCTGGCTCTATGGGTCTGTGGCTCTGCACATTCCAAAATGCATCATTGTTTGCAAAATTCCTGCTTGTAGAGTGGCACAATGATCAAGAGCTGTTACAAAGGGATCGGGGCCTTTCCCGAGACAAAAACCCAAAAATGGACAAAAGTTCCAATACATAGAGATTTTCTGAAAATACACTATCGGGCATGAAATCCAAATGTCAAATTCCATTAAATCGCCCCTATAAACCCTATCTGTTCTGCCATCAGTTGCATATCGCATCACATAGGTGGATTAGCCAAAACCCTAAATATACAGGAATACATTGAAAAATCTGAATTCCAGGACTTCAAAAATTATAGAATCAGGTTTATAATCTCGTTGGGTCTAACCTGTTATCGCTTACCACTATTGCAATCGCATTGGCCCTATTATCGGGGATCGATGATTAAATTTGGACCATTGATCTGATCCCTTATTAGATGGTCCATATCACATCGCATATCACTATCACATCAGCCCTTTGTGTCAGGGATCACCGATCTCTCAACTGTCGGTTAAATCCTGGCTGTTGATCTCTTTTCTAATCCAACAGCTGAGATCGCATGTCGCAGATCGGTATATTTCATTGCATATCACTACGACCCGCATATTTTCGTATGCCATACAACGATGGTGATTTGTCAATGCCAATAATCAGCAATCGCATGTCGCATTGGCCTAGGGGTCCTTCCCTTTTGGGTGTGCTGATCGCTAATCCACTGATTAGCTAATTGCAGTCGCTCCATTGCATAGCCTGGGGTCCTGATATCGCATGCGGGCATCTCTCCGATGCAATAAGTTGAAGGTCATAGTCGAGGATCCCTTTTGCCTTTGCTTTAAGTCCTCCACTCAACCCTTTCGATGAAATTTCCCTTTATTAAGGCCTTAAGTCCATTTTTAGAAGATTTTGCCTCCTTTTCAAAGGAAAAAGGCAAACTTCTTTTTGCAATAACTTCTGCATCCGAAGTCCATTTTATCCCATTCAAGTTGCGGTAGATTCAGAATGAAAAGATCTACGCAATGGAACTATTTCTAAGAGAATCCTTGGACTTTCATTTTCCTCTGTGAGGAACACTTAGACTTAGAAGTCTATCCAAAATCCATTTTGGATCACGCCTTCCCACTAAAATAACTTTTCGTCCCCAAAAGACTGATATACTGATCTGAACAGTAAATGAGAGTAACAACACCCTCTTCTTTCAGCCTCCATACACTTGCCTTGCATAGTGCCTCTGAACCAAAGCCTTTGACCACTTTCCTTCCTAGATGTGCTGGTCCTCTTGGGAAGAACTATTTTCCTCCTTGCCTTCATGCAGAACTCCTACTGAGATGGTCACAGAAGGTAGTTTGAACTTCTCTACCTTGATCATTGATCCTAGGTGGCTCAAACAAATGTGAAGTTACATCTGCTTCACAAAATTTTCATTTGTACCTATTTGACAAGCTGTCAAGAACAACTGTTAACAACAATAGAAATACACACAACAACTGGATGGCATAAAACTCCTGCCTCAACAAAAGAAATAGATCTCACATCTTATGAACAACTCCATGTCTTACATCTGCATACAAATGATGGACTAGATAACAAGACCAAAAAACATGCCTTTAAAACAAATAACCCTTGAAGTCAAGCATGTAGAGAAAGACCATTAGGACTCTTTTTCAAAAGATGAAACACTTCATCATCATCTCCATCTTGGAGACCAATTCAACTCTTCTCAAGTCAATATTGCATTACATGCATGCCAAAGTAATCAACCCTTCAAGTTAATTACACATACTTGTTTAAATACAAGGACAATCACCAACATTCCTATGTTCATGCATATCAAGCTTATACATGCATTTCATCCTACGACTTTTGCTTAAGCACACTATACTTTCAAAGCTGAAATGAACATAATGTTGCAACAACAAAGTGAGTCTCCTACTCAACTTTTTCCATTCACCTTCTTGATAAAACCCTACAACTTGCATTCCATTAACAAAGAAATGCAAACAAATGCATCAATAGACATGCAATATTAATTGGATAAGAACTCTAACCATTTATTACTAATCCATTTCAAAGGCCTTACCTTCGTCTGCACATCAGCATCAACATGTGAATGATCTTGAAACACATCAATCGTGGAAACTTCCTTTCCATTTCTGCCATTTTCTCTTTCCACTTTCTTCAGCTTTTGTGGAAGCATTGTTGGATTCAGAGTCCAACATTTTGCAACAAAATGTCCTTGCTTATGGTAGTAAGTGCAACACATGTGCATCCTCTTGATAGCATGATTTTCCTTGTCCAATGGACCTTTGGCTTCTTGCTTCTTTTCCTTCAAAATTTTCCTGTATGTGGCCATTCTCTTCCAACATCTAGAAACATTATGGTTATCCAAACCACAAAAGGAACATGCAATTATTTTCCCATACTTATGTGGAAATTTATCATGCTTTGCAAAATCGAAAGGAAGATGATTAGAACTAGATTTATACCTTTCTCTTTCACCTTTATTGCCTTCATGAGGTGGTGAATTGAATGAAGAAGCGGCTCCCTTTGGAACACTATCAATCTCTTCAAGGCTGTTAGAGTTTCCACAACTCTTTAGTTCAAGTGTGTGCTTCTGAACACCTGCATCCTACAAATGATGTTTCAAGCTATTGCTTTCCTCCTTAATACAATCTTCACACTCTTGAGGTAGAAGACTTGCAATGCAACTCCTTCTTGGAGCTATTTCAATGGCCTTGATGGTTGCTTTGGAACTTTCTCCATAAGACTCTCCATAGCCAAGACCCAAATACTTAGGTCTTTTCTCAACTATTATTGGCTCATCAATACCTTGTGCATGTTTGCCCAAGCCTTTCCCTTCATAGCCCATCTTGAACATTATCTTGGAACCTATGCCTCTAGTATGTTTTTCAAAATAACCAATACAAGCATTCTTAGAATAATTTGAAGACAAACAGGAATGATTTACCTCTTCTTCAAGCTGATACTTGACTAAGGTTTCTTTCATAACAAAGAGCTGTGACTCCAACTCATGCATCATTCTCAGGTTCATATTTGCAATATGAAGTTGCCTCTCCATTTCTTGCAATTTATCAGAAAGCAACTACTTCTCTTCCTCCACGAAATTCAACTACTCTCTAAGTATGCTGCTCTTCCTTCCATCCTCATTCATTTCTCTTACCTTGTCCATCATGATGAACAAGTCTTGCTTCATGTCTTCATCAAAGAATCTTGTGAAGAAAGAAGATTTTGAGAACTCACTTGTAGAAGTTTTCATTATGCCAATGAACAAAAGAACTTCAAACAAGATTAATAAATAGCTTATTCAGCAACCTTTTGCAAAAAACCTCTTCTGCTTCAAGGATTTCCTTGAGGTCCTTTGGGATAAGAAGAATGCCTTCATCCCTTCTTCCTTCTTGTCCTCTCCTGGAATTAGCTATCAATAGCTTTCCCTTCACCTCTGCAACTCAAACAATAGTCAATTTGCAAATAAGCATACAATCAATCAGATAATCAATCCTTCACTACCCAAACACCTTTTAGACAAGCAATCTTTTCTATGTCAATCATGGATTCTGATCTGATACCACTTGCATCATGATACCACCTGCTTCATGGTACAACCAGTTCTAATATAACCTTCTTGAAGGAGGGGTTAATAATCTCAAGCTCCGATACCACCTGATTTGAAAATGGGGCACTAAAGGCTTCTTGTGAGTTTACAAGAACCTCTACCACTTCCAAAGCTTAAATATTCCCAAGATTTATTGATTAACCAATGCAAAATTAATAATGTGCTTGAACATAGGTGTATGCTTATATTTTTTTTGAACCATTATTATGTTGGTATAAAATACATATGACAGTAAGTAAAGCAGAAAATAAGCAACACATGCATAGTAGCAAGATGTAGCAATAAAACAACACACATAACAACAATATTAATATGGAGTTCAGCCAAAACTCTTTGCCTACGTCTCCTTGAGCTCTAGTCAACTCAACTAGGCTTTTGGGGATTATGGCAGCAGTTCTTTTACAAACTCCATGATCAACTCCACTCATTTACACAGAACACAATGGGCTTAGAACACCATCTCATCCCTGGCTCTGAAGCTCTCGGCTTTCTGGCTCTGGCTTTAGCTCTGGGTCTGGCTCTAGCTCTGGCTCTCAGCCTCTGCGTACATCAATGGTTCACTCGACCTTTTACAACCTTCTAGTGACCTTTAGCAGCTTTGCTGCTAGTCAATCGTGCTCTCTGGCTTTTCACTCTCTCTAAGTTATCAACTCTCCTTTAGCGACCTCCAGCTCTCTGCATGTTACCTACAATAATCTTCAACGACCTCATCAATTGAGCTCTCTAACTACTTTGAGGCATCTTTCCAACTCTGCAGCTTCCCCAACCATTTCTCTTCGTGCAATCATCCCTCTATAGCTTTGTGACTTCTCTGCTCTTTGTCTTTTCGACTGGCCATCTGGCTCTGTGGCTTTATGGCTTTGCACATTCCCAAATGCATCATTGTTTGCAAAATGCCCACTTGTAGTGTGGCACAGTGATTAGGAGCTGTTACAAAGGGATCGGGGGCCTTTTTCTAGGCAAAAACCTGAAAATGGACAAAAATTCCAATACACAGAGATTTTCTGAAAAATACACTATCAGGCATGAAATCTGGACTTCAAATTCCATTAAATTGCCCCTATAAACCCTATCGAGTCTGCCATTAGTCGCATTTCACATCGCATAAGTGGATTGGCCAAAACCCCAAATACACAGGAATACATTGAAAAATATGAATTCCCAGACTTCAAAAATTATAGAATCAAGTCTATAATCCCATCGGCTCCGTCTTTTATCACTTACCACTATTGCAATTGCATTAGCCCTATTATTGGGGATCATTGATCACTAATCACCGATTAAATCTGGACCATTGATTTGATCCCCGATCAGACGGTCCTTATTGCATCACATATCGCTATCGCATCCACCCTTTGTGTCGGGGATCACCGATCTCTTGACCGCCAATTACCACATATTAAATCTTGGTCGTTGATCTCTTTTCCGATCCAACAGCTGAGATCGCATGCTGTGGATCGGTATATTTCATTACATATTGCTACGGCCTAGGTATTTTCATATTCCATACACCGATGCCAATAATCAACAATTGCATGTCGCATTGGCCTAGGGGTCCTTCCTTTTTAGGTGTGCTGATTGTCGATCTGTTGATCAACCAATCGCAATTGCTCCATCACATAGCTTGGGGTCCCGATATCACATGTGGGCCTATGTCCGATGCGATAAGTTGGAGGTCGCAGTCAGGGATCCATTCTGCCTCTGCTTTAAGTCCTCCACTCAACCCTTCTGATGTGATTTCCCTTTATTAAGGCCTTAAGCCTATTTTTAGAAGATTTTGCCTCCTTTTCAAGGGACAAAGGCAAACTTCTTTTTGCAATAACTTCTACATCCAAAGTCCATTTCAGTCCATTCAAGTTGTAGTAGATTAAGAATGAAAATATATATGGAATGGAACTATTTCAAGAGCATCCCTGGACTTTCATTTTCCTATGTGAGAAACACTTAGACTTAGAATTCTATCCAAAATCCATTTTGGATCATCTATGACCCAAAGGCACAAATTTACACTTTAGACTCAATGCTTCCTCATTACATCTCCTGCTAACTTCTCCCTCTTTACAACTTAGAGCCTCACTCTATTTATACAATCCCATGGTCCTTGTACCATGGGTAGAACTCTCAAGCTAACACTCCATTACAAAAGTAAGGGCGGACAACCCTATGACTTAATTACAACTTTGTGCTCCGCGCCCATAAATCGCGAAGTCTTTACATTGAACTTAGTCAAAACTTGGGCTTTAAGCCCCAAAACTTGCCTTTGGGGGATCCTGTGCCCAACACAAGATTTAATTGACAAGTACACAAATAAAGAAAAGACTCGTGCTTAACAGCGTGCGGTGAGGAAAATTGGTAAGCATACAAAGCAAACAAGGCATGAGATGAGGTTGACCATGAAAATAGGAGAATATGAAATGAACCAAGTAATCTTGGATCTGGGATTTGATGCAAGTTTCCTACCTAAGGAGACATGGGAAAAGATGGGGAGACTTGCATTGTAGTGGCCTCCTATTCATCTACGCATGGCAAATCAATAGAAGATTATTTCGATGGGGTGCTTATATGGTGTAATGATCGATATTGAGGGTGTGAGTGCACTGGCTAGGTTTGAGGTCATTGAAATAGTTTATGATAGTAACCCATACCTTGTGCTACTAGGATTTGACTGGGATTTTGTTATGGATGTAGTAATTAACTTGAAGAAGCAGAAAATAATGTTTGAAAGGAAGTCGCTCAGAGTTGTAGTACCACTAGACCCTGCTGAAGGAGTGCATTATACTGAACCTGTTCACAACTTTGTGGAAAGTGATGATGATCTAGATCAGATATACAAGATCACCATGTGAAATGAAGATTGGATCAATCCTACGACTGATAGACAAATTGCGTGGGACAAGGATAGCTCCTACACCTTTGACTTAGATGAAGAGCTTGAACACTCGTAGAATCAGTTGCAAGAAGTATCTATGCTCTATTACAACAGGATGACTAAATCACTACGGTGTGTCTCAACTAAGGTAAGGAAGCTTCGACATTATGATGGTTTGACAGATGTGGATCTGTCTTTAGATGAATTTGAAAGGGAAGTATCGAAAGAACATTTCTTCCAAGCACTAGAGTTGGCACTGCGTGCTACTCCTTTCAGTTGGTAGTGTTAGTGTTTGTCAATCCTGCTAGTCACCTGTGATCAAATGTTCTCTTTCAAAGTTTTTGTTAGGGTCCTCAATCAAGTTTTTTATGGTTTCAATAGGTCTTAAAATAAAAAACTTTGATCATTGGTTGGTGTGTCTAGGACAGTGCTACTCCCTTCAGCATTCATGGTTATCATTATTCATCATGGTCATGTCATTTTTCAAGTGTTACATGTCATGGATTAGTCAAATAATCATATAGGTCTTGGTCTAGATCATCACCTATAATTGTCGATGTTATGTCAGTTTTAAGCTAAAAAATCCATGTTTATGGTCTTGAGTCCACACATAAAGGAGTTAGCATCTTAGGAGGCATATTTAATAAAGGTAAAGGTACTACTTTAATTCATAAAGGTATTATTGCAAAACACCTCACTTTTAGTTTCAAAATGAAGGATGAGGTCATGTCATGACATGTAAAAAGGTGAATTTAACTCTTATAAGAGACCATACAAGAATTTATTTCACTCATTCCATTGGAATTAAGCACTAATTCACTAGAAAATTCGATCTTAGTATAAAAAGCATCGAAGTACACTCTCAAAAGGTGATTGGCACCCCTTCCAAAGCTCCACGCTCTGTTTTCAGCCAACCATGTTGTGTTTTTACCCTTTGCTATGTTTTCAGTTCTATAGGCAAAGAATACATCTCCAAGGTTTTATGTGGCCAATGAAGGTTCCATCAACCTATTAACAAGTAATTTAAATCTCTTTCCACCTACTATCAACATTTATTTCATCTTTTCAGTGGAGAAATCCCCCCACAGTCCCCACGCTATGTTTTTGGTGGGTGAGTTCCATAGTTTGGGTTGTAATCAAATATACCTAGTTCACTACCTATTATACCCTTATCCACACCCAAATATACTTCCCACAACCTTTCTTACCCTTCCTCCCTCATTTCCCTAACCCCTAGACCTAACCCTAGCTGCTACGGTGCATTTCTTTCAGTTTTAGGGTTAGGACTATGTTTAAATTCCCTACACCAATCCCTTCATTATTTTCATCATATTCCACCTCCCTAAACTTCCTAGCACATCTCCATACCTCCCCAACTTTTCTTTCCCATATATCTTCTCCCTAAACTCTCTATCCCCTCACCTCGAGAAACTAACCCTAGTGTTTTGGAGAATTTGGTATCTACAGCTAAATACTAATTCCCTAGATAAGTAGTCATATATAGAAAAACAGTTTAAATCACTTTAGCCTTTTCCTATAAACAATAGATAAGACAAAGAAGATTAGAAGCCCTACTTGT
>Ga0115851_100030_pt1 | contig 35425 bp, 35 predicted proteins | sample InSIn2gowninarea_FD_83865 | JGI IMG/M metagenome (GOLD analysis project Ga0115851, IMG submission 83865)
GTTCACCTTGGTGAAGTTGCGTATACACACTGGTTCAGCACTTCCAAGTAGCGTATGCACTTTGATGCATGATTTTGATGATACAGTTGGCTCTGAATATTGTTGCAGAGTTCAGTGTTCTGCTCTGTGGTCTGGTAATAGGGTTTCAGTGATTCAGTGATTCAGAAATTGATGATGCTAGTATTGATTGTTTTGAGCTTCAATGATATGAATGGGTCCAGTATGAAAATTTGATGAAATGTGGCCTTCAGATTATAGTGTTGTGCTTCAGCAGTATCCAGTCTGAAAATGTATGAAATGTGGTACCCGGAGGTGAGAAGATTGTAGGTTGGCGCCTACGTACTAGTATATTAGCTAGTACAAGAGCTAAGGGGGTTGGAGCTCCCCTCCAGTAGCAGCTGGAAACAAGTAAAGGTTGGAGCATTTCAGCAGGTAGCAGCCTGCGTACTAGTACATCAGCTAGTACAAGAACTAAGGGGGTTGTACTTGATGGCAACCCTCTCATAGAAGAACATCTACTTAGTTATAACTAGATGAATCTTCAGAAGTGATATCAGATGTGATTGAATGCATAGGATGCAGGACAGCTCAAAGGAATTGGATGATAGTTCTAAGTGTGACAAGTTAGCTTTGCCATCAAGTCCAAAGGGGGAGATTGTTGGCATTATGAGACAAGTGTTGTCCTTGATGGCAAATCACACAGATGACAGATCACAGTGTAGCAGGTCAGCAGCAAGGATTTGGATAACGGATCACAGTGCAGCAGGTCAGCAGCAAGGATTTGATGATCAGACTACAAGAATGAAGAGAAAATACATATACACAGGTTCATTGTGACCAAGCCTCGTATACACGTAGGTTGGACGTTTCGAAGGCGCGTATGCATATACACACACTTTCATGCAAGGAAAAGCACGTATATGTTGGAAAACTTACCTTTGGTCCAGGGCAATTAGTCCTTGGTATTTGAACCTATGGTTTTGGACCATGGTATCTCGACAGAAATGTTGATCCCAAGTATTGGTTGATGGTATTGTGTTACTATGGTTTTGGACCATGGTATTGTGAAGGGCCTAAGGCTATAAAAGGAGAAGAAGATCATTAGGCAAAGTGTAATTGAGAAAGTCTTGAATATCTGATGAAGTATGAGATCCAGTATGTAGGTTATGGCTTGATGATGCAGTGCTTGATCAGAGCTAAGGAGGGATCTCACCGGTTGATGGAGAACAAGATCTAAGGATAGATCGGGATCAAATGGTTTGAAATGAACTATCACTATATGATTGATTATGTTAGATCTGTATACTGACGCATGTAATGATCTGATGTAGGTATAACCTAAGTTTGAAATCGCTGCAAGTCATGATTGAATATTTATATATCTGTACGCGGGTTAGCTTTGGAGAAAGCACGTATGTACGTGAGTTTGGTTCAGCATAGTAGCATATACATTGTTTAGTTTGATATTTAAAGTTACAGGTGGTTCTGGTTGTTGACGTGTTCCAATGACAGTTTAAAGGTGTTAGTATTCTGCATATCCTGTTTGGTTGACTGTGTTTAGCTTTAGTATTGTTGGATGAGAACTAATATTGGATCAGGATCATAACGACTCATATTTATGTGATCTGATGGACTAGATCTGGGTGCTAACACATATATTATCCTTGCATATATAATGATCTGGGTATGTCTGAAGTCAGGAAGTGCAGCGAAGTTATGAATAAGTAATTAATGACATATATGCTGGTTCACCTTGGTGAAGTTGCGTATACACGCTGGTTCAGCACTTCCAAGTAGCGTATGCACTCTGATGCATGATTTTGATGATACAGTTGGTTTTGAATATTGTTGCAGAGTTCAGTGTTCTGCTCTGTGGTCTGGTGACAGGGTTTCAGTGATTCAGTGATTCAGAAATTAATGATGCTAGTATTGATTGTTTTGAGCTTCAATGATATGAATGGGTCCAATATGAAAATTTGATGAAATGTGGCCTTAGATTATAGTGTTGTGCTTCAGGAGTATCCAGTCTAAAAATGTATGAAATGTGGTACCCGGAGGTGAGAAGATTGTAGGCCGGCGCCTACGCACTATTATCTTAGCTAGTACAAGAGCTAAGAGGGTTGGAGCTCCCCTCCAGTAGCAGCTGGAAACAAGTAAAGGTTGGAGCATTTCAGCAGGTAGTAGTCTGCGTACTAGTACATCAGCTAGTACAAGAACTAAGGGGGTTGTAGCTCCCTTCCAGGAGAGTCTGGAGAACAAGAGAGGGTTGTAGCCCTCTGTAGGTTGTAGCCTGCGTACTGGTATAAGACTGCACCAGTACATTGTAAAAAGAAGTTTCTAATTAAAGGAAGATAGAGACGAATTGCAGCAGGTGGTTTTCACCCACGTTGGGTTTCCACCTTATATCATGGTGTTCATGTGTGCTTCTTGTGTGTGATGATCTGTTCTGTTTTAACTGCATCTGCTTGCTGCTTATATGGTTAATGAAGTTCTGATGGACTAACTAAAGGTCAACATTTAATGGATTAACTGAATCATAAGTATTCTACATATACGCTAGTTGTATTAGACATAGTCGCGTATACACGCGGGTTCCATTAACTGAAGTAGCGTATATGGATATAAGTATGGAAATGAAAAAGTTTGATTGATTTGATAATACTGATTCACCCCCCCTCTCAGTATTACTTCCAACATAGTCAAGGCATTACCGTACGACCCACTACTTGGACTCCTACACTAAATGGTCTGAGGTCTAATTGGGACTTCTGACCGGAGAGATCCCCTTGACATGTTGGCAGGTCTAGCACCATCAACAATATCAAATTAGAACATGAATGAATCAGGATCTTCAGTAGACAATCCATAGAAATTTGGTAAAACTAAAGTTGGAATATTCTTCATTTTTACTTCTTCTCCTATAATTGCTCTAGTATCTACAATTGGCAATCCAAAAGTAGTTTCTTCACCATTTTCTTCATCTTGTCTTCTTGCATGATCATATTTTGTTTTGAGGTCTTCTTCTCTTTTCCTTTCTTCTTCTCTTCTTCTTTGCCATTCTTTTTTTTGTTTTTCATATTGTAACCTTTGTTCTGCAGTGAGGACGGTAGATGCTTGCCCTTATTCTACCACATATTTTTCATTAGTTTCAATTGTTTCAATAGAAATTTGAGATTCAACTTGGTCTATGTGTTCAAAAATAGGTTAATATATTTTTTCAAGAATAGGCTGATCAATTGGTTTTTTTTTTTTTTTTCTCTTTGTTTTCCTATGGAAGGTATCTCTATTTGTTTTTGTCTTCTTTTCACTTCATAAGCTAACAAAGTTTGTCTTTCAACAAGAGTTAACCTTTGTCCTAAACGTTTTCTTTCCTCTTACTCTTCTAATTTTGTTTTCTAGCAATTAGTGTAGTTAATTCAAATGGAGGTAGACTTACTTCTACCAATGGTTTAGTAGTTGGGGGGTCTTGTTTTATGTATCTACCCTTTTCATCTCTATATATAGGCATAAATGACCATAATGAAAAATCTTATCTATGTTTTTTATGTTTTTTTTGTATTTTCCAAATAATCCTTCTAATTAGTTATATCCAAAATATGCCTCCCCGGCAATGGTGCCAAAAATGTCAGCTCAATTTATTGTGTAAATTAAGACATGTATTTTACTATCAATCCAGGTTGGTAATATTAGAAGAAAACCACACTTTATGGATTTTTGGATAAGGACTAATATAGAAAGAAGTTATGAGAATGGAAATACATATTATAAATATAAATCACTCTTCACAACTCAAAAAAAAAATTATCTAAATCTATTCCATAAAAGCATGTATTATTGGTAAATGAAATTAGACTATTTTAGAAAAATAAGTAAGAGGCTCTTTATAAAGAGACCTGGTTGTCCTCCCTCAACAATTCTATACTTGCATTTCCAATATCTATGTAATCATAAAAGAATGTAATGAAAGCATGATAACTTAATCTAAGAAAGCTTTAAAGAAGTGAATCTTGTTTAATCTTAGTCCTAGCTCACAGAGAAGAGGCTCTTTTCTAAGAGACATAGTTGTCCTTCCACATTCAAGCTAAACACTAAAAGGAAGCACCATTCACTTAACACATCCCATAAAATGAATTCACATTAAAGATAAATATTTACAGCAAATGAATATAATAGACGTGGAGAATCAAACTAGCATATTCACAAATATGAACATCATACAACTAAGTGTACTTAGCTTGGTATGGGGGCCCTCCAACCTTGCCGGTACACTGCTAAAATACTCAGCTATAGCAACTCATTCACTCTAGTAAACACAAAGAAATCATGAAACAAAAGCTTTGTCTTGAATTATCTCAAAATAATAATTTCTTGTACATACTCCAGCTATGAATGCCCCTTTTTAAATAGGAAAAATAATAACCCTATAAGCTAAGAAGTTTGAGAAAACCATCATTAATGTTATCCCACTTCATCATGTCAAAGCTATCCATTAGTTACAAGAAATCTAGAAAAATTCCAAAAAGCCCTAAAACTGCCCCTTTTTAATAGCGATTTCTAGGTGACAGGTCAAGTTTGACCAATGTTGACCAGGCATGTATTTGCTCATTTTGACTAAGACAATAGTTGTTCATCCATCCGTGTTTCCTAAGATTTAAAAATATGTATTCATCTCGCGCCCAAGTGTCCTACATATCTCACTTTAACGAAGCTATTACGGGAATTTTCAATTCTATCCAAAATTACTCTTAAAACCAATTTTTGAAAAAATATATAAAAATTGAAAAACATAAATTATTTACTTGAATATGCATAATAAGGTCAAAATAAGGCATATATGGATGATGTAAGGTGGAACATGATGGAAACTAAGTGGATTTTTAATAAGAAACTTTGACCAAAATTGGGGACCAACAGTTATCCAGGAAAAGGAAAGGCTAGGCAATCTACTATCAATCTTGACCATCCTCCATGCCCATGACAGATCACAAAAAACAAACCATATGCATATTCCATGCATGCCAAAACTAGTGAGGAAAACATGCATGCAACTATGTACCTATAAGAAAAATATGTCATAGTTGTTGAACCTGATGTCCTCTTTCACTTTCTTGCTCTTCATTTGCTTTCTTGCTCCAAAATCCAAGTATGCAACACTCTCCAAGAGTTCTCTAAGAAAAATATAAGTATCCAAGAGTATGAGAGAGAGAGAGAGATAGAATAATGAGAGAGATCCAAAACTGAGCTAACAAAAGGTAACCAACTGATCCTCGGAAGCCTTTTATGAATGAGGCCTCTATTTTCTTCATTTTTCCATTATTTTCCTCCATTTTCCTCCTCACATGCAACCTATAACCTTTCATCTCCCTTTTTTAATAATTTCCATATTTTCATAAATAAATGTGCCAAAAATGCCATTTTTCATTTGCCATTACCTTTGCTAATTTCCTTAGGCATTAATAACCAAATGAACACCCACACTAGGATGTCATGCCCAACATTTAGCTTGGAATAAGTGTCCCACCAACCATGGTTATTATTTTTTCCTATATTAACTTTTATTACATGGAATTTTCACCGGGGCTTACATAAACTATCTAGTCGCTAAGAAATAGGACTGTGGAAGTGACTAAAGAGCTCTAGTTGAATTTAGCCTGTGTTGTGCATGTGACGGAGATTTTTCATGATATTTTCTCTGCATCCCTTGCACAACTAATCTAATTTTTGTATTGTGGCGAAGCTTATGATCAAAAAAATTCGTCATATCATCTAAAAAGGTAACCGAGCCTCTAGAATTTGATTAAATTTGAATATATCAAAAGTTTAGTGAAGTAAGTGGTTTAATTTGGTGAAGAAGCATATCTTAATCAAATCTAAAGAGTGTGAAAAGAATTGTTGAGTGCTCCACAATCTGTAGCATTTACTGAGTTAATCATCACACAAAAAATGATAAATAGAGGAAGGTTTTGATTCTATTTGGTTGGTTGATTGAGTGTGTGAGAGTATGCCATTATGAGGGCATTGAGAATGAGTAGAATTGTGGCAACTTCTCACATATTTTTGCAATGTTTTTATCATAATTGTGTATGAAGATTTCAGATATGATTTGAGGAGAATTTCATAATCTTATGTGTTGCATAGTGGAGAAGAATTGACAGCTTGTGGTGTGTTTGAGAGCATTGTTTTGGTGTGAGTAGAAGATAATAAGTAACCCCCCCTGGGTAGAGTTTTTTATTCATATTTTGTGTTGTAGAATGATGGTGTTGTTGGGTTTCTCATGTTGAGTAGTTTGAGAACCAAGTTTGAAAATATATGAAACATTGTTTGCATGGAGGAAGTGAAGGCGTGGAGGCTTCAGAGTAGATAGTGATTTAGCAGATTCAGTAGAAGAAAGAGATTTCTCCATCCAATAGGATTTGGATAATCCAATGGTAGTTGGGCGAGGATCGTTGTTTGTGGGAGTTTCCAGTGGATAGATTTTTGTAGATTAGTGAGAGAAACAGTTTTCATGTTTGATAGGTTCCAACATACTGTGAAGGAAGTCGAGTCTTCTGGCTTATGGATGTAAGCTAAATCATGTAAAAAAAAATCAGCAGATTAATAGAAGAATTGAGCAACGCAGTAATAGCATGGTAGTTTTCTCCCGAAAGGGTTTCCACAAGAAATTCTTGTGTTCTTATGTGTGCATGCTTTTGTTGATATTTATCATGGTTATTATGTTTTGAGTTTATTCTTTCTTACATCTTCTAATAAGTTAATATTGTGGATGTTTGTTGTAAATTGATAATCCAACAAAAATATTTAAACTTTATATAAATGTCATCACTACCAATTCTGTTGGAAATAATACTGAGGGGGGGGGGGTGATTTAGTATTTACAAATCAATAACTTTTTCTTTTCCATAATCATATTTATATATGCTACTTCAATGAAGGGAACTCGTGTGTGCACACAACTATTCTTAAGGCAACCAACGAATATCCAGTGAACTTATGATTCAGTTAATTCATCATATGTTGATCTTTAATCAGTGCATTGGTACTTTATTAAACATTAAATAGTAACCATGTGTAGTAATAATAGAATAAACCATCACACATAAGCAACACATATGAACACCAAGATTTAAGGTAGAAACGCAATGTGGGTGAAAACCACCTGCTGTTGTCATCTCCATCTTCCTTTAATAATAAGAAAATATATTTAGAATCTTGTATTGGTGCAGACTCATACCAGTATGGAGGCACCCACCTGCAGAAGGCTACAACCTTCTCTCGTTCTCCAACTTCTTCTAGAAGGGAGCTACAACCCCCTAATTCTTGTACTATCCAATATATTTACTAGTACGTAGGCTCTGACCTATAGAAGGCTACAACCTTCACTCATTATCCAGCTTCTACTGGAAGGGAGCTCCAACCCCCTAATCAAAACACCAGCCACTACTGGAAGGAAGCTTTGACTTCCTCACTGAAGGCTCCAACCCTCAGTATCCTCCAAGGACCACGTTTCATAGATTTTCACACTGGATAATCCTGGTACACAATACTACAATATGAAGGCCATGTTTCATCAAATTTTCATATTGGACCCATTAGTAACATTGAATCTCAAAATCAATCGCCACTGTAATACAACCATCAAATACATCTGCATCAACCAATCACTGAAACTCAATCATCAATCTCTGATATAACTAAAACAATCAATCGTTGAAACCTCTAAACCTCTGACACAAATGAATCAAGCAATCACTGAACCTCTGACACAACTGAATCAACCATTCATTCAAACTTAATCAAATTCAATAAATCAACTGGAACAGATAGATCAATGTAACCAGTACACAGATTTGAACACAGAACATTGCATCAACAACTAGAACTAATTGTAACCTCAAAAGGCATGTGTCTGAATGTATATGTTCCTTTAATGAGGCAAACTTGCGTGTATACACTACTTCCTTTTACCCAAACTACGTATACTGATAAATATACTAAATCATAAAACCTCTGAACCACAAAATGTACCAATCAGTGACATTCTGAAGATCTACTGTCATATTACAGAGTTCTAAACAGATAGCAATGAGGATCACCCTTCTTTTTCAACCAATTCTTCAATGAGACACAAACTCCTTGTAGGTTTTAACCCCGTACAGAAATTGCCTGCATACAAATTCTAAAACACAGAAAATAAACAATGCGAGAGCATAACACATAAAATACATATACAGAGAGATTTTCCCCTAGATGCCAAAACTGGGACTACCAGCTTGATTTTTCATTATTTTCCTTTCAATGTTACAATACATATTTATACATGCTGAAGCATCCAATACCATGGACTGAAAACCATGGTGTCCAAAACCATGGACCAAAAACCATCGCATCCAAACCATGTGCAAAAAACATGCACAAAACCATAGGTAGGTCCGCCCACCCTAATATAGCATCCAAAACCTGTACCCCTCAAACCCCCTGTGACCCCCCACCCCCCATTATGCAATTGGTGCAATGAAGGATGGGCTTCACCCCCCTTTTAACCCCTTGGTTAACTACGTGGGCTAGTCGTGGAAAGAATATAACACAACACAACATTCTCCCACGTGTTGTTTTCTTTCCACAAGGGGCCACAAGAGAGCTTAGTCATTTATCCAGCCCTGGAATGCCCATTGTTTCTCTACACCAAGAGAAATTCTTAGAGCTTGCAGATTTTTTCAATGCATATGCAGTATTCTTCAAAGTGTCCACCTTTGCTAGCAACACCTTTTTGTCTTCTATCATATCCTTCACAAAGTGATATTGAACATCAATGTGCTCTGTCTTTGAATGATATGCATGGTTCTTTGCCAATAATATTGCACTTTCATTGTCTATCCTTATATCTCCCTGTACTAACCCCATACTTGAACACAATCTCTGCAACCAAACTGCTTCCTTGCTTGCATGAGTGGCTGCCATGTATTTTGCCTTTGTAGTTGATAGTGCCACTACATTACTCATCCAACTGACTGCACCTCCAAATAGGTTAAACACATACCCACTTGTAGATTTTCTTTGATCCATATCTCCAGCCCATTCTGCATCAACAAAGCCATGAATGTCCAACACTATATCCAATCTTGGTATTCCTTGGTAGCACAAACCATAATCACTAGTGCCATTCAAATACCTGAAAACCCGCTTTGATGTTGTCCAATGCTCCTTCCCTAGTTTTGACATAAACCTGCTCAATACTCCCACTGCATGTGCAATGTTTGGTCTAGTACAAACCATTGCATACATCAGGCTACCGACTACACTTGCATATGGAACACGGGACATATCCTCTTCCTCTTCTTGTGTCTTGGGACACTATTCAGCAGATAACTTTACACCTACAAGAATAGGAACCTTCGCTGGTTTACTATCCTGCATATTAAATCTTTGCAATATTGTCTCAACATACTTCCTCTAGTTTAACCAGAGCTTCCTCTTTGCCTGATCTCTTTTAATTTCCATGCCTAAAATATAGTTTGTAGCACCAAGATATTTCATGTCGAATTTGGAGGACAATTGGATCTTCAAATCTTGGATAATTTCTTTGTCATTTCCAACCAGCAACATATCATCCACATACAAGACCAGATAATTAACACAATTACCAATTAATTTAAAATACAAACAGTGATCTGCTTTGCTTCTGGTGAAGCCAAGTCCCCGTACAAATGTAGCAAATTTATGATACCACATCCTTGGTGATTGTTTTAACCCATACAAAGACTTCTTTAACCTGCATACCAGTTCTTTCTTACCCTTCACCGCAAATCCTTCTAGTTGCTTCACGTGGGTTTCCTCTTCCAGATCCCCGTGAAGAAATGTTGTCTTCACATCCATCTGTTCTACCTCAAAATCAAAAGCAGCAACAACAGATAAAAGTAATCTAATAGAAGTTACGTTGGCAACAGGAGAAAAAATATCACCAAAAGAAATTCCCAGCACCTAGGAATAACCTTTTGCTACCAACCGAGCTTCGTATTTCTCCACCTTTCCTTCTGCATTTGTCTTCTTCTTGAATAGCCATTTGCTGCTAATGGGTTTCCTTCCAGCCGACAACTCCACCAGATCCCAAGCCTCATTTTTGTGCAAAGATGCCATTTCATCAACCATGGCCTCTTTCCATAGTTTTCCATCCTTTGAATCTACTGCTTCCTTCACAGTTCTTGGATCATTGTCAATAATAGATAAAGCAAAATTTGAATAGAAAGTAGATGGACTATACCTTTCTAGTTGCCTTCTTTCTTGAACTAATCTTCTCACACCCGGAGTTTGTGGCTCTTCATCTTCTAATTCCTCCTTTATTGTAGAGTATGATTCTTCCTCCTTAAGCTAAACTCTATCTTCTCAGGTTCCTTTGGCTGGACTTCATGTTTAATAACATCTTTACCTCTCTGAACACCACATCTCAGCTATACACAACCTTCCTTGTTACTGGGTTCCAAAGCTTATAACTCTTTAAACCATCCTTATACCCAATAATGATGCACTTTTCAGATTTACTATCTAACTTGGCTCATTTCTCCTTTGGAATATGTACATATGCATCACATCTGAATACCCTCAGATGTGAAAGAGAGGGTTTCTTTCCAGTCCATTACTCTTGTGAAGTCTTATCCTCCAACGCTGATGAAGGTGATCTGTTGACCAGGTGACATGTTGTCTCCACCACCTCTACCCAGAATTCTTGTCCTAAACCAACACCATTGAGCATGATTCTTGCCCTTTCCATCAACATCTTGTTCATTCTTTCTGCAACTCCATTTTTCTGAGGTGTATATGGAGTAGTCTTTTGTCGTGTTATACCACACTTCTTATAGAATTCTTGAAATTCCTTACTGCAAAACTCTCCACCGTTATCTGTCCTAAGCACCTTTATCTTCTACTTTGTCTGGTTTTCCACCAGAGCCTTAAATTCTTTAAACCTGTCAGTGACTTCAAATTTCTTCTTAAGGAAATATATCCATTTATTCCTTGAGAAGTCATATATAAATGATACATTGTACACAAACTTACCCAGTGATGGAACCTTCACAGGTCCAAACACATCACTGTGCACAAGCTCTAATATCCATTTCACCCTCTTACCACCAGAAGGGAAACTCACCCGATTCTTCTTCCCATATGCACAATTTTCACACAAATCAAAATCCAGAGAGCTATTACTCATACCATCTACGATACCTTTACCATGAAGTATTCGAAGGCCCTTCTCTCCAATATGTCCAAGCCTTTGATGCCACAGCACGGTCTTCTCTCTAGAGACCACTAGATTTTTTGTTGCACTTTCAAGAACCACAGAACTGTTGCACCCATCAACAACAGTGCTACCTTACATCTTGTACAGAGTTCCAATCCGAACTCCCCGCATCAATACCAGTGCTCCTCAAACCATCTTGTAGGTATCCTTCTCAAACACTGTTTTTACACCTGCATCATCCAGCTTACTTACAAAAATCAGATTTCTAGCCAAAGCAGGAATATGCAGAACACCCAGAAGTGTTCTAACCCTTCCACCTTGCAACTTCAACTTTACTTTTCCTTGACCAACAATTCTAGCCTTCCTATCATCCCCCAAGAAGACATCATCACCATGATATTTATCATACTCGCAGAACCACTCTCTATGGGGAGTGAACTGAAAGGATGCACCTAAGTCAATCAACCATGCTTCATGATCTACCTGTGTACTTGAATAAGCCAAGTACACATCCCCACCTTCATCTGAGGTGGTTTTTTCCTCTATAGAAGGAGCATCATCGGATCCCTTTCCTTTATCAGGAGCTTTAGATTTACAGTCCCTTTTGTAGTGCCCTTCCTTTCTGCATTTCCAGCCACCACCTTTATAGGTTTTCCTAGAGATTTAGATCTCCCACTCGATGACTTGTTTTCGTTTCTTCTCTGAGACCGTCCTCATACAGACAAGGAATCACCATTCTAGCTCTCCATGTTTTTCTGTCTCATCTCCATCAACAAGGATGAGACTATTTCATCAAATAGCAAGGTAGTTGCATTGCTACCTATTGCAATAACTAGACTATCCCACGAATCGAGTAGAGAACACAACAAACTAATGCACTTATCATCATCTAAAATTTTGATATCAAAAAATGATAACTGACTTACCACAGTATTAAATGCATTCAGATGCTCTGTTACCAAATCTCCATCTTTCATCCTCAGGTTATACAACTTTTTTCATAGGAACAGTATATTCACCAGAGATTTAGATTGGTACAAAGTCCCTAACTTTTCCCACAAAGCCTTTGTTGTAGCTTCCCCTGATACATTCAACAATACTGAATCTAAGATACATAATCGTATTGTGCTCTTTGCCTTCCAATCCAACTTCTTCCATTCTTCATCAAACACTCCTTTTGGTTTAGTATCCAGATCTACTGCAATCCATTGATCTTTATCCACCAACAAATCCTCCATCTTGAGTTTCCACAACTCAAAACCCTGACCATTAAATTTCTCGATCTCTATCTTTGCACTACTCGCCATCTTCTTTCACCACCAGAATCGATCCAGCATATCTCCCACTAAATGAGGTCTACCATAGGCCCGAGCGAAACCCTTCAGCAACAAAGTGTTGGAAATAATACTGAGGGGGGGGTGAATCAGTATTATCAAACCAAATATTCCCTTTTTAAAATTCAGAGGATATATGCTACTTTAGTTAGTAAAACCCGCATATATACGCAACTATGTAGAAGGAAACCCACGTATACAAAGCAAACTTATAATTTACTTTATCTTTTAGATGTTGATTATTAATCTGTGTATCTGAGTGAAATAAACAATAACCAGACCAGTAAAATAGAACAGAAGGCAGTCACACACAAGAACACAAGATATAAGGCGGAAACCCAATGTGGGTGAAAACCACCTGCTACAATTTGTCTCTATATTCCTTTAATTAGAAGCTTCCTTTTACAATGTACTGGTGCAGTCCTTTACCAGTACGCAGGCTACAACCTACAGAGAGCTACAACCCTCTCTCATTTTCCAGCTTCTCCTAGAAGGGAGCTACAACCCCCTTAGCTCTTGTACTAGCCAAGACACTAGTACGTAGGTGCTGGCCTACTGAAGGCTACAACCTTCTCTTTCTTCCAGGGACCATGTTTCATAAATTTTCAGACTGGATCCATGAACATCAATCGATCATCAAGATTTCTACTTCAACCAATCTCCTTTCCACCGAACAAAACTGATTCACAATAAACCCTTCTCTAACAGTTGTACCCAGACCATAGTAACAGTAACCATATACCAATTCTGAACCCACAACACTGCAGCACCAAAAAGAGGTAGCTAGATCACAATAAAATACATATACGCTACTTAAACAACCTGAAACCTACGTGTAACACTCATGTGTGTGGAGCAAATTGCGTATACGCAGTTTACCTTTACTGAACCTGCATGTATACGTGTCTTCGCTTCACTGAACCTGTGTATAGATCTATAAAGGAGAATTTAATCTTTCAAACAGTCAAATGCTAAATAACCCAGATTATCAGATTTATAGATCAAGCATGAGCCTCACAGAACTGATCAAAATCATACAAAGATACTATCATTCAAGCTTTAAAGATTATGACCCATTAATAGATCTTATCCTTCTTTATGCGCTTAGGTTCCTCCTTCATTCAGATCCAGATCTGCACCATAACCCCAATCACAAACGTTTTAGATCTAGCACATATTAAATATTCAATCTATTCCAAAGATGCTTTGCCAAATGATCTCCTTCCTCTTTTATATTCTTAGGCCTTTCTCAATACCACGGTCCAAAACCATAATAACATAATACCACAGGCCCAATACTTTGGGATCAACCCTTCTGACGAGATACCATGGTCCAAAACCATAGGTTTCCAACATATACGCGCTTTTCATTGCATGAAAGTGCGTCTGTACGCATACGCGCCTTCGAAACGTCTAACCCGCGTGTATACGTGACTTTGTCTAGATGAACCTGCGTACATGACTTTTCTTTCATTCTGAAAGCCTGAACTCACCAGATAAAGTTGCCATCAAGGACAACACCTGTGCCATAGCTCAAACCTGTACCATAATGCCAACAATCTCCCCCTTTGGACTTGATGGCAACCGAAGATCTTCAAAGTCATTCTCCCCCTTTGTCATCAAGGGAAAAGGATTGTGCTCCCCCTAAGTGCATTCTGAAATCTCTGCCCTGTTGTGCTGACCATGCCCCCCCCTGGCTATAGACAAGATCTGCAAAAATATGTTCTTCGAGAAGAACCAAGACTTATACATCATAGAAGACCTTCCTATCACCAAAAGACTCAATACATACATCCATCACCCAACCAAGAGGGGTTCATCCTCCCAACCAAGTGGGGATACACCAGAAATTTACATATGACAACCAAAAACATTAAATCTTCATCCCAGGCATAGTGGGGAAACCAAGATAGGCCGTTACATGACCTTGACACCATAAAAGAGATACATGACATAGAGACGAAATATCTAGAGCAATACTTATGAAAGACACCAGCAGCATCTGTCAATCACCATTCAGATCAGCAACCATGATTTCCTTCTGTTCTTTTTCTGCATTTGTTCCACCTGAGACCAACAACAGTTGTGAACTAGAACCAAAAGCTTATGAGATAATGTCAACAATGCATCATTAGAAGTTTATCTGCTCCCCCAGAACCTGTGCCAGAAGGTCTTTGTCAGGCCCCATTCAGACTATCTTCAACCAGAGCCTGTCCCTACTGATATCCATCAAGCCTTCATATACATGACTATCTCTGCACAAAACTGTGTATGTACGTGGATCCTCCTCAGGCAACTCACGTACACCCATTTTTCTCTGAAATAGACAAGATTTAACAGCAAGATGATACATCAACTACCCCCAGCTTCTGTCTGAGGTATTCAAATGTCTCCCTGGGTAGTGGTTTGGTGAGAATATCAGCAACTTGTTCCTTAGAAGGAACATACTCCAACTTGACCTTTTGTTCCAACACTTGTTCCTGGAGAAAGTGATACTTGATTGGTATGTGCTTGGTTTTTGAATGCATGACTGGGTTCTTTGAAATGTTGATTGCACTTGTATTATCACATAAGATGGAGATAGGTGGTGTACAAGTGATTTGAAAGTCCTGCAAGGTTTGCATCATCCAAAGAAGTTGAGCGCAACAGGATGCAGCAACCACATATTCCGCTTCAGCTGTAGATAAAGCAATCGAACTCTGTTTCTTGCTGAACCAAGATACTAATCTGGAACCCATAAAAAATGCTCCACCACTTGTGCTCTTTCTGTCATCCACGCTTCCAGCCCAATCTGCATCTGTATAAGCATGTAATGTGAGATCTGTATCTCTAGGATACCATAAGCCATAGTTTTGAGTTCCTTGAAGATACTTGAAAATTCTCTTTACTGCCTGAAGATGGGTTTCTTTAGGATTTGCCTGAAATCTTCCAACTATTCCCACTGCATGCATGATGTCTGGTCGAGTACCTATCAAATAAAGAAGACTTCCAATCATGAATCTATAGGTTGGTTGATGCACTACTATAGATTCATCATTTGCACTGAGGTTGCATCCTGTAACCATAGGGGTACACATTGGTTTTGAATCTTCCATGCCATATTTCTTCAAGATCTGCTTGAGATACTTGGTTTGAGACAAAAAGATACCGCCTTCATTTTGTTGGATTTGCAATCCAAGAAAGTATGTCAGTTCTCCAAGAAAAGACATTTCGAATTCTTTCTGCATCACCAAGGCAATGTTTTGACTCATAGCTTCTTCATTGCTGCCAAAGATAATATCATCTACATACACAACAAGTATTAGCAATTTGTCATTTTCAATTTTTTTATAAAGATTGCTATCTTCTGATCCTTTTGAGAATCCTTGTTGATGAAGATATTTTTCCAAACGATAGTACCAAGCCCTTGGAGCCTGTTTAAGACCATAGAGAGCCTTTTTTAGTCTGCATACAAGATTTGGATCATTCCCAAGAATGAAACCATCTGGTTGCTCAATGTACACTTCTTCTTCTAAGTCTCCATTCAGAAAGGCTGATTTCACGTCCATTTGAAATACTTTAAACTTCTGAAAGCTTGAGAGAGCAAGGAACATTCGGATGGCCTCAAGTCTAGCAACGGGAGCAAAAGTTTCTTCAAAGTCTATTCCTTCTTGTTGAGCATACACTTTACACACAAGTCTGGCCTTGTTTCTAATCACTTCTCCATTTTCATTCAACTTATTTTTAAAGATCCATTTTGTCCCTATGACATTCTTATCTTTTGGTCTAGGAACCAACTCCCAAGTGTTGTTCTTTTCGATCTGCTCAAGTTCTTCATCCATTGCTTTGACCCAGCATTCATCTTTGCATGCCTCTTTTACATTTTGTGGTTCAGTGGAGGAGAGCAAATCCAAATAGCTTGAGGCTTCTGCAATTGTTCTTCTTGTTTGTATACCTGCCTATTTCTATCCCAAAATTTGAGATTCTGGATGATTCTTCTGAACATGCCTGGATGGAGTCTTTTCTTCTATCCTTATATGTTCCTTTGGTGCCTCTTGAGGTTCTTCTTCATCATCAGTATGATTTGGAGGGTAGTCTTCATCCTCTTCGATATTTTCATAATTTACCTACCTAGGAATGTTTCCTTTTTCATCAACCACTACATCAATGTTGTTAACAATTCTTCCAAGTCTTTTATTGTAACACTTATATGCTTTGCTGTGGGGAGAATAACCAAGGAGAATGCATTCATCTACTCTAGGTTCAAGTTTGCCAAGTTGTTCATCATTATTCTTAATATAGAATTTGCTTCCAGAAATTTTGAAATGCTTTACCGAAGGAGTCTCACCATACCAGAGCTCATGAGGAATTTGAGTGTTGTTCACTCGGACATTTGTTTTGTTGAGAATAGCAACGGCAGAAAATGCAGCTTCACCCCAGAAGGTTGCGGGAGTTCCAGACTCATCAAGCATAGCACGAGCCATTTGTTGAACCGTTCTGTTCATCCCTTCCACCACTCCATTTTGCTGAGGAGTCCTAGCTGTAGAGAATTCCCTTCTTATTCCATGTTCTTCACATAAATCGAAAAATTCATTTGAGGTAAACTCCCCACCTCTGTCAGACCTGAGGCACTTAATTTTGTGATCCGATTCGTTTTCAGCCAAGGCTTTGAAAGATTTGAATTTTTTGAATGCTTCGTCTTTGTGCTTCATAAGTCCTAACCAAACCATCCTGGAGAAGTTTCCAATGAATAATATAAAGTATTCTTCTCCTCGAGGTGACCTTGTCCTAAATGGACCACATACATCTGTATGGACTAGCTCAAGAGGCCTGCTAGCTGATCCTTCCTTCTCAGGGAAGTTAGTTCTGGTTTGCTTACCAAACTGACATTATTTGCATATTGTGTTGTCTGGAATTTTGATATCTGGAAGACCATGAACTGCCTGGTATTTGCATGCTTTCCTTATTTGTGGAAAGCTTAGATGCCCCAACCTCCGATGCCATAACCAGTGTTCATCATCCTTGCTCAAATAGCATTATTGTTGTCCTTCTTCAAATATGTATAAATTATTTGGAGTTCTTCTGCCTTTGATCACTGTTTTTCCTGTATCAAGATCACGAACACTACATCCATTTGATCGAAATATTACCTCAGTTCCTTGATCGCACATCTGACTGACACTCAGTAGATTATGCTTCAAGCCATCAACATACAAAACATTTCCAGCTTTGACCTTTTCTTTCAACTGAGCAGTGCCTCTTCCTTTTATGACTGTAGGGGTATCATTTCCAAAAGAAACTTTCTTTCCCTTTTCTAAAACACTATATGATTCAAGTTTTTCTTTATCACCTGTCATATGCTTCGAACATCCACTGTCGATGTACCATTGATTTTCCTGTCCTTCTGCATAAAAAGTTATCCCACATCTTTCTGGTTGTGGTTCCTTTATTCTCCATATTCTGGTGCTTGAGGCTTGTTCCTTTGTCTACCGAAACCTACTCCTGCATTCATAATCTTCATGACCGAAGTTATTACAAACAGAACATTCAATTTCATTTTCAAGGGACGAAAAGTTGTTATAGGTCCTTTTCATAATCCCAATCATACTTCTTTGTTTTTGAGCTTCTATAGTCATGATTGTCTTATAGGCAACACATTGAGCTGCTTTGTGACCAAAGTTATGGCAAGAGAAACATTGGCCATTGAAGAAACTTCTGTGATTATCAAATCTACCAGCCAAATGATTGTAGTTTCTATTGTCATCCATTCTTGAGGCAAATTGAGAAGTTTTTACCTGTGGCCGTTTGTAGCTTTTGTTCACCCTTAAGATGGATTGCCCCTGATTTACCTAGTAGTCTTTGTTTATTCTTGATGTAATTCACCCCTACTTTACCTGGTGATCTCCATTGGGCTTTTACTCATTCCTCCTTGCTGCATCAAGATAACTCTTTGAGGTGGATGCTTGAGATGCTTCTCCATTATACCCTAGACCTGTCTTGATTAGTGGAGAACATTGTACATTGATAATCTCATCCAGAGTTTCAGATCATTTAACAAATTTAAGATTAAGAGCCTTTGTTTTCTCAATTTCTTTTCTAAGGCCAACAATTTCACATTCTAACTTCTCAAGAAATTTTTCTTTTTCATCAAGTTGGAATTGCAGAGTATCAATGATCATATTCTTTTCTTTTAAACATGTTTTGAGTCTATAAATCTCTTCATAAAAGCCATCTACATCTATAGCATCCATGTAATCATCATCTTCAAAAGCCATTAAAATTTTATAGTTATTACCTCATTCATCTTCATCACTATTTGAAAGACCATCACTATCTTCATGAGTGTAGTAACTTTTCTTAGTTACATTCTGTTTCTTGTTCCATCTAACAGGTTCCTTTCCTTTGTCAATTTTATCCTTATGAGGACATTTGGCAGCATAGTGATTGACTCTCCCAAAAGCAAAGCATTTGAAAGGTAACTTACCTCTTAATCTTCCAGTACCCCGTTGAAGGTTTTTGACAAAATTTGATTCTTCTTCCTCTTCTAACGCATGTCCTAACTCATAGTAGTCTCCTTTGCCTGAAGCCTTGAAAGCTGCTTCTCTCCTGTCTGATGGTCCTCCTTTCCTCATTTCATAAGCAGTTAGAATCCCGTGTAGTTGTGGCATGGTAAGGTTTCGTAGATTCTCTTTTTCTTCTATTGCAGAAACTTTAGATTCAAACCTAGGGGACAAAGATCTTAGAACTTTTTCAACCACAATAGCCTCTTTTATTTCTTCACCCAAGTTTTTCATACAATTAACAATCTCATCTACATGAAGGAAATAGTTAGCCACACTTTCATCATTGTGCATTCTGAGATTTTCATACTAAATCCTGAGGGTTTGAAGTTTTGCACATTTTACCTATTCATCTCCTTCATAGCTCAGAACAATCTTGTCCCATATTTCTTTTGCGGATTTATACTGCATAACCTTGATGAATTCTAATTGAGATAGGCATCCTAATAGGGTATTAACTGCCTTTGCATTTGTTTCATATTTCTTCTTCTCAGCCGGATCTGTAGGAGTTGTTGAAGGAAAAGTGTACCCTGTATCTATGATATCCCAAACTTCTGTACCAAGTGATTGAAAATAGGCAGTAACTCTTACCTTCCAATATACGAAGTTTGTCCCATCAAAAATCGGTGGCCTAATAGATGCTTCTCTCTCGTAGTTGCTCATGATGATGGATCTTGCTCCAAGCAATCAAGCTTCTTCAGAAGGACCTGCTCTGATACCAATTGTTGGAAATAATAATGAGAGGGGGGTGAATCAGTATTATCAAGCCAAATATTCCCTTTTTAAAATTCAGAGGATATACGCTACTTCAATTTGTAAAACCCGTGTATATACGCAACTATGTAGAAGGAAACCTGCGTATACAAAGCAAACTTATAATTTATTTTATCTTTCAGATGTTGATTATAAATCTGTGTATCTGAGTGAAATAAATAGTAACCAGACCAGTAAAACAGAACAGAAGACAGTCACACACAAGAACACAAGATATAAGGTGGAAACCCAATGTGGGTGAAAACCACCTGCTGCAATTCGTCTCTATCTTCCTTTAATTAGAAGCTTCCTTTTACAATGTAATGGTGTAGTCCTTTACCAGTACGTAGGCTACAACCTGTAGAGAGCTACAACCCTCTCTCTTTTTCCAACTTCTCCTGGAAGGGAGCTACAACCCCCTTAGCTCTTGTACTAGCCAAGATACTAGTACGTAGGTGCTGGCCTACTAAAGGATACAACCTTCTCTTTCTTCTAGGGACCACGTTTCATAAATTTTCAGACTGGATCCATGAACATCAATCGATCATCAAGATTTATGCTTCAACCAATCTCCTTTCCACTGAACAAAACTAATTCACAATAAACCCTTCTCTAATAGTTGTACCCAGACCACAGTAACAGTAACCATATACCAATTCTGAACCTAGAACACTGCAGCACCAAACAGAGGCAGCTAGATCACAATAAAATACATATACACTACTTAAACAACCTGAAACCTGCGTGTATACGCTCCTGTGTGTGGAGCAACCTACGTGTATACGCTCCTGTGTGTGGAGCAACCTACGTGTATACGCTCTTGTGTGTGGAGCAACCTACGTATACGGAGTTTTCCTTTACTGAACCTGCGTGTATACGCATCTTCGCTTCACTGAACCTGCATACAGATCTATAAAGGAGAATTTACTCTTTCAAATAGTCAAATGCTAAATAACCCAGGTTATCAGATTTATAGATCAAGTGTGCGCCTCACAGAACAGATCAAAATCATACAAAGATATTATCATTCAAGCTTTAAAGATTATGACCCATCAATGGATCTTATCCTTCTTTATGTGCTTAGGTTCCTCCTTCATTTAGATCCAGATCTGCACCATAACCCCAATCACAAACGTTTCAAATCGAGCACATATTAAATATTCAATCGATTCCAAAGATGCTTTGCCAAATGATCTCCTTCCTCTTTTATAGTCTTAGGCCTTTCTCAATACCACGGTCCAAAACCATAATAACACAATACCACGGGCCCAATACTTTGGGATCAACCCTTCTGACGAGATACCATGGTCCAAAACCATAGGAAATACCAAGTACTAACTACCCTGGACCAAAGGTAAGTTTTCCAACATATACGTGCTTTTCCTTGCATGAAAGTGCGTGTATATGCATATGCGCCTTCGAAACGTCTAACCCACGTGTATACGCGACTTTGTCTAGATGAACCCGCGTATATGACTTTTCTTTCATTCTGAAAGCTTGAACTCACTAGATAGAGTTTCCATCAAGGACGACACCTGTGCCATAGCTCAAACCTATACCATAATGCCAACACAAAGGCATCCCCTTGAAGCCAAAACAACTCTAATACCAAATGTAGGTTTTAACCCATATAGAAATTACCTGCATACAAATTCTAAAACACAGAAAATAAACAATGCAAAAGCATAATACATAAAACACATATACACAGAGATTTTCTCCTGGATCCCAAAATTGGGACTACCAACTTGATTTTTCATTATTTTCCTTTCAATGTTACAATACATATTTATACATGGCGAAGTATCCAATGCCATGGACTGAAAACCATCGCGTCCAAAACCATGGACCGAAAACCATCGCGTCCAAAACCATGGACCGAAAACCATCACGTCCAAAACCATGTGTGAAAAACATGCACAAAACCATAGGTAGGTCTGCCCAACCCCACCACCCCCCCACTAGGCAATTGTCGCAATGAAGGAGGGGCTCCGCCGCCCTTATCACTCCCCAGTTAACTACGTGGGCTAGTCGTGCAAAGAATATAACACAATGCAACACTCTTTATGTATTCAGTTTTATGTACAGATCTAAGAAGACTTCATTGACAAATAGCAGTAAAAAAACAACATTGAACTGATAAATCATTCATCCCTGAACATCAAGCTTTTCTTTTGCATACGCTACTTGGAAGAGCTGAACCAGTATGTATATGCAACTTCATCAAAGAGAACCAGTGTCTAGATCTGCAAGTACTTACTTATAACTTCGCAATAATTCTAGACTTCAGACATACCCAGATCATGACTTGTAAAGGATAAAATGTGCGTTAGCAATCAAATCTAGTCTATCCATTATCAGATCTCATAATGATAGGTCATTATGATCCTGATCCATCATTAGATCTCATCCATCATCAAACACTCAGGTGCATACTTAGTTCAGATCAAGCAAAGCATCAAAAACCCATAACATGCATATTGTCTTTTGATCTAACACTTCATAAGATATTCATTACTTGTGCACTTAGCCCTTTGATCTTCTCCTCCTTATATAGCTTTATCCTTTCTTAATACTTGGACCAAAACAACACTTAGAGCCTGTGGTATTCTTAGAAGTGATCAAATAACCATTACTCCACTCAATATTATGGGCTAAAACCATGGTATTGACCCCTAGTATTCTTTCACCTTAATTTCCTTAATTTTTCATCCCATACGCGCTTTTTCTTCTATGAAACTGTGTGCATATGTATACATTATTTTTGTACAGTGAACTAGCATGTACATGCTCTTTTTGTATAGTGAACCTACGTATACAAATTAACATACCTGAAAATGTCATTTTTCTTCAACTTCTTGATTCTGATATGTAGTTCTTTTTTCCTTCATCCTATTCTTTTGTATCATAACTTTGTTACCTTTAAATAGACCTATTATAATGAGAATTTCCATTGTACATTACTTCTAAACTGATTCCTTTGAACTGACCTGCATTTTGTCACATCTGTAAACACAAATTCCACGCATTCTGTCACTTTTGATATCTCTCCTCTAGATGCATCTAGTTACGTAGATTCATCTAGTTACCATATACAAGTGAGTTCTTCTACTACAAGTGGGTTTCCATCAAGTACAACACATGTGCCATAATGCCAACAATCTCCCCCTTTGGACTTGATGGCAACCATGTTGGTGTTGATTACTGCAAGTTGTAGAACCTATTAGAGATAACAAGCAACACCAAAATACTCTCCCCCTTTGACATCAAGGGCAAAGGGCGGACCAAGATACTCTCCCCCTTAGATATTAAGGGTAAAGAGCTAACCAAAATCAGGACTTTCATATCTGAATAGCTGAATATGAACATTGATCATGCTCCCCCTAGCCACATGCTGAATTCTCTGATTAAACTCCCCCTTTGGACATGCTGAGATGCACTATGTCGTCCATGCTCCCCTTGAGCACATGTAGATTCTGCAAAAAAATATTTTCCAAAAGACTAGCATGACTCTATAACTCAACTATGTGAGTATGACATTCCTATCATCAATGACTTATACATACATCAATCTCCCAACCAAGTTGGGATATACCAAATTTGACTCATCTACCCAACCAAGTGTGGATATACTAATTGTTTATACATGACCAAAATATAGCAATTTTTACATCATCCTTCCCATGCATAGTGGGGGTACAAGTTACATCATATGACCAAAAAGGACTCATTAAAAAATTATGACAGACATAGACATATTATGGGCCTTTATATGACCTTTTCATCAAATGATATACATTACATTTAACAAAGACCAAAGATCTAAACAAGACCATGATAGTCATCAGCAACTATCATACACCATATATGATCTGCTCCATAAGCATTTGTTAGCAACATCCAGTCCAACAACCAGTATATGTCCATCATCAGTTCCCAATATATGAAAATGTAAATATCATCAACCTGTGACAAAGTATGCTGCATATAGATATAAACTCATCCTCTTGATCTCATCAAGATAAACTTTCTTTGTTTCCTTAGTATAAAGAGCCTTATCATAACTTTCCATGAATTAGCTAAGCATATGTCATATTTTCAAGCAGTAACACAAAATCATATCATATGTATGTGAAAACACCATAGTCATCATCAAGAACTGCATGATCTTTCCACAAGAACCTTCAATATATCAACCATGTATCATCACTATGGAACATCCCACATCTAATAAGCATCAATCATGATAATCAACATATGTGATTGTCAAACCTATCATCGTAAAGTAATAATTCATCATCATTATATGACTAAGTAAGCCATTTCTATGAATATCGATGTCTTCAAATAGCTATGTCTTCATGAGACCTGTAATAACACCATTCTCTTGGCCAACCAACAATATTTATCAATATGCAACTTAAGTAATCATCCATGTATCCAACATAATGTGTATCCATCAAAGAGATAGCAATATGTATCTAGCAAACCATGAGCTCATAGTCATTTGTCAAGATTTCTTGATACCATCAATAGTAGCAATCCTTAACCATGTGAGAGCCAAGAACTATAGGAACCCTGTGTCATAACTGCACCATATGAACTTTATGCATCTTTGAAGGCATGATGGCATCAACATAAAAGAAATGAGTGACTCATCATCAAATAATGAAGTTGTGTACTCAATCTTTGTACTTCTCCTTGTCATGTAAGCAACATATCATATGTACTGTATGCATCATCAAAAAGGTTATCCATAATCATCCATAAATCTGATATGAATAACAACTAGGTGGCTCAAGTAATATAAGTATCATCTGAGATGTCATCATATGCAACTCATGACTGCAGCATAACATGATGTATCATTTAAACACTTTAGCAACATAAGTACCAAAGACTTCTAAACATAATGCCAACAATGAATTATTAGAAGCATAGCATATTCTCCCCCTGAACCTGTGCCAATTTTTCACTGTCAGATCTAATCATTGCATATATCAGTAAGGATCATCAAGGCATCATCATCAACTAGTTATACATCAAGTCATCAACAACTTATGAGGGTCAAAATCACTTCTACATATCATCAATAGACTATAATTATCATCAATCAGAGCAAAAAAGATAATTGATAATTGACTGAACCATATTAGACCCCTTTTCCTGAGTTTTTCCCACTGCTTCTTCATCAAACCAACATATACGTGACTGTGCTGCTTCTTCATCAAACCAACATATGCGTGACTGTGCTGCTTCTTCATCAAACCAACATATACGTGACTGTGCAGCTTCTAACTAGCATATATACATGACTAGTCTTCATTATAACTGCGTATGAGAATTAGAGCACTGAAATTTCATACTTTCAGTTGTTCCTGAGTCTATTCTGTCTGTATACTCAGTGATGCCACATATTTCTAACTATACTTCCTTCTTCTTCCATACCTTGGAGTGTGATGATATTTGTTTCTTTTGGTATGTTGGCCGAAATTTGCTCCTGCACTCATTTGCTATATGTCCAAACTTGTTACAAGAATAACATCTTATATGTTTCATATTCCTTCTATAGCAATCAATGGCTCTGTGACGAAACATATTGCAAGAAAAACAATATCCCTTAAAGTACATGGAAGCTAATGATCTTTCTATGTGATTGTTATTAGCTTGAACTATTCTACTTCTGCATCTCACTGCAACATGTCCAAAATTATGACATATAAAACATTCAACATTATTCTTCAAAGGAAAGAATCAATTAACACTTCCATAGTTAGGAGTAAATTATTTTCTTTGAAGACTTTCTTTCCTTGGTTGTTGATGGGGTTGAGCTCTTATCTCCTTGTTGAGCATTTTAGATTTTGCACTAGAGTTCATTGCTTCATTTTTTGAGCTAGATTCTCCTTTAATAGTTTCATGAAAACCAAGACCAGATTTCATGGCAGGAGACCTTTGACTACTGAGAATATCATCCAAAAACTTAGTACCATCTTGAAATCGTAAAAGTTTATCCTTTTCTTCTAATTTAACTTTTAGGATATTTACCTCAACCTGATATTGCTCTTCCTTTTCAAGATATTGCTTCTTCATGATTTCTTTAGCTTTTATTCCTTCTTCCACTTGTTTCCTTAATTCGAGAACTTTGTTTTCTTGTTCTTCAAATGCTTGGAGTAGTTCTTCATTCTTCTTATTTGAATTTTTGAGATCTTCTTTTAGATAAATGACCATAGCTTCAAGATCTTCATAATAGCTGGTTCTTTCTATAAGTTCCTTGGTTGTTGTGTCATTTTCATTCACTTCATTTCTCAATGATGTCACTTCATCCTACAGCATTTGACTTTGATCATCCTTTTATTTGTACTGCTTCTTTATTTTGTTTCCTTCCTCCAACTGGGCTTTTAACTTGGTAACTTCTTCTGATAGTTATTTTGCTTGTTCATCTTCATTTTGAGGTGATTCTGAATCTGAAGAGTTGCTTCCATATAAAGGCAAATTGTCTCTCCCACTGTCATAGTTCCTTTAGGATGTCTTCTTCTTTTGAGGTGCTTTCTTCTTTAGCTTCTTTCCCATTGTTACTACGGATCTCCTTTAAGCGATCAAGCTTCTACCAAAGGACCTGCTCTAATTCCAATTGTTGGAAATAACACTAAGAGGGGGGTTGAATCATTATTTACAAATCAATAACATTTTCATTTCCATAATCAAATTTATATACGCTACTTCAGTGAAGGGAACTCGTGTGTGCATGCAACTGTTCTTAATGCAACTAGCGTATATCCAGTGAACTTATGATTCAATTAATTCATCATACGTTGATCCTTAATCAGTGCATCAGTACTTTATTAAAAACTAAACATTAACCATGTGCAGTAATAATAGAATAAACCATCACACATAAGAAACACATATGAACACCAAGATTTAAGGTGGAAAGCCAATGTGGGTGAAAACCACCTGTTATTGTCATCTCCATCTTCTTTTAATAATAAGAAAATCTATTTACAATATTGTATTGGTGCAGACTCATACCAGTATGCAGGCACCCACCTGCAGAAGGCTACAACCTTCTCTTGTTCTCCAGCTTCTTCTGGAAGGGAGCTACAACCCCTAATTCTTGTACTAGCTGATATATTCACTAGTATGTAGGCTCCGACCTAGAGAAGGCTGCAACCTTCACTCGTTCTCTAGATTCTACTGGAAGGGAGCTCCAACCCCCTGATCAAATCACCAGCCACTACTGGTAGGAAGCTGTGACTTCCTCACTAAAGGCTCCAACCCTTAGTATCCTCCAGGGACCACGTTTCATAAATTTTCACACTGGATACTCGTGGTACACAATACTACAATATGAAGGCCACGTTCATCAAATTTTCATACTAGACCCATTAGTAACATTGAAGCTCAAAATCAATCACCACTACAATACAACCATCAAATGCATCTACATCAACTAATCACTAAAACTCAATCATCAATCTCTGATATAACTAAAACAATCAATCGCTGAAACCTCTAACACAAATGAATCAAACACTCCTTTTGGTTTAGTATCCAGATCTACTGCAATCCATTGATCTTTATCCACCAACAAATCCTCCATCTTGAGTTTCCACAACTCAAAACCCTGACCATTAAATTTCTCGATCTCTATCTTTGCACTACTCGCCATCTTCTTTCACCACCAGAATCGATCCAGCATATCTCCCACTAAATGAGGTCTACCATAGGCCCGAGCGAAACCCTTCAGCAACAAAGTGTTGGAAATAATACTGAGGGGGGGGTGAATCAGTATTATCAAACCAAATATTCCCTTTTTAAAATTCAGAGGATATATGCTACTTTAGTTAGTAAAACCCGCATATATACGCAACTATGTAGAAGGAAACCCACGTATACAAAGCAAACTTATAATTTACTTTATCTTTTAGATGTTGATTATTAATCTGTGTATCTGAGTGAAATAAACAATAACCAGACCAGTAAAATAGAACAGAAGGCAGTCACACACAAGAACACAAGATATAAGGCGGAAACCCAATGTGGGTGAAAACCACCTGCTACAATTTGTCTCTATATTCCTTTAATTAGAAGCTTCCTTTTACAATGTACTGGTGCAGTCCTTTACCAGTACGCAGGCTACAACCTACAGAGAGCTACAACCCTCTCTCATTTTCCAGCTTCTCCTAGAAGGGAGCTACAACCCCCTTAGCTCTTGTACTAGCCAAGACACTAGTACGTAGGTGCTGGCCTACTGAAGGCTACAACCTTCTCTTTCTTCCAGGGACCATGTTTCATAAATTTTCAGACTGGATCCATGAACATCAATCGATCATCAAGATTTCTACTTCAACCAATCTCCTTTCCACCGAACAAAACTGATTCACAATAAACCCTTCTCTAACAGTTGTACCCAGACCATAGTAACAGTAACCATATACCAATTCTGAACCCACAACACTGCAGCACCAAAAAGAGGTAGCTAGATCACAATAAAATACATATACGCTACTTAAACAACCTGAAACCTACGTGTAACACTCATGTGTGTGGAGCAAATTGCGTATACGCAGTTTACCTTTACTGAACCTGCATGTATACGTGTCTTCGCTTCACTGAACCTGTGTATAGATCTATAAAGGAGAATTTAATCTTTCAAACAGTCAAATGCTAAATAACCCAGATTATCAGATTTATAGATCAAGCATGAGCCTCACAGAACTGATCAAAATCATACAAAGATACTATCATTCAAGCTTTAAAGATTATGACCCATTAATAGATCTTATCCTTCTTTATGCGCTTAGGTTCCTCCTTCATTCAGATCCAGATCTGCACCATAACCCCAATCACAAACGTTTTAGATCTAGCACATATTAAATATTCAATCTATTCCAAAGATGCTTTGCCAAATGATCTCCTTCCTCTTTTATATTCTTAGGCCTTTCTCAATACCACGGTCCAAAACCATAATAACATAATACCACAGGCCCAATACTTTGGGATCAACCCTTCTGACGAGATACCATGGTCCAAAACCATAGGTTTCCAACATATACGCGCTTTTCATTGCATGAAAGTGCGTCTGTACGCATACGCGCCTTCGAAACGTCTAACCCGCGTGTATACGTGACTTTGTCTAGATGAACCTGCGTACATGACTTTTCTTTCATTCTGAAAGCCTGAACTCACCAGATAAAGTTGCCATCAAGGACAACACCTGTGCCATAGCTCAAACCTGTACCATAATGCCAACAATCTCCCCCTTTGGACTTGATGGCAACCGAAGATCTTCAAAGTCATTCTCCCCCTTTGTCATCAAGGGAAAAGGATTGTGCTCCCCCTAAGTGCATTCTGAAATCTCTGCCCTGTTGTGCTGACCATGCCCCCCCCTGGCTATAGACAAGATCTGCAAAAATATGTTCTTCGAGAAGAACCAAGACTTATACATCATAGAAGACCTTCCTATCACCAAAAGACTCAATACATACATCCATCACCCAACCAAGAGGGGTTCATCCTCCCAACCAAGTGGGGATACACCAGAAATTTACATATGACAACCAAAAACATTAAATCTTCATCCCAGGCATAGTGGGGAAACCAAGATAGGCCGTTACATGACCTTGACACCATAAAAGAGATACATGACATAGAGACGAAATATCTAGAGCAATACTTATGAAAGACACCAGCAGCATCTGTCAATCACCATTCAGATCAGCAACCATGATTTCCTTCTGTTCTTTTTCTGCATTTGTTCCACCTGAGACCAACAACAGTTGTGAACTAGAACCAAAAGCTTATGAGATAATGTCAACAATGCATCATTAGAAGTTTATCTGCTCCCCCAGAACCTGTGCCAGAAGGTCTTTGTCAGGCCCCATTCAGACTATCTTCAACCAGAGCCTGTCCCTACTGATATCCATCAAGCCTTCATATACATGACTATCTCTGCACAAAACTGTGTATGTACGTGGATCCTCCTCAGGCAACTCACGTACACCCATTTTTCTCTGAAATAGACAAGATTTAACAGCAAGATGATACATCAACTACCCCCAGCTTCTGTCTGAGGTATTCAAATGTCTCCCTGGGTAGTGGTTTGGTGAGAATATCAGCAACTTGTTCCTTAGAAGGAACATACTCCAACTTGACCTTTTGTTCCAACACTTGTTCCTGGAGAAAGTGATACTTGATTGGTATGTGCTTGGTTTTTGAATGCATGACTGGGTTCTTTGAAATGTTGATTGCACTTGTATTATCACATAAGATGGAGATAGGTGGTGTACAAGTGATTTGAAAGTCCTGCAAGGTTTGCATCATCCAAAGAAGTTGAGCGCAACAGGATGCAGCAACCACATATTCCGCTTCAGCTGTAGATAAAGCAATCGAACTCTGTTTCTTGCTGAACCAAGATACTAATCTGGAACCCATAAAAAATGCTCCACCACTTGTGCTCTTTCTGTCATCCACGCTTCCAGCCCAATCTGCATCTGTATAAGCATGTAATGTGAGATCTGTATCTCTAGGATACCATAAGCCATAGTTTTGAGTTCCTTGAAGATACTTGAAAATTCTCTTTACTGCCTGAAGATGGGTTTCTTTAGGATTTGCCTGAAATCTTCCAACTATTCCCACTGCATGCATGATGTCTGGTCGAGTACCTATCAAATAAAGAAGACTTCCAATCATGAATCTATAGGTTGGTTGATGCACTACTATAGATTCATCATTTGCACTGAGGTTGCATCCTGTAACCATAGGGGTACACATTGGTTTTGAATCTTCCATGCCATATTTCTTCAAGATCTGCTTGAGATACTTGGTTTGAGACAAAAAGATACCGCCTTCATTTTGTTGGATTTGCAATCCAAGAAAGTATGTCAGTTCTCCAAGAAAAGACATTTCGAATTCTTTCTGCATCACCAAGGCAATGTTTTGACTCATAGCTTCTTCATTGCTGCCAAAGATAATATCATCTACATACACAACAAGTATTAGCAATTTGTCATTTTCAATTTTTTTATAAAGATTGCTATCTTCTGATCCTTTTGAGAATCCTTGTTGATGAAGATATTTTTCCAAACGATAGTACCAAGCCCTTGGAGCCTGTTTAAGACCATAGAGAGCCTTTTTTAGTCTGCATACAAGATTTGGATCATTCCCAAGAATGAAACCATCTGGTTGCTCAATGTACACTTCTTCTTCTAAGTCTCCATTCAGAAAGGCTGATTTCACGTCCATTTGAAATACTTTAAACTTCTGAAAGCTTGAGAGAGCAAGGAACATTCGGATGGCCTCAAGTCTAGCAACGGGAGCAAAAGTTTCTTCAAAGTCTATTCCTTCTTGTTGAGCATACACTTTACACACAAGTCTGGCCTTGTTTCTAATCACTTCTCCATTTTCATTCAACTTATTTTTAAAGATCCATTTTGTCCCTATGACATTCTTATCTTTTGGTCTAGGAACCAACTCCCAAGTGTTGTTCTTTTCGATCTGCTGAAGTTCTTCATCCATTGCCTTGACCCAGCATTCATCCTTGCATGCTTCTTTTACATTTGTGGTTCAGTGGAGGAGAGCAGAGCCAAATAGCTTGAGGCTTCTGCAATTGTTCTTCTTATTTGTATACCTGCCTCTTTCTGCCCCAAAATTTGAGATTCTGGATGATTCTTCTGAACGCACCTGGATGGAGTCTTCTCTTCTATCCTTATATGTTCCTCTAGTGCCTCTTGAGGTTCTTCTTCATCATCAGTTTGATTTGGAGGGTAGTCTTCATCCTCTTCGATATTTTCATAATTTACTTGCCTAGGAATGTTTCCTTTTTCATCAACCACCACATCAATGTTGTCAACAATTCTTCCAAGTCTTTTATTGTAACATATATATGCTTTGCTGTGGGGAGAATAACCAAGAAGAATGCCTTCATTTGCTCTAGGTTCAAACTTGTCAAGATATTCATCATTATTCTTAATATAGCATTTGCTTCCAAAAATTTTGAAATGTTTTACCGAAGGAGTCTCACGATACCACAGCTCATGAGGAGTTTGAGTGCTATTCACCCAGACATTTGTTTTGTTGAGAATAACCACCGTAGCAAATGCAGCTTCACCCAAGAAGGTTGCGAGAGTTCCAGACTCATTAAGCATAGCACGAGCCATTTGTTGAATTGTTCTTTTCATTCTTTCCACTACTCCATTTTGCTGAGGAGTCCTAGCTGTAGAGAATTCCCTTCTTATTCCATATTCTTCACAAAAATCGAAAAATTCATTTGAGGTAAACTCCCCACCTCTATCAGACCTGAGGCATTTAATTTTGTGATCTGATTCGTTTTCAACCAAGGCTTTAAAAGACTTGAATTTTTCGAATGCTTCGTCTTTGTGCTTCATAAGTCCTATCCAAACCATCCCGAATAAGTCGTCAATGAATAATATGAAGTATTCTTCTCCTCGAGGTGACCTTTTCCTAGATGGACCACATACATCTGTATGGACTAGTTCAAGAGGCCTGCTAGCTGATCCTTCCTTCTCAGGAAAGTTGGTTCTAGTTTGCTTACCAAACTGACATGATTTGCATATTGTGTTGTCTGGAATTTTGATATCTGGAAGACCACGAACTGCCTCGTATTTGCATGCTTTCCTTATTTGTGAAAAAGCTTAGATGCCCCAACCTCTGGTGCCATAACCAGTGTTCATCATCCTTGCTCAAATAGCATCGTTGTTGTCCTTCTTCAAATATGTATAAATTATTTGGAGTTCTTCTGCCTTTGATAATTGTTTTTCCTGTATCAAGATCACGAACACTACATCCATTTGATCAAAATATTACCTCTGTTCCTTGATCGCACATCTGACTGACACTCAATAGATTATGCTTCAAGCCATCAACATACAAAACATTTCCAGCTTTGACCTTTTCTTTCAACTGAGCAGTGCCTCTTCCTTTTATGACTACAGGGGTATCATTTCCAAAAGAAACTTTCTTTCCCTTTTCTAAAGCATTATATGATTCAAGTTTTTCTTTATCACCTGTCATATGCTTCAAACATCCACTGTCGATGTACCATTGATTTTCCTATCCTTCTGCATAAAAAGCTATCCCACATCTTTTTGGTTGTGGTTCCTTTATTCTCCATGTTTTGGTACTTGAGGCTTGTTCCTCTGTCTGCCGAAACTTGCTCCTGCATTCAGAATCTTCATTACCGAAGTTATTACAAATGGAACATTCAATTTCATTTTCAAGGGCCGAAAAGTTGTTATAGGTCCTTTTCGTGATCCCAATCATACTTCTTTGTTTTTGAGCTTCTCTAGTCATGATTGTCTTATAGGCAACACATTGAGCTGCTTTGTGGCCAAAGTTATGGCAAGAGAAACATTGGCCATTGAAGAAACTTCTGCGATTATCAAATCTACCAACCAAATGATTGTAGTTTCTATTGTCATCCATTCTTGAGGAAAATTGAGAAGATTTTACCTATGGCTGGTTGTAGCTTTTGTTCACCCTTAAGGTGGATTTCCCCTGATTTACCTGGTAGTCTTTGTTTATTCTTGATGTAATTCGTCCCTGTTTTACCTAGTGATCTCCATTGGGCTTTTTCTCATTCCTCCTTGCTGGATCAAGATAACTCTTTGAGGTGGATGCTTGAGATGCTTCTCCATTATACCCCAGACCTGTCTTGATTAGTGGAGAACGTTGTACATTGATAATCTCATCCAGAGTTTCAGATCCTTTAACAATTTTAAGATTAAGAACCTTTGTTTTCTCAATCTCTTTTCTAAGACCAACAATTTCACATTCTAACTTCTCAAGAAATTTTTCTTTTTCAGCAAGTTGGAATTGCAGATTTCAATGATCATATTCTTCTCTTCTAAACATATTTTGAGTCTAGAAATTTCTTCATAAAAACCATCTACATCTATAGCATCCATGTAATCATCATCTTCAAAATCCATTAAAAGTTTATAGTTATTACCTCGTTCATCTTCATCACTATTTGAAAGACCATCACTGTCTTCATGAGTGTAGTAACTTTTCTTAGTTACATTATGTTTCTTGTTCCATCACTATTTGAAAGACCATCAGTATTTGAAAGACCATCACTGTCTTCATGAGTGTAGTAACTTTTCTTAGTTACATTCTGTTTCAGGTTCCTTCCCTTTGTCAATTTTATCCTTATGAGGACATTTGGCAGCATAGTGACTGACTCTTCCACAAGCAAAGCATTTGAAAGGTAACTTACCTATGAATCTTCCAGTACCCTGTTGAAGGTTCTTGACAAAATTTGATTCTTCTTCCTCTTCTGACACATGTCCTAACTCATAGTAGTCTCCTTTGCCTGAAGCCTTAAAAGTTGCTTCTCTCCTGTCTGATGGTCCTCCTTTCCTCATTTCATAAGCAATTAGAATCCCGTGTAGCTGTGACATGGTAAGGTTTCATAGATTCTCTTTTTCTTCTATTGCAGAAACTTTAGATTCAAACCTAGGGGACAAAGATCTTAGAACTTTTTCAACCACAACAACCTCTTTTATTTCTTCACCCAAGTTTTTCATACAATTAACAATCTCATCTACATGAAGGAAATAGTTAGCCACACTTTCATCATTGTGCATTCTGAGATTTTCATACTGAATCCTGAGGGTTTGAAGTTTTGCTCGTTTTACCTGTTCATCTCCTTCATAACTCAGAACAATCTTGTCCCATATTTATTTTTCGAATTTATACTGCATAACCTTGATGAATTCTGATTGAGATAGGAATCCTAATAGGGTATTGACTACCTTTGCATTTGTTTCATATTTCTTCTTCTCAGCCGGATCTGTAGGAGTTACTGATGGAAAAGTGTACCCTGTATCTATGATATCCCAGACTTCTGTACTAAGAGATTGAAGATAGGCAGTAACTCTTACCTTCCAATATACGAAGTTTGTCCCATCAAAAATTGGTGGCCTGATAGATGCTTCTCTCTCGTAGTTGCTCATGATGATGGATCTCCCTCCAAGCGATCAAGCTTCTTGAGAAGGACTTGCTCTGATTCCAATTGTTGGAAATAATACTGAGAGGGGGGGTGAATCAATATTATCAAGCAAAATATTCCCTTTTCAAATTCAGATGATATACGCTACTTCAGTTAGCAAAAACCGCGTATATATGCAACTATGTAGAAGGAAACCCGCGTATACAATGCAAACTTATAATTTACTTTATCTTTCAGATGTTGATTATTAATCTGTGTATCTGAGTGAAATAAAACAGTAACCAGACCAGTAAAGCAGAGCAGAAGATAGTCACACACAAGAACACAAGATATAAGGTGGAAACCCAATGTGGGTGAAAACCACCTGCTGCAATTCGTCTCTATCTTCCTTTAATTAGAAACTTCTGTTTACAATGTACTGGTGTAGACCTTTACCAGTACGCAGTCTACAACCTGCATAGAGCTACAACCCACTCTCATTTTCTAGCTTCTCCTGGAAGGGAGCTACAACTCCCTTAGCTCTTATACTAGCCAAGATACTAGTACGTAGGTGTTGGCCTACTGAAGGCTACAACCTTCTCTTTCTTCCAGGGAC
>Ga0115851_100031_pt1 | contig 35304 bp, 32 predicted proteins | sample InSIn2gowninarea_FD_83865 | JGI IMG/M metagenome (GOLD analysis project Ga0115851, IMG submission 83865)
GTTAATTTTGTTCCCAATGTTTGCATTGAATTTCCTTCTATAAAACTGTGTCTAATATCCAAGGCTTGCACCCCGGAATACTTCGGCCGAGTATCCTCAATTTCCTATTGCATTTATTTTCTTAATTGTTTGACCTCATGTTCGAACACTTTAGTGTCTACATCACCTTCCTTTGTTTTTACATGATGCATTGCCTCTTCTAGACTTAAAACCTCAGACTTCGTCTTTGTCACCGAAACAAATACAACTAGTGATGATTGTTCGGTCTCTATTTCAAGAACATACATTTCAGTTAATGCCAGAGCTTGGTCATGCATTCTTTCATGTCTTATTAGTATCTACATAAACACCTATATGTGACCACAAGACAATGAAAGGGTATTTGTTAGCGTTTCTATATCTAGCTTTCTCTCACGTGTGTATATTGACAACCCTGCCTATTTCCTCAGCCCGAAAATAATCGCCAATGGGTCATAGTGCCAACATTCATCTTGCACCAAACCAAATGATAAAATTTCCTTTTCGATTTCATCTATAGCGTTTTTGTTTTTAGCGATTAAAGGTGGGATTGAGTATGGAAAACTAAAGAGTGCTCCTTTTTTCTTTGATACAAAATGCAATTCATTCACAGTGATTTTTTTTCTAATCACTTCGTAAGAAAAAAGTAATAGTGAAATATACTTGGGAAATTTGAAAGGTTCTCTTTCGAAACCATATGGATAAATTAAAGAAAATTATTGATAAAGGAACCAACTTCCTATACTTTCCTCCTAAGTAAGTTTGAGAGTTCTTTTTTGTTGCTCAGAAATTATGTTGGAAGCTTCTCCATCTAACTTAACTTTCAAGTAGAAAGAAAAACAATCTATATATTGAGTGTAAGGATTAGGAAGACGTCTTGGGTAAATTACATCGGTCCATTGGTAGACTTATTTTTCTTGATCAATTTGATCTTTAACAGTTGTGAGGATTTTGGTAGACAAGAAGTAACTAGGGTAATTAAAAAATACCAAATGGACTAGGTATGTGCAGTTGCGACATGAGTTGAGTGGAATAGTAGTAGAAAGGTTGACTGTAATAACTCTGACTAGGAATTTTGTAAAATTGATTTTTGGTTGGTCAGGGTTCACGGTGATAAGACGAATGGCCAGGAAAATAGACTCATCTATCTTCAAGTCGCCAACTAACTTGAAAATGATAGAATAAAGGGACATCAAGGTCTGGTAAAAGGGCTTTAACCGATTGGTAGGAAGAGGGAATTGCAATTTTAAATTCGAGTCACGGTTTTGGAGTAAGCTCCCGAGGAATTTAATTTTATCGTCTTCTTCCCAGGTGATGAATTCCTGGTCTAATCCTTTGTCAATTATATCAATTCTCGAAGCTGGAATGTTGACCATTCTAGAGATAACTTCTTTGCTAACCTTGAGAAAGAAGTTATGGTCTATAGGAGAGATGATGACTTGAGGTGTAGGGTCAAAGTACTTGGCAAGAATAAGAATATAATTTGGGTCAAAGTGAATAGCGAGAAGCGTAGAAGCTAAAACCCCATATTTCAAGAGACACCGGTCTTCATTAGAGCTACTTGAGGAAGAATTCAGGTTCCTTTTTAGGGTAAGGACGTTTGTTAGGTGCGTATGAGTATCTATAATACCTGCAAATTCATTTATTAAGGGTTCTTTGGATGTTGTTTGAGGATTTTTCGAGTTTTTGAAGACTATACCAACGTAAAACTGAAAAATGAATGAGCAAATAAGGGAAGCTTACCTAGTCGGTAACGAAAACATTTGAATTCCAAGCCTGTGCATAGAGGGTAACTTTCACCACTCTCAAGATGCTGATCAACATGTAAGGAAAAAGAAGAATGTGCGAGAAGGATAATGAAAAGTTGGCGGAAGTAGAACTTAATTAGGTTAGGAAAATAATAAATGAAAGGGGAAAAATTGTCACATTATAGTTGGCAGGCTCAATGACCGAGTAAGGGTCCCATTCATAGGGCAAAGTAGATGGCTTAAATCTCATGCAAGTCGGGGACCGATGGCCATTGATTTGTATGGGACAAGTGATCAAGATCATATCGGGTCGCAGAATGGATTAGCGTACTTGCCTTTTTATACTTGATACAATGCGTCAACCATTGGATGAGTTTTTAATGAATGGTCATCATACATTGGGGAAGAACTAAATGCTTATTTCTTGCACATCTTTGCGTTCGATGGAATATTTTGGTGCACCAATTTAGTGTTGGATGGCCCGATTTCCAAAAAGGTGATGGGTATGTACGCTCATCAGGGAAAATCAAGCGGTTAAAATATACATAAGTTGTGGCCCGATGGGTTGTTGTGGGCCATTAATCTTTTAAAAAGCGTGTGATTGAACATAATATATGCACATTCAATACTACGCTCTCTTTTTAAATTAAAATTTTGGATAGTGGATCCGTAAGACTTATGGTTATTATTAAGGGAGATAGGATGGTCATTTTGGTCGATAACAGTTCCAACCCACATCCATAAGGAACATGAGCACCAATCGAAAAACTAATCAAGTGGAAAGCATGTAACACCATGGTTATCCAGGAAATGGCACGGCAAGGCTAAAACCATTGTCAATCTAGGAAAATCTCCATGCCAATGACATCACATAACCAACAAATAACATGCATATATCATTCATCCAAAAATTAGAAAGGAGATCACACATGCAACCTGTTATTTGCAAAGCAATCTAGTTGTATTTGTTGATCCAACTGTAACCTTGCACTTTCCAATTTTCCTTTGCCTTCTTTCTCCAAATCCAAGTGAATACTAGAGTGCCCTAAGAATGCTCCTAGTGTGAAAAAGTATGAGAGAATGGAAGAGAGCTCAACCCAAAAACTATGAGAAAACTCGCAACTAATCCTCAAAATCCTTTTTATCATTGAAACCTCTATATTCTTCATTTTCTTTCAATTTCACTCTCATGCAAATATGTGTCTCTTCACCTTCATTTTCTCCTATTTTCCTTTATTTCATAAATAAAATGCCAATTATTGCCACTTTGTCTTTACCAATTCCTTTCCTAATTTCCATATCCATTTATTAATCACAAGTGATCATCACTATGTTTTGCCCAACATTCATCTTGGAATATGTGTCTTGTGACATTGGTATTATTTTATTTACATGGAAAATCAACCAAGAGTTGTTACAATTATTGTTCATCTCACCCTCGAACCCATGTCTAACAATTGGCAAGGTAAAAATAGAATAATCTTTGTAAGGGTCTTCAAAACAGTCGACCAGATATCCATACATCCGTATATCCTCTTCACACATCCTTTAGGTCTTCATGGTTGCAAACCCAAAAAATTTCCAGGATTGAAGTTGTTTCATCCATGGATGACATCATTGAAGTTTCCATCCATCCAAAATCCTAGAATAATAAAGTTATCCTCCTAGTAGTGTTGTATTTCCTAGAAGATAGATAGGCCTTGTCACAACCATATCAATAATCATTTTCATTAGAGGAAATTTCAGCCTAAAAGTAGCTTCCTAAGGAAAAATAATAAAATAATAGGAAAATAATAAAATAAGAGTTATGAATTTTGGAGGGAAAAGAAGAAAACTATATATATATATTTTAATTGTATTTTTGTCTTATCTCCTTATAGGTTTACTCAAATTTCAAATGTAGATACTCTTTAAATGGTTATTATTAAGGGAGATAGGATGGTCATTTTGGTCGATAACAGTTCCAACCCACATCCATAAGGAACATGAGCACCAATCGAAAAACTAATCAAGTGGAAAGCATGTAACACCATGGTTATCCAGGAAATGGCACGGCAAGGCTAAAACCATTGTCAATCTAGGAAAATCTCCATGCCAATGACATCACATAACCAACAAATAACATGCATATATCATTCATCCAAAAATTAGAAAGGAGATCACACATGCAACCTGTTATTTGCAAAGCAATCTAGTTGTATTTGTTGATCCAACTGTAACCTTGCACTTTCCAATTTTCCTTTGCCTTCTTTCTCCAAATCCAAGTGAATACTAGAGTGCCCTAAGAATGCTCCTAGTGTGAAAAAGTATGAGAGAATGGAAGAGAGCTCAACCCAAAAACTATGAGAAAACTCGCAACTAATCCTCAAAATCCTTTTTATCATTGAAACCTCTATATTCTTCATTTTCTTTCAATTTCACTCTCATGCAAATATGTGTCTCTTCACCTTCATTTTCTCCTATTTTCCTTTATTTCATAAATAAAATGCCAATTATTGCCACTTTGTCTTTACCAATTCCTTTCCTAATTTCCATATCCATTTATTAATCACAAGTGATCATCACTATGTTTTGCCCAACATTCATCTTGGAATATGTGTCTTGTGACATTGGTATTATTTTATTTACATGGAAAATCAACCAAGAGTTGTTACAATTATTGTTCATCTCACCCTCGAACCCATGTCTAACAATTGGCAAGGTAAAAATAGAATAATCTTTGTAAGGGTCTTCAAAACAGTCGACCAGATATCCATACATCCGTATATCCTCTTCACACATCCTTTAGGTCTTCATGGTTGCAAACCCAAAAAATTTCCAGGATTGAAGTTGTTTCATCCATGGATGACATCATTGAAGTTTCCATCCATCCAAAATCCTAGAATAATAAAGTTATCCTCCTAGTAGTGTTGTATTTCCTAGAAGATAGATAGGCCTTGTCACAACCATATCAATAATCATTTTCATTAGAGGAAATTTCAGCCTAAAAGTAGCTTCCTAAGGAAAAATAATAAAATAATAGGAAAATAATAAAATAAGAGTTATGAATTTTGGAGGGAAAAGAAGAAAACTATATATATATATTTTAATTGTATTTTTGTCTTATCTCCTTATAGGTTTACTCAAATTTCAAATGTAGATACTCTTTAAATGCGGAATTAAATTTTGCATCCAACGAATACCCATTATGCATACTTTTGAGAAGACCACACTCATAAAAATTGAAGATACATTAAAAAACGTGTTGAATGTTTTTAATGTATTTTCAATTTTTATCAATGTGGGTCTTCTCAAAAGTATGTATTATGGGTACTTGTTGGATGCAAAATTAAATTTTGCATCAAATGAGTGTCTACAATTGGAATATGAGTAAACCTATACAGAGATAAGCCAAAAATACAATTAAAAATATATTTTATTTTTATTTTCCCTCCAAAATATTTAATACCTCTTTTTAAATTTAAATGATTTTGATTGGTTTACATATTATATACGTGAAAGTTTCATGGGCACTTTTAGGCTAAAATTTCCTCTAATGTGAGTTGTTGATTAAGGACACATGACATGTTGAGATGAGGCTAGAGAGGTTATATATATGCTATGCCTCTCACCTATTATGTAATGTTTTTTTCTTATCAATAAAATCACATGTTTGAGGACACTTCCACTAAATTTGTCACCATCTTTCACTATGTCAAGTGTCAATAAGTGATGCCAACCCTAACTCAAAAATCATATTAAATATGAATACAATATATGTTGGCTGCTAAAATCTTCTCCAAATTAAACCAAAGGAGCAAGATATCAATACAAATCTAGGTTGTTGAAGGAGATATTACAACATTTTTGGTGCCAAAGTTCGTGAACAAGGTTTTTGTAACAAAAAAATTGTGGCATTGATCAATGAAGTTGCTTAAATACTTGTAATTGTCTTTGATATTTTTAATTGCCTTTTATTTATTTAGTGGTTCCTATCATTATACCTTACTAACCTATTTAATAATTAAGTGTTTAATGGTAAATCCTAAGTACAGAACATTTATATCCTTTTCGAACCTAATAGCTTTTTTCAACAATAAAAACATATATTTATGTTAGAGCATTGAGTGACAATAAGACATAAGGTTGGTTCTTACAATTTATGTATTGTAGGGATTTTTGATCTATGGTTGTAATATAAGTAGTACTCTACAAAGATGGTATTGATCATGGCCATAATCCTTCATTTTCCATTAGACATTTAAAATTCCTAGAATTATTTATAGATGGGAGGGGTCCAAAATTTCCAAACAAAAATACAATCTATGCAGGCTTGTGTCAAGGTCATCTGTAGTACACTTGATCTACCAGGAGAGAAAATCAAGAAAACATTCTAGAAATATTGGAAAATTTTTGTGTCACCAAGTATAAGATGAAATTCCAAGGTATTTATATAAAATGATTGCCAATCACTTTAAAGAGAAGAATAAAGTTTGAGTTCAATGCTTCAAGACTTTGGTTCCTAGTTAGATTAGATAATTAGAAAATGGATTGAATGAAGGTGCATGATTTTCTACACTAGAAAATTCTTTGTCCCAAAGATGGACTAAATTAATCAAGTGTTAAGAAAATTTTATCTATGAAGGAAGAATAAAAATAAGACTTGGAGGCATTAGATTTAGGACTAAGCCAAAGAAGATATTTTCTGAGGTATCTTGGGCAAAATAAGAGAAAATTTCATATTCAAACTTATAGTTATATCCTTGGAAGATTGTGCAAACTTAGAACAATATGTCTTTGAATAAAGCAAAGGAATATTAGTTTCCTAACATAATTGTCTCAAATAAATATAATGGAGTGACAAATAAATTATCTATTGCAATTCAAAATCATTACTTCTCTATTGAAGTTTGTGACATGACAAACATTCAAAACATTACCTTAAAACACATTGACTTTCACCCTCTCGATGATGTCTTAGAAGTCCTAGAAACTCATATGCTTATGATTGAATCCATCTAATATATCTATTTTCAATTTCTCAAAAAGGTTCTCAAAGTGATTACATGTTGAAATTTGGTAGAGCATCAAAAGCTAATTCTCACATGGTGTTTGTGTTAGGCGTATGAGAATGATTAAAAGGCACAAGAAATATTTTAATTATAAGTCAACTTAAGGTGTCAAGTTGGCTTAGGTCGACCAACATGGCCAAGAGAAGTATTAATACAAGAAGGTGAAGGAGCACTTTTTTCTTGTGTGAAAGAGGTTAGAAGTGACCAAACCACATGCATTAAAAGGAGCCACAGGAGAAAGTTTGAGGACAATAAGGTTGGTCGAGATTTCTTCGGTTGGAAGGAGGTTGAATAGGATTGTTTTGGAGGGCCAATAAGGTCATTGACTATGCTATATCACCTATAGCAAGGAAGGCATATATTTGTTGGTTAAGGAAAACAACAAGCTATAAAAGAGAGGCATGTGTGAAGGGTTGCAGTGTTTTGAGGAGGCCGCAACCAAGAAAGAAGGGCTGGATTGTGGTTATGAGGAGGCCGCAACCAAGAAAGAAGGGTTGGATTGTGGTTATGAGGAGGCCGCATTTGAGGAAGGGTTGGGTCGAGCCCTATGTCTATTGTAGCAAGGAAATGTTAGTAGCAAAAAAATGAAGAGACGAGTTACATACATGTTAGGGCTTGTTCTCTAGTAGTAGGAAAGAAAACATAGGTTGTAGGTCCATAGGTCCATCTGAGGGTCTAAAGAGACAGGATGTAGAGCATACGAAATTTGGTCGTGGGTTTGTGGTGGATAGTGGAGGGTTGCCGCAATCAAAAGAGGAGGGTTGAGGGCTAAAGGAGGTCTATTAGGGTAGGTCGCATGGACCGCAAGAGGCTTGAGGCTTGAACAATGCTTAAGGAGACTAGACAAAGGTTACATCAAGGAGAAAATGGTTTCTAAGTCACTAGGGAGCAGTCCAAAGATGGTTAAAGGAGAAGTAGCTACTATAGGCTTGGGAAACAACTTAAAAGGAGCTAGGAATTTGAGGAAGTAGGGTCATTGGGCCTAGGTAAGGTTCCAAATTGACCTGGAAGAAGGGATAACCCATGCAAGGTGTGCAAGGTGCCCTAAGATAACAATTTGAAGAGAAAAAACAACTATAAATTATTCTTTGTGTATTTGGTCTTTATGAAGGATTGTAAAGGGTCACTTTCCCTATTACATGAGCCTTGTGGATTCTCTTATTAATGGAATGATAAGAATTAGATTTGAGCATAAATATTGTGTCTTGTGCATTGATTTAATTGCTAGTATATTCTATTGAGAAAAAAATTTAAAATTAGGGCTTTTGGTGTGTGTATGTTTTATATTGTGTGAAACTGCCAAAACATAGACCAGACTTGGGGTGCATGGAATTCTAACATGGTATAGTTGGGTTAGATTTGTGCATAGGTGTTGTGGGGTTGTTCCAGGATGAAACAACGTTTCCAAGTGAGTTGGCTAGGTATGCCTTATGAAACATGGAGGAAAATGTTTAAAACGAGAGCTGTGACTTATTTTAGCTTGGGGTGGTAGAATGGGAGTTTTGGTTGATTGGTGGAGAACTCGATGCACAAAAGAATGTTGTGTAGTAGGTTGTTGACACCATTGATGGAATTCCATTGACTTGTTAAAGTAAGTGTCGACAATGTAGGTGCCTTGGCAGGGAGTGCTTTGGCATGGACAAGGTAGCTTCATGTGGATGATAGGTTGATTGTGAGATGGGGTCTTCATTAGGTTGCAGAGTTTCGATTTCGGAATGGAGTGATGTGCATATGAGGTGTTTGACCTAAGAGGAAGAGGACACCTGCAGAGTTCAGTTGTGGTGGTCTAGAGTGGACTAGGCCAAGTGTTCAATTAAAACTTAGGACTGACCTTGAAAGGACACAAATTCAGTTGTAGCATGTGTATAAGTTTTCATGAGGTTACTTTCCATGAGGGAAGGTACAGTGAACTAGGAGAATGTTGTGTAGGCTTAGAGGGAATCAACGGGATCAAAGGGAGATTCAGTAGCCTAGTGTACATATAAACTTTAGGTTCAAGCAAGAAAGTGGAGCCTTCCGAGCCATGCAAGGAACGTCACAGACCATGCAAGGAAGTCATGGTGCATGTAAGGAAAATCATGGACCATGCAAGGAAAGTCATGGTGCATGCAAGGAAGTCATGGTTTATGCAAGGAAAGTCATGGAACATGCAAGAAAGTCATGGTCATGCAAGGAGAAGTCATGGAGCTAGATATTTCTAGGAACAAGGAAATTCATGGTTTGGATCGCCATGCAAAATGCTCTGAAGCATGATGCTTCTAGGAGCATGGTTCTTTTGAAAGTCCATGTCTTTAAAAAGGATTTAGTTTCATATTAGATTTGCAGGCAATGCCACTTCCAATTGGAGGTGGAAATCGTTGGGTGTGTGTCATATTCTTTCCACGACTAGCCTCGTGTGTGAAGTTGGGGGGTGACTAGCTAGCCCTTCGTTGCGCCGGGCGCAATGCGGGGGGGGGGGTCACAAGCGGGGTGGAAGCCCCCTCTGTCAAGGGGTTTGAGGGGGGCAGTAACCTCCCTCTACAGGGTCTGGGGAATCGACCCATAATTTTTTTTTTGGACCCTATATTAGGTGTGTGAACCTACCTATGGTTTTGTGCATGGGTTTTGCACATGGTGTTGGGCATGATGGTTTTTTGCCCATGGTATCTTGTAGTTTCTGTCATTGGAACTACAATTGTGTTCTAATCCAGGGTTAATAGATTGGGGTTTATGGATGCTTCGGCATGTATATATATGTATTGTAACATTGAAAGGAATATAATGAATAATCAATTTGGTAGCCTCAATTTTGGGATCCAGGGGAAAATCTTTGTGTTTCTCACCATTGTATATTTTCTGTTTTTAAGAATTATTTTGCAGGTAATTTTTGTACAGGGTTAAAACCTACAAAAATGCCTTCCTCACTAAGAGGAATTGTTGAAATTTGGTAGCATCAAAAGGTACTTCTCACATGGATTTTGTGTTGAGCATGTGAGAATTACTAAAAGGCACAAGAAGTATTTTAATTTAATTATAAGTTACCTTAAGCATTTAAGTCAGCTCGGGTTGGCTAGCAAGGAAAACATACAACCCTTAAATTTTTACACCCCTTGGAAAAATATAAATACAAGAAGGTGAAGGATAATTTTCTTCATGTGGGAAAGAGGCTAGAAATGACCTAGTTGCAGAAAGTAAAATGAGTCATAGTAGAAATTTTGAGGAAAAAAATGTTGGATGAGATTTTCGTGGTTGGAAGGAGGCCAAGTAGGGATATTTGGAGGGTTGAGAAGGTAGTTGGTTGTGTTAGGTCACCCGAAACAAGGCATACATTTGTCTATTAGTTAAGGAAAATAACAAGCTAGAAAATAGAGGCTTGTGTGAAGGGTCACAGTGCTATTATGAGGAGACCACAACCAAGAAAGAAGGGATGGATTGTGATTCTAAGGATGCCACAGTTGAAGAAGGGTCGGTCCAAGCCCTAAGTCTATTGCAACAAGGAAACATGAGCACTGAAGGAAGGAAGAGACAAGTTGTAGGCTTGTTCCTTATCTGCATGCATGTGTGTCCATTTGAGGGTCTAAAGAGGAAGGGCACATGTCATTGGTGGAAAGTGGAGGGGTGTCGTAGTCAGAACAAGAGGAATGAGAGCTAAAGGAGGCCTATTAGGGAAGGTTGTAGGGAAAAAGAGAGGACCGAGGCTTGAACATTGCTTAAGGAGGTTGACTGAAGGTTACATCGAGGAGAAAAGGGTTTCCAAGTCTCCAGGTAGCATTCCAAAGATGGTTGAAGGCTATTAAAGGAGAAAAAACTAGTGTAGGTTTGGAAAACAACCTAAACAAAGTTAGGAAGTTAAAAAAGGAGGGCCATTGGGCCTAGGAAAGGTGCCAAAGTGACCTAGCAGAAGGGCTAACCTATGCAAGGTGTGGATGGTGCCTTATGACAACAGTGTGAAAAGACAAAACATTTGTATGTTCTTCTTTGTGTATTCGGTCTTTACGAAGGATTGTAAAGGGCCACTTTCCCTAGTACAAGAGCCATGTGGATTCTCTTATTAATGGGATGCCAAGTCGCCTGAAACGAGGACACAAGACACGTAGGACACACAAATACGAGTATCTGACATGTGTTACGATGACCCCCTAAATCAAGACAGGAGGAAACATTATATATTATATATAAAAAATATTAAAATATAGTGAATAAAACATAAAATATGAAATATATAAAACATGTAAATGATGATGATACAAATTTAATACGCAAATAATGCATATAGCCAAAATAACATTGAGTGAAAATGTAATCCATCTGTGAACCAAAAATACATCAAAAAAGAGACCCTAAATGCCTATATAGCCCAAAACACATCATGCTACAACAAATAACTAGTACTATATATCATCAAAATCATTGCCTATATTGGGATCCTCATCATCAACATCACCCTCTAAGCATTAAAATAAGACAGAAAAATCTTATGTCAAATCAAGATTCTATTTGAGTGATGGGCACATTTTTACTATGGTCATGATAGAGGAGTTCAACGATCAATGCCACCAGCATGAAGGTACATAGAGGGTATGGTCCTCTTAATTAAATTCTAGTCCCATTCCCTCATACACGACAAATTGCAATGTGAGCATTGTAATCCTCCTGTTATAGGCTATTTCATCACATCTTATCAATCAACCTCATAATGGGATTAATAAACATCCTATTCCCCCTTTACATCATCATTGCACAAAGCCCAATGCATGACTCTATCATTCCCCACAATTTCTTCCCTAAATTGAATCATGTGAGCCAGTTTTAGGACCAACACACCTTGGCCTGTTGTTGGACAACATTCACCTACAGGGTGCTCCAATGTGGCTTGCATTGATCATGTAGAGGTTGCCTTCTTTGCACCTATGTTCGTTCTAGAAATTTAGGAAAAAGAGAGAGAATCCCGAAGCCTCCATTTCCAGAGTCATCCAAGATATGTTGTAACCATTTAACTCAGATAAACACTCGAATTCTATCCTATCCTACCTTGGAGTTTCCATCCTTTATCCTTATATCTCATCCTCCCATTAAGAGTGGATCTCAATCCCAAGATTGGTAAAAGGATAAGAACTCCCAACTTACCTCACTCCTCTATATATTTACAACCTTCCATATGCAAGGGGTTGGCTTTTGGAGAGTGATTCTACCCTTATTCTACTGATGTGAGAGTTATCCTTTTATGCATTAGGGTGATTGGAGGTACACTTTGTGACAAAGGAAGGACAAGTCAACAACTTGGACGAGCTCTTATATAAGATTGACACCTATTTATGGTTGTAACTAACTCCATTTATATCAATACAAAGATTTATTTTGTTTTCCTATATGCGATGTCTTTATTTCATGTATTTTGATACATGAAACAATTTTCATGGCTTGTGTTGTCTAGTTGTGCAGGTTCTAATTTTGGCAGTTGGAGCTAATATTGGAGGATTCAAGCCAAAGAAGGAGCGAAACATACAAAATATTCCAAGTATGTTTCTTCCCCTCATCTATTTACTTTAAGGAAAACATTGGGTCCTTTGTCATTCTGTTGTTCTAGGTTAGCCACCAAACCTAGGGGAGATATTTATGTACGCAGTCATAAATATCGCATAAAAAATTAAGGACTCCACTCGGGAACGATGTATTCCCTTGGTGGTTTATTTGTCCATTATGTTTGATTCACCTCTATCATAGACCTTTTATACTTTAACCAACCAAGAACAAACCTAGGAAGTGATTGCATTGAGTCTTGTTTGCAACTTTTGTGTCGGAATCCTCTTTCCTAAGACCAATGCACCTTCTGTTCTGCTGATAGAGCATTGCACCTCACTTGGGCCTTCTCCGTGCTTGCTTTGCACCTCAACTCGGCCCTCTCCATGCCTGTATTGCAGAGCATTGGTGTCTCTTCTACACTTGCGTTGACCCCTGTTCTTGCACGATTGTTTCCTTGTTTGCTCAGTGTTGATTTGATCAACCTACTTCCAGCTTACCTTCCCTCAGTCTTGAGTGTCTTTTGGTCTCTCTGGAGCCTCCATTTGGTTTTCATTTGTGTTTTATTTCCTTTGGCAGGAATTTCGATTTTTCTTTGTCCTTATCATCAGGTCGCTTACAAACTTGTTTTGTTTAATCATTGATTGCTTGGATGAATTGATGTTATAGTCCTCATTCTAAAAATTGCATTTGAATTAGTGATTAAACATTTGCATCTTAGTTTTAGTCATTTTGAAAATTAAGTGTGGTGAAAAGAAAAAATCTTGCATTGGCATTTAGGGTTTTGCATCTATATTTATTTAGGAACAATTGCATGAAAAAGTTATTGCATTGAGCATGTCATTTGTTGCATTTTCTATGCTACATATTGTTTGTATCTTCCCTTCCTTAACTAGATTTTAATTGAAGAGAAAGATTCCATTTCCTCATGCTAGATTTGCATTTTAGGGAATTCAGGTGAATTCATGGTGAGCCATAAAACTGAAAATTCAAGATCAACTTAAAATAAACTGAGTCAACCTAAGGAGCATTTGTAACATTAATGTAAACACATATAGATATAGGCTAGAGACGTGTTCTGATGTCGTTAAATGTAGGAGTCTTCATTGTTTTCCAGCTTTGCATCCCAAGGTTGAAATCTCGTTCCACATATGTGAGTGTAGAGGATTGTACTCCATGTACCTTTGCGAATATTGGTGGCGCTCCACACACATTAAGTATATGGGAATTCTCTCATCAAACGATTATGCATTAGACAACACTACTATGGATGCACTCCCACATACCGTCGTGTATAATTTGGGCGTCCCCAATAGGTTGCTATCCATCCATAGGTAACTGAGTTTGCCGCCTTGTAAACTGTGATACACCAACACAACATTCGAGGAGATTGGTTCTCGTACATTAAGTCCTTGGTTAGCTAAGGTGTATATTTCAGTTCACGGTTGCTTGGTAATCCTTTATGCCTAGATTACCCTCTTTTTTATTTATTTCTTTTTGTGTTAATAAAATTTACTATCCAACGTGGAAAAACAAGATCCCCCACTCCGTCGTTCACGTAGAATGAAAAATAAGCCTCCTCTTCCACTAGGCTACTCCTGTCCATCATCAGAAGCATAAAAGAATGTAAACTAACTAATCAAGAAACTCAGGAACCACTTATGGTCCTTCTCTTGAACCCAATCAACCAGAATCATCTTTCCCCTTGAGTACTGAACCCAATATTACATCTACTTTTTTTAGTTAAATTAACACAACCAATACTAAATTACCTGAGACTTTGTTCCCTGAGGTTATACAATCTGACCTTGTTGAGTCAAAAACTTTATTCCCTAAGGTCATTGAACCTAAGGAGCCTCAGTCATCTTTACCTGTTACTTCAAGTATTTCATCCTCTCTTCCATTGTCTCAAATAAAATCCACCTATTATATATCTCGACCCAAATGGTGAACCACTTCCACCTGGACTTGTGAGTATTGAGGAGATCCCATAAGAAGAGCCTCGTCCTTCTACTCATTTGGAGGGACTTTTCCTTTATTCAACCCATCCTCTTCTTCCTCCTCCCCCTCCTGGAAAAAATCTTTACCTGGTTCTTTTGACTTACGCACGAATTTCACGTGGAAATCCACCTTGGGATTATTGACCATGAATGGAACTGATATGGCTTCTCAGCTTGCATCTACCACTATGGTTGAGACTTCAAATGTTTCTTCCATAGCTATGTTTTTGACATCACCAGGGGCACATTTGTATGGTGGCCTGTACGTTCCACCAGGTTATCAGTCCTTATCTGGTACCTTCTCTGGTGCATCTTCTAGTTTATGGACATCCCCCATGTCATCCACTTGGGGAATTCCATCTGGTGCTGCTCTTATGAGTGTTTCACAACCTGCTCCTCCTCCTCCTCCTACACTGATAGTTGAACAATAGGTTGGTCTTTATGTTAGTGGGCAAGGTCTTCTTCAACAGCCTAACTGTCCTTATGTTGGGTACCCTCCGCAAGGGGGGAAGTTTCCTCCATTTTTCCCTCCTCCTTTGGTAGGGGGGAACTTGTTGTTAGTATACCTCATATTGGTAACCAACCTTATTATAGTCCTCCTTATCCTAGGTGGATGCTAGTGTTTGGAAGCCTACTTTTCCGATTCAACTTGGTTCGATGTTGGGTTCATTGTTTGTTTCCCAACCTGTGCCATCATCTCAAGTTCCTATTCCCCAATTTGTACCTCAACAAGCTCGAATTTGTGTAACTCAGCCTGTACACACTGTGATTGCATCTCAACCCATTCCTTCAATATCTGGAACCTCTCAGGTTCCACTTGCTTAGTCTTTATGAGTTCCTTTATAATATTAACCACATGCACAAGGAATTCCTCAAATTCGAGTGTGACAGACTGTGTATAGTATGGCACAACATCAATTGAACCCTCTTTATCACAGGACAATGAAAATCCCCATCGGGCCATAGTATAGACCTTATCAGGGTATCCCTCAGGTTCCTTTTCAAGGCGAACAAATTCATGGTTATCTTGGGGCTGGTCAATAAGGTCACTTGTATTCTGGCTATTAGAATCCTCCTTATTCTGGTAACTGGGTTCCTTAGTACCAGAACCATTCTTATTCAGGAATACAAGTCCTTGTTACCGAGGCTATTCCTTCATATCCAGGTCATCCTCCATCAAACTTTAATCGATAATTTCCTTTTGTGGCCACTCTTGAGTTTCCATATTTGACTTGACTCACCAATTATCACCACATTGCTCATTTGCCTTCGTGGTTGATTATTCCTACTAAATTGCCTTCCAACATCCTTAAATTCAATGGGAATCTAGGAGAAGACCCGTCAATGCATGTCATGACATATCATCTGTGGTGTTCATCAAACTCCCTTAATGATGATTCTATTCAACTTTGTCTTTTTCAAAAACATTTACAAGTACCACTGCTAAATGGTCTATTGAGTTACCGAGAGGTTCATTCCATGATTTTAGTACCTTAGCCACAACCTTCCTCATGCATTTCCAGTTTCCCATCAGATACGAAACTAGAACGAAATTGTTAACCAACTTCAAACAATCAGATTGCACTCACATTTCAGATCACATTCATGAGTGGAGGTGTCATTGTCGGTTGGTCAAAACTTATGTTCTTGATCAATTTCTTGTAGAATGGTTCACCAAATATCTGTTGGCACCTATAAAAGGAGAAGTGGCCAAAGGTGGAGTCATGATTGAAGAGAAAGTAATTGCTCATGCACAATATTTGGATTTGGTTTATACCCAATCCGACACGCTATACGATAAGATACCAAACGCTCCAAGATCTTTGAATATTTTTCCTCCTCTTATGCCTGGTAAAGAATCTCATGCTGCTAATGGCATTATTTGTCCTACCAGCATGCATACGACGAGTAAACCATATGGTATTGCTCCACCTGCATATGCTGAAAACCCTCATTCCCACCCTCTTACGACTTCTGCTTCCGAGATAAATGTTGTTTCATCTGATAAAGGAAAGTCTCAACAACAACCTGGAAGTAAGAAGAAAGGAAAGGGTAAGAAAAATAAATATCCCTCTCGGCAGGATAAATAGACAAATCTGTTTTCTGATGAGAAACATAAGCGTTGATATCCTTGCTTGATTTCAAATGAGGAGCACTTTACACATGATTGTCCTCACCGCACTGAAGTGAATCAATTTCTTAAGTTCTCCACTTCTCTTACATTGTTGATCAACCCATTTTCTAATCAAGAGACTCATATGGTTGCTCGGGACCCATCTTCCTCTAGCACAGTTTTGATGCTTTCCTATTCAAAGCCGAGATATGATGTTTTGGTAGCTACTCAAAACAAGGATTATGGTAATGAAAATCTACCAAACGGTTAGGATATTGATCAACCTACCAGTTCGGCACCATCCTCGTTAGATCCCAGTCTGTCGTCGATTCCTACTGAATTGACTATTAAACTTCCAAGGGGAGTTATTAATAAATCAACTTTTAACCCTCATGTAAGATCCACTTAGAACTATAATGTAGTTGAAGACTTGGCTCAGTCTCCATTGGCTATGTCGACTCTTGTGGTGTTTCAAAACTGCCCCACCCAAAAGAGGGCTTTATTTTCAACTATCGGATGTGTGGATCCATCAAATTCCAACCTTGTTGTTTTCTCTTGTGAAAACTATACCCCTCGGCTTCTAGCTCAATTAGATTTTATAATCCAAGTCGTCATCCGTGGTAAGAATATTCATTGTTGTATCATGGATGAGGGAGCCTCGAATTGCATTATATCCATGTCTTGCTGGAAGCCAATTGGTTCTCCTCAGCTGAGTTAGTCACCTACTACATTGAAAGCCTTTGACAAGAGAACATATAAACCTTGTGGGATTTTGAATTCCCTACAAGTTGAATTAGGAGGAAAAATTGTGTCCATAGAAGTCAAAGTTATTGACAGATCTCTCGATTAAAATCTTCTATTAGGATGCACATGGGTTTATGCCATGGCTATTGTCGTTTCGACTTAATTCCTTATGATCGCCTTTCCTCATAAAGGCGGGATTGTAACCATAGACCAACTGACCTTTTTCACCTCTGATTCACCTATTAATAGAAGTGTCCCTCTTGTGGGGGAAACCCTATAGTCATATCAACATGTCGGAGTTGGATTGTTGAAGGATTCTTTGCTTATGTGGACCATTTCACTACCTCCTCCTCTCCTACTCGACAACTCATCTTCAGTAGCCTATAACAACATGATATCGTCTTCCACTATCCTGTCTAATCCATGGATTTTACCAGACGAACTAACATCCAACTTTTTAGCGACCGAATGCCACTAAGCCCTATTGAGCTAGACTACGAAGCCATTTATTCGGCTTGTGCAGTTTCCTCTTTTGATTCACTTAGTTGGGTAGATAGATCGCTAGACTATGGTACATCTTCTGATCCTTTCTCACATGTATTTCATATCGATAAAAGCCTCCTGGAAATCATGACATCAGATTATGTGTCATGTGATGAACATCACCATCGTTCCTCCTTACCTAATTCCATTGAGGATAATCTCAGTGATGTATACTCATCCAATTCTGTTGAACTTTGTGTGCATCCCATTATCGTTGTTGATCCCTTTGCGAAATAGGGTATTGACTTCATGACATGTAACCCTCACTCGGCCGAGGGGCATGGTTATATTATTGTTGTTGTTGACTATTTTACTAAGTGGGTCGAGGCGATGCCTACATTTAACAACACCAATGAAATAACTGCATACTTCTTTTCAACTATGTCATCGCATGGTTTGGTGTTCCACAAACAATAGTTACAGGTCACAAAAAACATTTCTGGAATCATATGATGACCGAACTAACTGCTAAGCTGGGTCTTTCCCATGAAAGTTCCACTCCCTACTATCCTCAGGCTAATGGACAGGTTGAGGCCATCAACAAAGTTCTTAAGACGATGATTCAACCCATGGTAGGGGTCCATAAATCAGACTAGCATTTAATCATTTATTCTGCTTTGTGGGCACACCGAACCTCAATTAGGACGACTACCAGATTTACACCCTTTCAGTTGGTGTATGGTTTGTAAGTTATCCTCCCAATTGAATATGAAATTCCATCATTAAAACTAGCTATTGAACTTCTTCCTGCCACTTCCATGGAAGAGGAGTGTCTTTTACATATGACTTGTTTAGATGAAACTCAGCGAGATGCTGCTATAGCTAACGAAGCTCATGAAATACACATGAAGGCATAGTATGATAAGAGTGTCAAGCCTTGAGTCTTCTCAGAAGGAGACCTTGTCTTATTATATGACCAGGAGGCTGATAAGTTAGGTTCGGGGAAGTTTCAACCCATGTGGTTAGGTCCATACATTTTCAAGCGAGTCCTTGCAAAAGGGGCCTATTAGTTAGTAGATCTTGATGAAATTCCGTTAGTGTAGCCTAGAAATGGGTTGTACCTCAAAAAATACTATGATTGATCTCAAGTGTATATTTAATTATGTACATACTATCTATAGGTGTGTTGAGTGTGTTTACAGTGTTTCTTTTTAGAGTTTTACAAGGTTTCGGTTTATTCCCTTTTAAATTTGGTTTACAGATGTCGATATCTCTTGAAAATTTCATTAGTTATGCTGATGGTGCTAGTCGTAGTACTCAAAACCTATCTTCCACAACATGGGCTATCTTTGCTCCAAATGGTGAGTTAGTGAGTTTGCAAGGGATTTGTATTAGTCGCTCCACCAACAACATCGTTGAGTATAGCACAATGTTCGAGCTACTGTTTGATGCTATTATGAATGGTATCCGTCGTTTAGTTGTCAGACTTGACTCGCAACTCGTAGTACTACAACTTGTCGGTATCTATTTAGTTAGAAGTCCCACCATATTACGCATGGCTTTAAGAGTACACCTTCTAGAAAAACATTACAATTTCATACAATATGAACACATTTATAGAAATCTAAATACATTGACAGATTCCCTAGCTAATCATGCTTTAGATAGAAATTTGCAAGAAATGTAATTAATTTTCAATTCACATCACATCATATTGAAAATACAATAGAAACCCAAAAACACTGGAAATATATCTATATATCTATCTATATATATATATATATATATATATATATATATATATATATAAGTTTGGCTTTACAAAAACTTGTGTCTGAGACAGATATGGTATAAATCACCCATATAAAAACTACATGCAAGTATCTAAGTAGACATAATCAATGGTGCTCATGATAGAATGACACTACACAAGCCATATTACACAGTAGTTGACCGATACGACTAGGCACTCATATGGTGTATTGTTGAAGTCGCAGTGGAAGTTGGTCGACTGCGGTATCATCAATTCCATGTGTCAACCCTTCCATGTTGCATTATACCTCTGATAGGACCTATGTTACATATGGATCCTGTAGCATATCCTGTCCCACTGCAGCAACCCATGCTGGTTCTGCTGCCTCCTCCTATTGTCGTTCCTCTGCATGAAAGAAATATGAAGCACTAATAGGTCAAACTTGTCCCACATTTGCATGAAACATTAATAGTTTAGTCTCGAAAACATAAAAAAAAAAAAAAGTTTCAAAACTTAAAAGGTCGAAATTTCTTGCCTGCAGCGCCCCATTCGTCGCCCTCAAGAAGCACGAGCCCAGGGTCATCATGGAAATCCATGCCTGTGTAAGGATAGTCATTGGTCATGATAAACTGTCTGTGTAGCCATTCGAGGAAGGCTAGTGAGAAGCTGATCACCGACAGCCCTGCATGTCAGGACATGTGATCTATCCACCTCCTCATCTGTGGCACCGTCAGATCGATAGGCTCGAGTATGATATGTTGAGGATGAAATAATGGAACCCATTCTAATGCAAAGGAAACTAAGATTGCCACGTATCCGAAGTTATTTAGATTTACCTCTTTTTCCTTAGTCATTTGTTCTTTCATGTTGACCAGAACTCCCTCACTCTAGTTGAAGAGTGTTGGCTCTAGACACTCCAATCCATATTGCATATATGATCTTCTTTCCACATGCAATGTGGAGCTATCTATCAATTCTTGCAATAATGAATAGGATCATTCTCAAAGGTATCTGGGTCACATCTTTTATATTAATATTTCCATACTTTTTTGGTTGAGATCAAGGTCTACAATAGGTGGTGATATAATCTTTCACTCTCTCCCCACCACTTATCCTGCCTAGGAGAGATATGGGGGCACTCATCATGGAGAATCCTGTCAGAAAGTAGATATCCTTTACCTTTATCTCGAGTAGATGTTCCCCAAACCTGAATGCTTATGCCTGAACATCCCATGAACGAACAAGGTATTTCAACAACTTCATCTGTTGCCTCATACCAAGAAGCTAGAATAATTTAAGTAATCCACAATTCTTTAAGGCTTGGATGGTAGCTGGATCATTCCCTACATTTAAATCTTGTTCCTCATGTTCTCTTTCTCTCCATATGAAAGCCATTTTGTGTTGATGAACCCCTAAAACATCAATAAGAGATTCATTAGTATCCTTTTCATGCAAGAAACTTGTCAAATTTTGAGGGAAAACTAATAAACAATATTTACATTTGCGCCTAACACACCCCAGGAGAGAAAACCAGAGCATTTCACCCCTGCTTGTAGTACGTGAATGCCTAGGTGAAACACACTTTTCAACCCTTTGGGCCTTCATTGGTCCTAGTGCTAAATTTTGGAACCCTAGGGCCCTCAAAAACTCAAAAATTTTGCTTGAAATCACATAATGGAACCATTGAAAGAAAGAGAAAGGTTTTAGATCCTACCTGGAAGAGATGGTACTCGAAATCGTCCACTCAATTGGCTGTAATAAGCTACAAAAGATCAAGGGAAAAAGTACTCAGAGCTCTCACTATTAAAGGTAAGTGTGAAATGGTAAAAAAGAATAGTCATTTTGAGTATATATGGTCAAATTTATCATTATTTTATTCATATTTAATGTTTTGACCTAGTAATGATTTATTTTTACAATGAAATAGGTATGTTTAATCCTTTCTGTGTTGTTATGAGAAGGTCAGAGGTTGTTAACGGATTTTTTTGTGCTTTACGTTGGTGATTTTGGCCGAAGAGTACACTTTTCTCTCTTTTTGGGCTCTTTAAAACTACGAAAAAGGAACCCCTTGGAGTCCTCTTTCAGCTCTTTTCAGACTCCCAAAACACGAAAATATTGTCGACCACTTGTCTTTTTGAAATCGTAAAAGTAAATGAAAATACGTCTACTCAGTATAAGTTTAACCCTTTTCTGGACTGAGATGGAGTAACTAAGAAAAATGAATACCTTAGTCGAACATGGCTAAGAGGTTCTCTTGGGTATTGTTTTATACCTTTTTGGACGTAAGGGACTACCTACAAAAAGGGACATTTGGAGTTTAATTTTTCACCCTTTTTTTCAAACTCTCTAAACATGAAATAGAGGTCGAGTTTTACCTTCACTGGACTCGTAAAAGCATCAAACAACCATGGACTTGTCGAACATGACAAGGTCAAACCACTCCTTCTCAGGGTTCATTAAATATACTCAGAGGGATTCATCCGAAGGATGGACTTACATATCAAGCATATGTTATCCTCCTCAAACTTGTTAAAAAATAAAGAGGTACTGACCAGTATGGTTGGGGAAATTGGGAAAATATGGTGCTCCATTTGTTAATGGCAGCGAGTCGCTCTTGAACATGACACTCTTCCAGTTCATCTCCGTGGCTATTGGGTTGGGTAATCTGCTTATCTTTTGGTTCATCATACCTTCACAGAACCTCCATCTCGGTTTTGGGTTAATGCTGCCAACTCCATTCAGTGTCGCTGCTGTGTTAAAGAGAAGTCATTCAGTTGATATTTGTTACACTACTCTTAAGTCTTCATTCCATGTCTTCCTTTCTTTATCTAGTTCCATAGCAACATCATTTTGTCTTTATCATCATACTCGTTTCCTGTTGTTGATGGGGAATACATTAGGTCCTCCTGCGACGAGTCTCTTCCTGTTGACATCAACACATATCTAGGAAGTTGACTTAGAAACAACTATCAATACCTTGGTGCTTGCATACATCAGTGGAAAGTGTCCTCACTATCGCAACATGTTTACATCATTGGCCCTTCGACCAAAATATTCTGTGTGGTGTTCGACATCAACTTATTTATTTGCAACATACGGATTGTATTGTAGTACCTTGAGAACCATTAAGATCATCTGTGGTTTCTCTTGCATCCATTAACGACTTACATCATTGGTCGGTAATCATATGGTGTCTACCATGTTTGACTTCAGCTCATTGCTTCACATAGTTAGACTCATATATTGATTGGTCGTGTGAATGAGATAGAAGACACCAGATCTAGTTTCTTCCATTTGGGCTACGATTTTAGGATTATACAGAGATCACTATGTATGATGGCTATGATCATATTGATAGTCATCCAATCATGGGTCCACCATTAGTCATCACTGGACATGTATTTTGATCATTGTACATGTTATGTTAGCTTATGTGTTGAGTATGGGTATGCCTCCATCAACAAAAAAAATGTCATGATGTAAATGTATTGTAATAGAAGATGATGCACGTTGGTTGTTCTTGATCGACTTGTCACAAGGTAAAGCACTTCAATAATTAGTCATCATCTCTAACCTTGTGCTTTAGGGGTCACTCTCTTAGAGGCTATTTTGTCACATCTGATCAATCAGCCTCCTAATGGGATCAATCAACATCCTTTTCCCCCTTTACATCATCATTGCACAAAGCCCTATGCATGACCCTCTCATTCCCCATAATTTATGCCCTAAACAACATCATCTGAGCCATTTTTAGGGCCAACGCACCCTTGCCTCTTGCTGGACAATGTTCACCTATAGGTTGCTTCACTATGGCCTGCGTTGATCACCTATAGGTTGCCTTCTTTGCACTTGCATTGGTTCTAGAAATTTGGAAAAAGAGAGATAATCCCGAAGCCTCCATTTCCAAAAGCTTTCAAGATTTTTTAACCATTTACCTTAGATAAAACACTTGAATCCTATCCTATCATACCCTAGAGTTTCCATCCCTTATCCTTAGATCTCATCCTCCCATTAAGAGTGGATCTCAATCCCAAGATTGGTAAAAGGATAAAAACTCCCAACTTACCTCACTCCTCTATATATTTACAGCCTTCCATATGTAAGGGTTTGGCTTTTGGAGAGTGATTCTACCCTTATGATGTTGATGTGAGAGTTATCCTTTCATGCATTTAGGGTGATTGGAGGTACACTTTGTGACAAAGGAAGGAAAATTCAACAACTTGGAGGAGCTCTTCTACAATATTGACACCTATTTATGGTTGTAACTCACTCCATTATATCAATACAAAGAGTTCTTTTTTTTTCCTATATGTGTTGTCATTATTTCATGTATTTCGATACCATGTTGATCTATTGAATGAAGTAGATAAATTATGCTACATATATCTCGTAGTTTCTTGGCTTGTGTTGTCTGGTTGTGCATGTTCTAATTTTGGTAGCCGGAGCTAGGATTGGAGCATTCAAGCCAAACAAGGAGCGAAACATATGATAGATTCCAAGTAGGTTTCTTCCCCTCATCTATTTACCTTAAGGAAAACATTAGGTCCGTTGTCATTTTGTTTTTCAAGATTAGTCAACAGACCTAGGGGAGATATTTTTGTTCGCAATCATAAATCATGCATAACGCCCCGCAATCCCGAAATCCTGAAAACTGTTAAGTCTGTTGGATTTTGAGTGGGATATAAAATTTTAATTTCTCCATATGAAATCCAATCAGGTTGAAACCACTCTCAAACATCCTGAGTCGTTTCATGATAATGTTAAAAATTTAAGTAAAAGGATGAATATATTTAATTTTCATCTAAGAATTTAACATTACCATTAACAACATTAGTAGGGCTTGGACAAATCCACTTCCCAATACTTGGAATTCCTTATAACATTGCTTAATTTCCCTTGGTTTCATGTCAAAACCTTCGAGAACTCCAAAATTGTGACTGAATTGCATGAGAATGAGACAATAAATCAATTTCAGGATGTTTCTTTCACAAGACACATGTCCAAATTTCAGGACACTAGTAGGGCTTGTGTCTTACATCAGTCAAACTCGTGTCGTACATGCCTCAACCTCAAATCGTGTCGGACATGCATAATTCGCGACATGTGGGGGGGGGGGAGTGTTTGGTGACTTAGATGGACTAATAATAAATCATATTTGGGAATAAATGTTGTGTCTTGTGCATTGATTTAATTGTTGATATATTCCGTTGTGCAAAAAATTTGAAGTTAGGCATTTAAGTGTGTTTATGTTTTCTGTTGTATGAAATTTCCAAAACATCTACCAGACCAAGGGTGCATGTAATTCTAACATTAAAGATACAAGTTTCATGAAAACAAGAACCTGGAAATATTACATAGGTGTTCTACCAAAATGTTCTAATGATAGAAAGAGTGATACTTGGGAGGCTACAATTTCACACCTGGAGAACTGTTGAGGCTTTGATCTTTCTAAGTCACAGATATTGTCAAAAACACTTTGCACTATAATTTTATAATATGGCTATGCTAATCTTAGCAAGACATGAAAAAATTATTTTAAAAAGTCCTAGTCTAACTTATAGACAAAATATAATTTTTCACCACATTCTAGTGATACAATTTCAAGCAAGATTGTGATTTTTGTTGTTGTTTAAAATGCATTTTTGAATGCACAAATGGATTCAACACACTGAAAAACCTTTGGGGCACTCAAATTCTATAGATTAAACAACTTAAACTCCCTCTCTTTTCTTTTTTAAAATTTATGCTGAATTTTAGTTAAATTTTACCAGAAAAAATGCTCTGAAAATGGTCATTTCGTCTACAAGTTAAACTACACATTTTAAAAATGATTACCGTTCATTAAAAACTCCTCATCAAAGTCTTAAAAATTTCCATAAAAAAGGTTTGCAAAGGAAAATGAAGACAAATTTCAATTTGTAGCTTCATAATTGTATGCAGAGAGTTTGACAAGAAGGCTTTATTTGGAGTAAGTGTTAAAAACTGAAACTATCCAAATATAACAAACTCTTTGATTGCTCAAAAGATTTGGCAGAATTAGATAATATTGAAAAAGATATAAATGCATATGGAATGACATTCCATTAGATTTCTCTTTTTCAACATGTATGGTATCTACATGCTCTTGTATATGGCTTTGTAAGTCCATGAGAGTTAAATACTTAATCATTGGCAACAGGTATGTTTTGATTCTAAAATATCTAGCCCTAAATATAGTATGATATAGCAAACTTCCAATAACTATGCTGAGGGAAAACCTTGGTAGGGAGATCTTCCACACTTTGAAAGTGTAGGTGTGTATAAAAAGTCAAAGAAATGGAAAAAATAACATGTCTTATTTCTCTTAATAATTATGATAATCTGAAGAAGAAAAAAAGGAATGAGGGGAGATATTCAAGAGTGTGTGAACATTTGTAAAACTAAAGAAATGGCAAAGAAAAACCTACTTGTTATTTCTCTTAATAATTATAATAAACTCAAAAAGAAGGAATGGAAGTGTTGATATCAATATCAACATATCATACCATATGTAAACAACTACGAATAAACTAGCATTAATATGTTTTAACCTTGGATTTTTTGATCAAATATTTGTGAGATTTTCACTTTAGTTTTTTAATCCTCTAAGTATTTAATGGATATAGGTTTAATATGGATTAATACTAGTTTTAATGGTCAAAGAATAGAGAATCCAAACAACATTCAAGACATGTCATATATTTCTTTGTTTGACATATAGTTGTAAATGGTTCCTTTTTATTATTTTTGTAAATAGAGCTTCATTGTTACATAAGCCATAAAGAAAGGGTCAAATTTACGTTCAGCTAAGATGCCCTGATGAGGAATTGTTGCACCACAATTTCCTAAGACTTGCAGCTGGTCTGTGTTGTTGGCAGTTGGAGTTCCTCCCATAGATTGGAACCTTGGGATAGCATGGCATGCCATCATCCTCACTATTGAACCAACATCCTTTGTTATAAACTATTAACTGTATCACAGTGCATTAGGTTGAGCAGTTGATTGCTATGAATTACAAATAAGAAGCCTCAGGGATAAGTCCCTAAGTCAGTTATTTATAAATTGTTAATACTCACTGCCCTTGCTATATCAACCAAACTATAATCTACATTAACAATTCACTCTTGTTACCACATGTCAAGGGTAGTGAAGTCTTTGAGGGTTTCCCATGTGTGATTACATGGTTAGAAATTGTTTCTTTCTAAGCCTATTAGAAGATATGATGAAGTTATGTTTTTTCATGACCATATAACATATATATTTACATATAAATGTGCAAATTTTGACTATACTTTTTTTTACATGCATATAAAATTATGACAAATTTTTATGTTTGTATTTTTATAGATAAAATGGCCTATGAAATGTGTTTTACCATCAAATTTCAACTACTGGCTTTGACTGGTATCCTAAGAGGAAAGCATTCTCTTGTTTATTGAGCTCAATGCACCTGCATCGAGGTATCTTTCTGACATCTTTGTGTTTCATTATTTTTCCAAACTTTTCAAATTCAAACCACACCCCAACTGCGGCATATTGGAAAAAGAACATACGGAGCATTTCTTTTGGGGTCCAACCCAAGTAAGGATTCTGGCACACATTCCCCTACTTTTAATTTTTTATGGATAACATAGGCACCAAGAAAACAACTCCACAAAGCAGCATTATGATCAATTGGAATTTTCTCTATAAAGTCTTGTGCTTCATCTAGAAACCTAGAATGGCAAAGAATGTCAATAGTGCATCGATAATGCTCCACTGTGGGTAAGATATGATAATATGAATTCATGTGAATAAAATATTGATAGAACTCATAGGCTTATCCAATAAACGTGCAATGATACATATAGATAAAACACGAAGCACAATGACATGGTCTGGGCTAATTCCAGAGTGTTTCATTTCTAGTTTGAGGGTCTCCTCACCGTAGCCATGCGTAGCATATCCTAATTTTGTTGTTGTTCAGGAGACAACATCTTGTCACTGTTTTTGTTAAAATAATCCATGTACAATTTGTATGCTCCCACATTTTGTATACATATCCATCATGACATTGCCCACACTGACATCTAAATTTAACCCACTTATAATTATTTTTTCGAGGATCTCCATACCTTGTTGCATAGATGCCAAGTTGGTACATAGTGGGAGGATATTAAGAAACATCTCTAAGTCTAGTTTTACACATGCTAATTGCATTTGTTGAAAATCTTCAGAGTGTCCTCACCATGGTCGTTATATAAAAATCCTGTAATCATTGCATTCCATGAGACTATGTCCTACAAAACTATTTTGGGTAACATTTATAAGCCCAGTTTCAAAAAATCCCGCAATCGTTGCATTCTCAAGACCATGTTTTTTCGAGGAATTTCCTAGGAAGAGTTTCAAGGCCTTGTTGGAAAGTTTGTTCTTTGCCAAGTCTGCAATCATTGAATTCAATGAGACCACATTTTTTCAAGGCATTTCCTTAAAGAGTTTGAATACCTCATCAAGAAGCTCATTATGTGCAAATCCTGTGATCATTATAGAGCATAACACCATAGTCTATTCATGGGACGACTTAGTGGTGGGCACAATGGGATGTTATGCCCTCCACCTGGTTTCAGATCCCATAGGGGGACATCTATGGCATGTTGTGATACGGATCAAGGAGTAGGGTCCCCACTCTTGGAGTCTTGGCTCTTGCGAAGTCATAAATTCTTGGCATATCTAGCTTACAGGTTGTTATATATACTCTTGGTGTTATAGTGGCAACCTCTAGGTTTGATCTTGGGCCTCACCCAAATTACTCCAATGAGTTATCAATTCACCATGGTTTAAAAAAGGATAAGGCTCAAGGAGTGAGCTCCCCCACTCCTAGAGTCTTGGCTCTTGCCAAGTCATAAATATTGGTATATCTGGCTTACGGGTTGTTGTATATACTCTTGGTGTTATAGTGGAAGCCGCTAGGTTTGATCTTGGGGCTCGCCTAAATTACTCCAATGAGTTATCGATTCACCATGGTTTAAAACAAGGAATAAGCTGTCCACAACACCATCATTTGTTGAGGCGTTTCCTAAAAGAGAGCCAGACTTCATTAACAAGCCCATTTGAAGATACCTCATAAAAATACATCTTCCAAAATCTAAATATCATTTTTTAAAAATATTTAAATTTTGTCTTGCACATAATTTTTCAACAGTTATACTTAGTATATCTTACTATTTATTGATAACATACAACAACCCAAATCTTGATCAAGGCTATATATAGGAAAAGTATCTGGATTTTTTGAATTACTAACTGTATAAGAAAATTTTGTCTCTTTGTACAAACTCTTATCCTCTCCGAAAACTGGGATATTGGCATAGCTCATACCCATTTGCAGATTCCCACTAAGCTACGAACCCCATGACATTGATAATAACATACAAAAATTTATTGGTATATTTGCAACCACTATATCCATAACAATACTTTTCATTGGTAATCAACCTAAGGTTACAACTAGTTCCTTAACCATACCAATACACTTTACCTTTCTTGAATCAAAGGTATCATCATAGGGCTTAGTGATTTCCAATCCCTTCTTTCTTCCACATGTTGTCCAAATATTACTACAAGATGTTTGTTGTGTAGATTAAGAGTATCTATCTAAATTGTCACACTTAGACATTGAATGACCTTTAATGTTTATTTATGATAAATAAGGTTTTTAGCCAACTCTGAAAGAGGAATTAGTATCTTAATCTTCTCAAATTATTTTTCTAGACTAAAAGGACTTGATGCTTCATCTGGATTTCCATGCTCATTAATATCTAAAAAGAGTTTATACTTTGAATATTGTACATCATTCTGATCACTTTGTTCACCCAAAAACTTATTGAAGAATAAATAATTTTCATATTTATTTTAGTCATAGGAACTAATGAAGGATTATATTTGACTTAATGAATTTGTTCTTTTGGTTCAATAAGCTCTTTCTATAGAAAATCATTTACCATTTTGTCTCTTAATGGAGGCTGAATAGGTTACCTTACATTATTTTTTACCCTATTCAAAGTGTGTGGATTAAAAGGCCTTTTGAACTGATTTGGATTTTTGTTACCTACTTCGTGTGTCATTATGACAATTTTCTCTCCTCAATTTCCATTATGGCTAGCTTATTTGATAAATTCTTAATCATTCTTGACATTTCATCAATTTTTTGATTTTGGGAATCATTTTTATTTTTATTTTTATTATTTGTACATTAATATTGTATTGCCTCACAAAATCATGAGAACCATATACATCATTCATCCAACCATCTTAAACATGTTTATCAATAAGTGGTCTTAATCTGCCCAGTGGGAAACCAAATATTTTTTACTAGCTACCTATAAAATAATTTGTCCAAAACTCTAACAATATTAACGACGCAAGCATAATCACAGTATTAACTTTCATAAACCTCCTCTATATGTCATAGTTCATGGTGGGGGAATAAACCTTTACTTGCATGTTTGTGCATGCTCCATTTAATGCATTCACCTCCTCAGGGTGGAAGGCAGAGCCCCTAAACCCATTACTTGTCTTGATTTGCACCCCCATCGAGGAGATTTTTAGAATTGTTGTTTGAAGTTGAAGGGTTAGATTCTTGCATTGTTTCTTCCTTTATTCAAGATCTTCTCCAACTCTGATCTTCCTTGATGTTTCCATATTTTCTTTGATTTCAATAGCACCATCTTGCATACCGGTGAATGTTGTTGATATTCTTTCTCTCAACATTAAACCAGTCATAATCAAAAGTGCAACCAAAGTTACTTTAGAAACTTGCCGAGAAGGTTTAATATTAGGAGATATTTGATTGTAAACCTTGTTAAATATTTTGGTTAATTCAAAAACAAATTCATCAACTTTCCTTTTTAAGTCTCCAAACTTTGTAAGAAAATAAAGATGGTGTATTTTTTCTCCCCATTTGCTCATAAATGTAGCATGTAAGGTATTCCAAAAATCAATTAAGTTTGTAAGTGCGTGCTTGAACCACTTTCTAACATCACCCTCTACAGATTGAATAAATATACTCGTGTATACATATTCCTATTCTATATTCAGGTTATCAACAAAATTTTGAAAGATTGAAACATGGTCTTCACTTGTTACTTCTATTTCCCCATTAAATCTCGGTGAATGCTTGAGATAATCATCTGGAGAATCATGCAAATTGGCAGGTAATCTAAGGGGGGCACATCTTGTAGCTACAAATGCATTAATCCATGGTTTATTTGGAGGAATATTGACTTGAATATTGCCCCTAGTTCCTCCATTATAAACATTACTAGCCATTAGATAATCTATAATAACTTAATGAGCTTCAAGGGAAAGTGGATTATAAAAACCCTTGATCGGGTTGGATGAGATGGCGACGTGTGGGATTATGATGAACGTGGGAAGGTGGCAGTGCATACCACCTCTCAGTGTAATTATCCCACAGGACGTTGAGAAGGCCTGCAAGCAAGGTAGAAACCCGAGGCATGGTGATGACAGAGTAGTGGAGGAAGAAGGAGGAAGATACGGCGGTGAACGGACGACGGGACGTCAGGTAGGTGGCAGCACATTAATAAGAACAAGCAAGGGCAGAGTCGAAGATAGTATGATGCAAAGGAGGGCAACGAAGGAAGCAAGAAGCTGGCAGGTATTATTCGTCTCAGAAAGGGACAGAAGACAACGACAGGAAGAATGAGAAAGGCTGGAGTTGAAGTTGGCAAGGTAGGAAGACAGACAGGACAGGATAAGGGCATGTAAGGAGCATAGTTCGAAACTAATCAGGGTCAGCCAGAGATAGAAAAACATATGGCCTGGGAGAAAGAGAAGACTCCTGAGCATAAAGACCAATTTCATTCTAGGAAAGGAAGGGCGGGGATGGCCAACATGTCTGAGAAAGAGCAACAAGAGGAGGGTATGAACCTGGCTAGGAAAGGAAAGGAGCCCAGAAGAGAGGAATTCACACGGAATGCGTCCTTTGATGTTGGGCAGGGGAGTCAGGCAGCTACCAGGGACAAAACAGTTAGCCCAGGGCACAGAAGAGGACGCAGGGGCAGAGGGGGAGCTCGTCAATCTGGCAGACAAGAGTTTAGAACCCCTTCGCCAACACGTCAGAGACGAGGCTGGAAAACGATGAAACATATGGTGCAGGAGGTAGAAAAGGCCTACAACGAAGGAACAGACGCCAATATCCACATGCTCATTCAGGAATTAGAAACCAAGGCAATGCGGGAAGACTCAGAACCAGAGATGGAAGACTGGGGCAACCTGATCCCTGACCCAGGAAACACTGGGGGACGCCTGTCCTTATACAAGCAGGCCTTACATGTATATTGGGTGGTGAAGCAATTAATGGAAAAGGCTATGGAGCAGGTTGCAGTGGAAATGGCAGAGATGGCTTAGGGCATACCAAATTTAAGGAGAGAAATGAAAAACCTCCAAATTACTTTGCTCATGCAGGACAATAAGTTGGAAGAGATTCAACAATAGCTGAAGAAGCTAGCTACAACGACCCGAGACGAAGACACTCAACTTGAAATCATGGTAGATTAATCCCTCTAGATTACTCCCTCTAGATTACTCCAATGGTTTTCCTTGTTAGTTCTCTGAGAGTAACCTGTCCTTTTTTGTTATGTTTTAGTTGCTAATGTCGATAGGAAACCAGATTAGCAATTTTGGCAGTGAAGTTTACTTGGCATGGATCTGCAGACTTTGTCTTTTTTGTTATTGGTCGGCTTATAAAGACTTAAGGTGGCCAACTGACCCGATTTCCCTTTTGGGTGGGTTGAGGTTACCAAATGCTTGTACTTATTTCAACTTGGATAAATAGAAATATAGAGGTCCTTCCTTAGCTTACAAAAAAGAAAGAAAGTAGATTATAAAAATATTTTAGAGAGGGTTTTGTATCTTCAGAGAAAATTATATGAGATATGTATATTTCTTCTGAAACTGTAAATGATTTTTTTATAAGAAGAATTGCAATGAAAGATGTTATTTTTGTACTTCATCTTCTTGAAATGAAATTATAGAATTTGAAGGATTACTTGAAGGTGATGTAGCTTTCCTCTCATGAATATTCCTTTGAGTAATTAGCTTCTGAAGATCATGAAATATTGGAACTTCCTCAGGATCTAGATGTGTCCTTGTATGCATTTTTTTGGATGCTAAGACTAGAGTTGGAGTTCACTAGGTGAAAGTATTTATCCAACGCTTTCCTTGTTCACCAACAAGATAAAGGTATATATCATTATATTGAGGGAAAGATTTTTGAATCTTTGTTTTCCAGAAATGATGCCAATTGGATGTTGTTGTAGTGTATCTATTATTGATGGGTGAATAAATTAGACATGATTCTGGACTTGACTTTAAATCTGGTACACATTCTCCCAATTGTTATGGTTTGCTAATTTTTCTATCTCTTGTTTGCTTACATGGCCATAAGAAGCAGAGCCTTGTTCCACTCTTTTTCTAGTAATGATAAGGTGAGGATCATAAGTCCATGGTTTTTCCTATTGAAATCCCATCTCCTTAAGCATTTATTAAACTACCTCCAGTGCTGACTTGACATTGAAAATAAAGGGCCCAACCTCCTCCTTTAGTGTGAATGTAACTTTTGTTTCTTGAAAGCAAAATGGACATAATCAAACTCTAATTTTTGCATATTATTTTCTAAGGAAAATATTATCATTATCAAAAAATGTTGGTAGTAAGGATGAGATTGAAAACCATATATTATGATTTGATTATATGATTTTGGAACAAAGACTAGTCTCCCACTCTTGTATCAAGACTTAGCTGAAGTAGTCTTTTGAACTTAGGAAATACCTTGGGGAGCAGTTCATCATGGATGGTAGCATAAGCAACAGACATGAATTGATTGATATACTCAATGAACCCTGCATTTAATGGTTTTTTCATGATTATGGGAGTCCACTAAATGATTAGGCATGGGTTACCTAACTCATCTTCCACTTTTAACCAAAGATGTTGGAACATCACAACTTGATAATATAAGAACAAATATACTAAATATGATTGGAACCCAAAATACCTAGTGGCATTAAACTCCATTAATTCAAAATGCATTGTGTTAGCCAGATATTGACTATAATTAAACTTGACCATTGGTTTATCATAGGTTGAACAAATAAAATACAAATTCCATAATTGTTTGATCCACAATTCTATCATGGTCAAAACCTAAGCTACAACACATCATTGTTAGGACTTGTCTTGAAATTTCAAGAAAAATGCTAACTTTGTAAGGAGGTGGATTTTTGGGTACATTAACATCTTACTTAAGGTATGAATGAATTAGGATGGATTTCTCTTCAGTAGTTAATTCATTGTAAGTATGGGTTAACCTCTCTTCTTGAAGAATTTGAGTATGAGGGGTTTCAATGAGTTTCAACATTTCAAGAATTGACTGTGAATATAAGATAAAAAGGATTGTTCCATTCTTGAGTATCACAGACCTTGTAATGTCCCTTTTTCGAGAACATGTGACATGAGACAATTAATTTAAATATTTAATGTCATCTTTTTTTTCCTATGGAAAGAAACTCATACTTTCATTCATGAATGAAAGAAAAAACAATTTTTTGTATACACACATAAGTTGTGCATTCTTCAAGGATCTTCCTATATCCTTGTGTGGAAAAAGGTTACAATACATATACTTGAGAGAATTCAAAAAGGGTGACCAAAAAACCTAGAAGAAAAGCACAAAACTAAAAAACAAAAAAAGAAAATATTTACAAAAGGAAGATCAAGTGTTGTATAAAACATTAGTTTTCCCTTTTTTTCCTTTCTTTTTCTAAACTTGTTGCCATACCCCTTCTTTGAGGTTCAGAGGAACCAAAGCCAAATCTCATGAATATCTCTATAGGATTCTACTTGTTCAAATCTGAATATTCTGATACATGGACATGCTTTATGCCCACCGTACCATCCTCCTTTGCAACACATGTTTGTCTATTGAACAAACTCCTGAATATATATTGTATTCATCTCACACCTATAGTGAGTGGCATTTTAATTTTGTCCTATGTTTCTTCCTCATCTTATAAAATGGGGGGAGCTCATAAAGCTATCATCCTTTTAACCTATTTTTTTTGCCTATTTTTCCTCTTTGGGTTCTTTTTTTCTTGTGGACATGTATTGTGTAAGTGTCCTGCTTGAAAGCATACAAGACATCAAAATGTCGTGTTTTTGTAGTCCAAAACTTGAGACCATAGTAGGTTATTATGCTTCAATGATATGTGATTCGGAAGTCCTTTACTAAGGTCAATATCCACACAAATTCTAGTGAAGATGAAGAGGTTGTTCTTAGTTCTTTCCGTGTCCATTTTTTTTTAATTTACCTAGGACATTACCAATGTATTCGAGAACTTTGTGGAGTCAGAAGGAAAGGGGAAGGTTTGGAAACCTCACCCAAATCGGCATGGTTGTGACCACCATGTTTGTTTTATCCAATTTTGGAAACCATGGAATAAAAAATAAACCAGCATTTCCTCATAACTAAATCCCTTAATGAAGAATAAAATACTTGTCCCTATATGTCTCAAATTCAACTATGAAAAATACTTTTGGACATATGTATATATCACAACTGGGTGTCCACGATGTGAAAAACTACTGGAAAAATGCTTTTGTTTTGGCCAAAAGCCATAGAATTTGTAGATAATTGCTCATGATTGAAGGGCATAAATGACAGAAGAAACCTCTAGGTTGGTGACCTCCGTAGAAGGGGTTTGCTCCATTTGATCTACAATATAAGGGCCTGTGATACTCAAGAATGGAACAATCCTTTTTATCTTATATTCACAGTCAATTCTTGAAATGTTGAAACTCATTGAAACCCCTCATACTC
>Ga0115851_100034_pt1 | contig 34649 bp, 38 predicted proteins | sample InSIn2gowninarea_FD_83865 | JGI IMG/M metagenome (GOLD analysis project Ga0115851, IMG submission 83865)
TTGAAGTTTGCATGGCTTATAAATCACCACGGGGAATCCGCTGGGCAACCTACGCTTTGAAAATACAAATGGATCTATTCATCATCTCTACACCTGGCATGTGCCCAAAGGTAGTAATCTGGCCAAAGAAGGGGCAAGACTCTCTAAGGAGTCCGGTATTGACAGTTACAAGTATCTCGCAGGCTGCAACATCGCTAGCAGGGGATGTACCCAAAAAAAGGGTATGCGAAGTAGAATTGGTCAGGATGTCGTCGCCCCGCTTAAGGGTAGGATGGCACGTTACAATAGACCAACAAAAGGATGGACAGACGACAACCATGGGTGGAGATGCAGTCAATAAGTTGCCTTGGATGGTTCTCGACGAGTGGGATCTGGGAGATAGCAGCTAGGGTCTTGCAAGATTGCAACACAGGTTGCAGCGGATGGTGCGAAGAGAAGATACGTCAGTCGGAAAGGGTTATGGTGGTTCTAGGAGGTCCTGTATGCGGCTCCCCCACTCGTGCTAAAATCCTCGGAGAGGGTGTTCTGTGTTAACCGAGTAGAGCATAATGAGCATCATCGGTTGCGAGATAGGGTAGAAACACTGAAGCCAGAAAAACATTGTAGGAGACAAAGTAGGAGTAGCCAAATGATGAGCGCACTCAACGAAAGGCAAACCACGAAGCCAAGACTGAGCATCTAGCCACACCAGTAGGTGACTCGGGATGAGTCACGATGATTGTGTTGGGGGATTTTTGGGTAGTGCAAGCCCCGCGGAACGAGTATGGGGTGCGAAGCTAGGAATTTTGGGTAATAATAGGGTAAAAGACTCCGCAGAAAGCACGGAGCGTGAACTATAGTAGGTTGAGTAAAAGGGTTGTCCCCCCAAAAATAATGTAAACAAATAGTAATAGAGTCGGCCTGTGGAGGGATTGCGGGGCAAGGGAAAGTATACATAGAGCAGGGCTCTATGAGAGAAAGTAGTAGTTTAAGAAGATGAAATGTAATGGGTCCTTAAAGGCAATAGCTTGAAAGCGTCTGTAAGTCCGAGTCGAGGGAGGAGGGTAGAAGGTAGAGGCTCTGCAACTGTGTGCGTAGAGGCCTGGAAAGTCCACAGCTGTGTGCACGGACCCCTGTAGCTGAGTGCATAGGGTGGATCTGGATGTATTGTTGAAGATTGATAATAAATATAAGTTTCTTCTAAATTCTGTTTTGGTTGCGACTTTCCTCTTTTATGATAAATGAATTGTTATGATTTCTGCATTTGCTATGGTTGAATTCATGTGAACTGAATTAATCTTGATGCGCGAAGTAACCAAAAGTACTAAATGTTTGCTTAAAGACCGTTTTAACTAGATCAAACCAGTAATAAGTGATTCAATCTGTAATAAGCACGATAAGGGTATTCCGATCTGTGCATAGCGCAAGGCTGCAGACCAGTGTGCAAGCCCAAAACCACATCCAAGACATCCCCAGGGTGCGGAAACCTGGTTCTAGCACCCTCCCCTGCTACCTCGGGTGAGACCTCAGTCTGCGCTTCACGGGCTGTTGCCGAAAGGGCTAGTAGCTACAGGATTTGTTTGGCTAAATAATTCTTCTGAACCTGGGTCAAGACCATATAAGCCAACAGGGACCTTCTCTCAGAGTTGGATAGTCGCACTCGACCAACTGGTTAGAGAAGGAAGACCATGCAACTGTTCTAGCATACTGGCTCATCAACTGAAGGAGAAAGTCATGAAGGCTCAACAGTCACTCGAAGGCATGCATTCAAATATTTACATCTCCACCTAAATTCTAGATGCAGTTTGTGCCCAACATAAGTTACCGGGCTTAGAGTGGGCATGGTCACTGGAAGAGACTGTTGTGAGCACATATTTCAAGTTATTGTCTGACTGTAGCTTCAGAGGAGTGATCATACAGCTGTCTAACCATCTTGTCACCCCAGTGTACAGGTTGATATTGAACAGGATCCACCCTGCACGTTAGAAGAAGCGAAGAAGGCATTGTTAGGCATTGCAGATTTGTATGCCTCACCAGATGGCATGTTCTACCAAAGTTTTCTTTAGACATGCTAGTCATGCAAGAAGTAGTGTATCATATCTCAGCATGATTAATAGCTAGGGTGCATCGGAAGAAGAAGGAACCTTGGCCCACTCTTCTGTTGTTGATTGGATTATACGAGATCTAAAGCATCAAGCAAGTAGATGTCGAAGCTGAATAGATGAAGAAGTACCCGCTCGACCTCCAAAGCTTCCACCCGTATGACCCACATTGTATTTTGAAGGATCATTGCATGAGAGTTCAATGCAATTGGATCCATGGGGCATGCCATTGGGCTAAGGAGGACTCATGGAGGTATTCCTACAATACCTTCAGACCCAATGAATAGGTCGATTTCGCTGTACAGTGGTTAACACGGCAACATGAAGTAGCATCACAGAGAACACCAATAGTAGCAACAACAACAGAAACAACAGAGCCAAGCATATCTATGCGTGACCAAGGGAAGAGAAAGATTCTCGACCACTTGGAGGAGGAACAAAGTTATAAGTTTCAAGCACATCCACTTGTAGAACAAGTATCTATGGCTATTTAGCAGAAGAGGCAACAACGCGATAATCGAATTGTGCGAAGGCAGAGGGATAAGAAGAGAATGGAAGAAGCACAGAACGAGTTGCATGAGCTGAGGGAGAAACTCCAGAAGGAACAAGAGCTATTCCAATTGAAGAAGGAAGCGTAGTAGCAGCAGATTCAGCAAGTGGTGCATCACGTGCAGATAGACGAAGGAGATCCCATACAAGTAGTTGATTCTTTTGAACAGTTGGCATCAGGCAATCAGGGTGAACCCTTGAAGGGGCAAGACCTTTCTCAGGAGATAGAATAGGCTCGTGAACAGTTGGATGCAGACATGGAGCAGCAGGAGTTGGAACAGGACACTGACCTCATGCCTCACCAAAGAGAGGTCGACTCACCTGCTTCAATGCATCCAGATGATGAGAAAGTCTCGGATGACCAAGGAGGCACTGAGATCCTTTGTGGTCAACTAGAGGCAGAGACACACAATATCTCATTTGATGAATCTCATCACAGATTTGTGTAGTCTCATAGAGTACCGACTCTGGAAGACCAAACATCCCCTACACAATTTTAAGAGCAAGTGATCACGACTAATGTGCACAAGCATCCATCTACCTTGGCTGATGCAACTAGAGTGTATGCTGAAGCCACTAGCTCCAATGTTCGTTTCTCAGAGCTAAGAATGAGTGAATGGTGAAGGAACTACAGGTGGCCAAGAAGGGAGGAGACTTGATGAAAATGTCTACCTGAGATGAGCTAAAGAACGCAATACTGGATGAAGTACTATCCTTGGACACTATTATGCGAGCATTATACTCCAAGTTTGGTACCATGCATCAAGAATTTGTTCATCTACATGGATGGCAGCAGCGATGTGCAAGAAGAGTATGCATCTTGAAGAACATACATACTATTGTTGATAACATCCGAGCATGGATGATGAAGTACAAGGGAGCCTCACTTCACTTGCCAAAGATGATGAAGGCTAATGTGGTCGAGCCACAAGCAAGTATCTGAAGTTAGGTCCGGAACTATGAAGACCTGTCGCAACTCATCACTACCATACATGCTTCCCAAGCAAGAGTATTACAAAGCATGGAGGTTATAGTGCACACTCATGTGATCCCATCACTTGGGACCCTCACTCAGGCGAAGAGCAAGAAGTAGTTCCAACAGGATCTTGACTCGTACTTCGACAAGCTAATGCACATTGCCGCGAGCCCAGACTTTCCTATTAGTGCAGACAGCGTGCGCAAGTACGTTGCTGGTCCGGCCACACTAAAGACAATGATGTGCATGCTCACAAACGAGTTGGATAGAGGAGCCTGAGCAGTGTACCCAAATGCTATGGAGGAAAGGTTTAGGTTTTAGATGGATGTCACAACAGAACACACAGACACTCTCAAGGACTACCAATCTTGGCATCAATATGTCACTATTGATCAACATGAGGATGTCGAGTAGTTAGACTTCTATGGTTGTCTAAGTCCAAATGATGTCTAGTTTGGCTTGTCCAAGCCATTGTTCACATGGGTACATGTGAATTGTGATTTTGAGTCATGTCAAGTGTAAGTCAAGTGTCAAGAATGGATGTAACAGTCATAGAATAGGTGAAGAGTCGTGAGGGTAGTTTAATGGTCACAAAGGGGAATGTCAAGGGTCACCCCACCCTTTTCTATAAATAGTCCCTTATAACTCATTGTATATTCTTTTGGTCAGCTAAGCTTCTACTAAGACTATTTTGAAGAAGGCTTGAATGATATTATAATATGCCTTGGCTTCTCCACTACACGGAGCTAGCATATCTCTTTGGAGGAGTAGGCAGATGTGGCTGTAACGTTCCATTGTTGGGGCTAGCAGGTTTACATGGTGTATTGTATGATTGTGATTTACACTTCTTTATATAATAAGAGGCATCACATTTTCATGCATATGTTTTTATTGTAGTTAGACTGTTCTGGTTGCTTGAATGATATATGTTGTTTAACTTACGTACTTGTGTATGAACTGATTTTTATGCAATTATATGAATCTTGTTGGTAATGTGTTTCATATGTTGTTAATGCTGTCTCTGTCCGTATCGACTGCTCTGCTGGACATCAAACAAACCTTTCTCATGAACCTTGCTATATCAATTGTCACACTCATCTCAGACTGATCCATAAGTGTTGTTGGTGTTATCTTACCTTGTATGTTGTGACTGCTGCATCTGAGTGGACTGCTCCATTCGAAGTTGTTCATGTCCTTTGTGTGGTGTGTTCTTAGCTAAGTTTGGATTGATCCCTTTCAACCTAGAACTCACCTTCACCTTCCTCTCCCTTCGAAGTGTTGGAACCTCTCGTACACATTCCTTGACTCTCTGCATCAGTCACACCCTTGCTACTAATAAAGTTATCTTACTTGCCTTTGTGTGACATCGTGGTTAAGGAATTACCTTATGACCCACTGTTGGGACTCCTACATCAAACGACCTGAGTTCTAATTGGGACTTCTTACTGGGATGATCCCCTTGACATGTTGGCAGGTCCAACACCATCAACAAGTTCTTTAACACCACTAAATAAAATCTTAAGAAGATGAAATTCTTGGAAACATGGTATCCTTATTTCTCAAAGAAAATTCCAACAAAGAAATATAGGAATGAGTAATAGAATGGTACACTATGACAATGACAAGTCCCGTTATGATTAGGAATAGGAATCAGTTTAGAAGAAGTTATTGGGAAATTTCCTTAATTGGATGGATACTCTCAGTAGCTCAACAACTCAGTTGACAAGTTGCAAGGGAGACAATGAAAATATCATTGGAGCATATGAAATAAAATCAATGGTGAAAGCAATGATTTTGCAGAGCTTATCTAACTTGCAAAGAAAGAAGTAACATGAGCTAGGTGTAGAATATTTAGGTAGGAAGAAATCCAAACAAATCCCATTAGAGATTCAAAATTCGAGATTGGAAACAAACAGGGAAGAAGGAAACAAGTCAAGGAAAAGACATAGACAAGCGAGTGAAGACACAGTGAGAGAATAAATTCCACTCAACTCTCTAGAAAGAGAGTTAAGAAACCATGACCGGTCATTAGATACTGCAACCAAAAGTTACCATCATCGAATGAGAAGAAAGAAAAACTCAATGCCAGAAGAGTTCAAGAAAGAAAATATCCCTACATTTGATCGAGAAATAAAGAAGGTTGAAGAGGCAAAAGGTTGACTATTGGGAATGAAGAAAAACTTCAGAGTGCATGATTACTTTGAAAATGAAAAGGCTAGAATATCCATTTTCATATTGAAAGGAAAAGTTGATATATGGTGGGATGATTTAAGAAATGTTAAGTATGTTGTGGAGAAGGAATTTTCATGGAGAAAAAACAAGAAGTATTTTTGGGATATATACTTGTTTGGGAGGTACTATGATAGCAAATTTAAAGAATTCCATGAACATAAGCTAGGAAGACTTACTGATAATGAGCGCACTGACATATTTTTAGATTTTTTAAGGTATTTTCCATATATCATAGATGCAAAGTTGACTATTCAAAGGTTTCTTAGTGGATTACTACAAGCCTATCAAGATAGGATTGAATTTAATGAGCGAAAAACATTAGAGGACACTATCTGAAAGGCCAAAGATTGATATGAACAGTCCAAACACAAAGTTAAGTTCCAAATAGACTAGAAAAAGAGAGATAAGAGTAGCTCAAATGGAAAAGATATGAAATACTTAGGATATAATCAAGGAGGGAGGAATGTGAATTTCATCACTTCTACCAAAAATGTTTTCAACAAAAATCCGCTACTTCTAATAGAAACTAGCCCACTAAACCAGCAAAAAAAGAGGTTGAGGGGTCCAGGATTGGGACATGTGGACATAACAATCTATGGAGAAATTATCCTCAACAATAAAAGAAGAAGGCACAAAATTATACAATGTGCAAGAGGCAAAAACAATGAATGATGAGGCTCACAGTATACCATGAATTTTTGCCACATTGGATAATAGGTAAGAATACTATCAAAATTCAGTAATCAAGATGGAAGGCATGGTTGTTAACTAACCCATTTCAATTTTAGTTGACCTAGGTTCTAATTTTAGTTATATCAGCATGAAGGCTATGGAGAAATGTGCTTTGCAAAAGAAAACCCATGAGAAATCATGGTTGGTTCAACTGGCCATGGGAAACAAATGATAGGTGATAGACATGGTGGAATCATGCCCCGTGATAAGTGATATGTCTACTTCAGCATCTATCAACCTTTTAATGTTGGGCTTGTATGGCATTGTAATCAACATGGACTAGCTAGCGACCCATAAAACCAAAATTACTGCTATAAGTCACTTGAGTTCCTCAGCGAAGAGGGAGCGGAAAGGACACTCCAGGGAATAAGAAAACCTATCATTGTTTTCTGGTCAATTTAGTGTCCTAAATTGCTCTACATAAATTATCAATCTGGGTATCGTAAGCTGATGAAGTGTAGTGCACTGTTTGTGCTAAGTAACCCTTCTTACTTCATTGTTTTGTATATGTTTTGTATATTGTTTTTTTTAGGGGGGTTTCCTTAATTCTTAATGATGTACAGTCTGAATTATGAGGAATCTAAGTTTAAATTTCTTTAAAGGTGAACTAATCAAAATCTAAGTTAAAGGAAGGAAAAACAAAGTATTTATCCTATCTTGTCTTCTATTCCTAAGTCAAAGATTAAGAGGTGAATTTGTAAGGCAAATTGAAATAATTACAAAGAATGAAACTAAGTAAAGAACTTTTAGTTGTCCAAGCCTCCAATTTTGGAAAGATAACTTTCTTGAGATGGCAAACAAACAACTTACTATACTTTACAATTTAAAGAACTAAATCAAATATATAGGGAGCAACTAAGTGATTACAATCCTTGTGTGAAATGAATATTTAATCATTTAGTCTAGGATACATATCAACTTGAAATGGTGACAAAAAAAAAAACATTTATCCACACAGTGTATTAGCAATCTGAACTAGAAAGTAAATAACAGAGGAAATAATCAGTAAGTAAACTAATCAACAATACATTCTTGTTACTTTTCCACCTTACCCTATTAAAGCAAAACAAGTTTCCATTTATGAAATAGATAGAAAAAACAAGAGTGCACCATCGAATTCTAACATTATGCTACTAAACAAAATTCAAAGGAAACAATTACAGGCATAATTGAAATGAAACAACTACAGGAAATCAACCTAAACTACAAAAACTTCTAAAATAAATAATGAAACTAAACTAAACAGTAAACAAAATAACAATAGGAAAACCTCTTTTAGTGCAGGGGCCCTGTGCAACTGATTGAGTTGAGCTACTAACTAGCTAAAGATACTCTTTCATAGATCACTTGGTCAAACACATCTTCATATTATTAACAGGAAAATATGTTTAAAAATTATAGAGCAGCAAGTCTGAGCTTAACACATGAAGAAATTCGAACTCCTTCTCAGTTCTTTACAACTGAAATTAAAAAAAAAACTCCTAACTATCTTTTGAGAGAATTCAGCTACAGGTGGTCCACGTATTACAACAGATCTACATGAATGGGTGATCGGCTACAGGTGACTTTAAGTCAGCAAGGTAATTGCGTGAAACTGTTATCATCGGTGGCTGGTTCAAGTAAATGGTACAACAAAAGCTGTCAGATTTATTAATTAGCCATGAAGAATGGACAGAAAGTCCTATTGCTCCCAGGTTTCCTCGTTTGACTCCACCTTTGACTGTGGTCTTGAGCTGGCTTCTTTGTCGCTTTGGGCTGGTTGACTAGGATAGGATCCATGTCGTGACCATTCCAGAGATTCCCATGTGGCCGGTTTCCTTGTTTGACACCTGTAACCTGTTCAACCATGGAAGTAGCTACGGAACACACAGTTAGCTACAGAATGGGCTATGTTCCATAGCTAAATTCCAAAAACTTATTTCAAATAGAAAAAACATAAAAGTATAACATGTTAATCATTTAACATCTTCCTTGAGACAAAATCTATCATCTATCAGTGATGGGGATCTATCTTTTATGGAAAAACAAGAGAAAGAAGTGAGAAAAGTTGTAAAGGGGAGAGTAATTCTGAGAGCCAACAATTGTCAGGAAAATACTAGTGTTACAAGTGGAATGATGTAGCAGGAGGAGGTGTGCGTTATATATAGTCCAAGTGACCAGTGAGTTATAAATTGGCAAAGCAAAAATGGAAACTCACTCGATATTAAAGCATTTAAATGATGTATTTCAAGAAGGAATATCGAAATGTCCACCTGTTGAGGGTGCTCGACTCACCAACATCAGGGGATCACCCTGGTATGAATTCCGAAATAGACCTCACACCATTTGGTATAGGAGTCCCATCCGGTATGATGGCCTGGTTGCATTATCTTAAAGATTTGCCTCAACTGTTACTTGTCAGCATGGGACAATGGTTTGCTTTGTCTTCTGAGAAGTGAGGTTCCCGTGCCTGGTGAGTGTAAGTGTCACTTGTGTCAATGCTTCTTTCACCATAGAGGGAGAGGGTGAGAGTGAGTCCCAAGTCCATTGGGAGAAGTCCCAACTCTACTAGGAACACACAACACAACAAGACATGCGCAACTTCCGGTAGAACAATCCACATGGATGCAACAGTTACAACACACAAGAGAAGATAACATGTATAACACTTAGAGGATTAGTCCGCGCAAGTACAATGGTTGTTATAGCAAATTCCATGTGAAAGGTTTGTTTGATGTCTAGGAGAGTAGTCTACACAGGTGAGTCAACGTTAGCGACATATACAACACATTTTCATTAACATATGTGTATTACAACAATTGCATTAGTTCAAGTGTTAAACACAGGTTCAAGCAACAAGCATTACAAGTGTTAAAGATTAGTCTTACAATAGATACAATACATGTGTGAAAACGTGTTGGCCTATTAGCAGGCTTCTGAGTTAAGCGAAAGTTCCAAGACACATCATTACACCATACATCACTGACCCCATGTGAGGGGGCGTTGGAGCCACTGCTTACTCCTCAAAGAAAATATAACAGACTCTCTTGGCTATGTGGGAGGAGCTGAGGTGAAAAAGTCCTTTGCATGTACAAATGAAGGGGTATTTATAGCCAAGGGTGAAATTTACTCTTGTGGTTGTTCAACTACCCTCATGATTGTTTGACTTCCATGACTTTTCGACTTTAGATGACTCTTTGTACAACAAATGGGTCTCTTGGACTTCCACGTTACATTACATTCATTTAACAACATGAACCACAATGGAGATGTGGATGACATGACTCGACATGATAGTGCTGGTACATTCATGCTGTTGTTGGAGTGCATGTGGAGTTGCAGTGCTGATAGGTGATGGATATCATCATGGTGTGTTACAGCTTCACCTCCGTATGGCAAGGTGTGTGGAGTCTTCGATGGTCATTGGATTGATTGATGTTGCTTTGGCACATTGCTTCTAGCTTGTATGTTGGAAGGCTTGATAGGTTCATCTGTTCATGAAAGGTGCATATTTGTCTGTAAGCACATCTTGCACGTCTACTCATTCGTTTGTCTGTGAACACATATTTTCATGATCATTTGTTTGTGAGCACATCTCTTCGCATGCATTGTTCATTTGTTCATTGGTCAACCTGTCCTTCTACATGTGCTCCCTTCGTTCATCCCATTCGTCGTTGCGCCATGTTTGTTAGTGTACCTGTACCTACAGTCACTCATGACGAGACGACATCAAAACCAAAAACCTCCTAGTCTACCATGACACATGATCATTTTGCATGCAGGTGATCGGGAGAGGCAGCAAGGTTGTGAGGCGGGATGATGGCTCCAGGCACTGCTGATGAAAATTGCATAAGAGTCACTGGGTGATAACGATGGGCAATTTGGGTCGATAGTGATTGTCCACAAGGTCTGGCTCGGCTGGAAGGAAAAATTGTGCAAATTTTGGGAGGAATAGTCCAGGCTGTAGGAAGGTAAGGCAAACAAAATCTACGCATTTTCTAGAACGAGCGAGCAGCAAGGCTAGACAGCAAAATTTGCGCAATTTCTTAGGGGAACAGTCTGGGCTGCAGGGAGGATTGGCAGACAGGATTTATGCAATTTTCCTAGGGAACGGGCTGGGACCTTGGTAGCCAAAATTGCACAATTCCTGGAGGGAACTAGTAGCTAGTTGCTAGGTCATTAGCATCAGAAATTGCACAATTCCCGAGGGGAACTGGCAGTCAGCTACCAGGAGCTTGGCAGCAAAAATTGTGCAATTCCTGGAGGGAACTGGTAGTCTCATACTGGGAGCTGCTAGCGAGGGAAACTACACTGAGGTTGGGAGGCCGCCTTGCTCATCATATTGACACAATTTTGAGCCGAGAAGACTGATGGGAAGTAGAGGGCTTGCTCATGAAAACTGCACAATTTTGTAGATGAGCAGTTGGTTGACTGTCGGGAGGAATGACTAGAAACGTTGAGCAATTTTATGAGGGAGATAGGGATAGGCACTGGGTTTCTGTCTAGCCTGTCTGTGCAATTTTCCCAGCTAGTCGAGTGGGAAAGGTCTGTAGCCTCTATGCAATTTTTGAGGGGAATGAGTCCCGGGGTGGCTACCGGGTCAAATCCTCTAGTTGGATGAGCTTGAACACATAAAGTAGAAAGCTGAGTATAGGCATGGGGCTTTGCAGTGTGGACATAGGTTCATGGTTGGACCAAAATTTCCCTTGCAGATGGTTTGTATTTTCTGTCAATACTTCATTGGCCGAAGGTTATAGCCAAGCATAGAGAAGATGGACATAAGATTGGCCAAGTGGTACAGTGTCACAAGTCTCTTCAAATTTCAGCCACATACTCTATTCAAAAGCCCAAATGTAGTAATTGGCAGCACTTATTTCTGGAAACAAAAATAGTAAGGTATTAAGCAAACCAAACAAATGAAAACAAAAATAGTAAGCAAAGCAAATAAAGTGAAAACAACAACAAACAAGCAAGGCAACCAAGTCAGCAAGCAAAAAAACAAGCAAACCAAAAAGCAAAGACAAGCAAAAAAGCAAACACTACTCCTACTCCTACATTAAATGGTTGGGGTTACGTGAAATGAAATTTCAAATGAAACCATCATAGTCTTACCTGACCTGCAGTCACAAAGATGCGAGCAGTTAAAACAGATAAAAAATAGTGTGCAACAGAAAATGAAAAAACTTGAAAAGCTTGCACACGAGAGTGAAGATCTCACCTGTGGGTGGAAGAATGTGTCACAACCACCCAACACACATGCTTACCTCTTATGTGACTACCATTTTTCAACAAATCTCGGATGCCTCTTGTGAGTGTGTGTTGTTCTGCATCAAGTTTCTCAGGAGTGTAAGGAAGGACTGAAGCTTGTTACCTACAACAGGACTCGCCAAGTAAGATTGTTCCAGCCATTTAGTGATTGGATCATAAAATTCGTGATGCCTGTTTTGAAAGATTCGTGATCTTTGAGAAGATGGATTCTTGATTCGAGTGAGGGGATCATGATGGGAATCTGATACAGATAGATATATCTGGTCATTCTCATCAGTCATGTCAAGATAGTGAGCATTTTTCATAGCCATTAGTGTAGGCCGAAGTGCCTCACTTGCTTGAAAAAGTCTAAGAAGAAAGATGTTACATAGTGAATATCATAGTGCACAAAGCGACTATCATTGGATGTATTGTTGGGCAAATGATAAATTGCATAATACCCACCCAAGATAGAAGAGAAATCAAACCATTCGGTCGACATGCCAGATTCCTAGTTTGTCATGAACAAATAAACCTTTTGAACAATCGTGTGAATGCTCTAAATGAGGGAACCAATTTCATTGTGCGCTAGGCATGATAAACACCCACCTGCAACTGGTGAAAAGGGGTGTAGGCATCATGGTCATCACAGAAATGTAGAAAGGATGCTAGCACTGCGAATGTGTGAAATGGGTTGGGGTGTGGCGAAATTAGAGTAACTTGGTTCGCGTGATAGGTTGTGTTCTCATCATCACACAGGGAGATTGCTTGTGTGATGAGTGGGAAGATTTGATGTCTAAACTTTGCAAAAAGACCAAGGAGTTGATTATAAGAGACAACATCTGATAATTATGATTTTTGATAGAGATAGTATTTAAGATGATCAACTTCACTGTCCCATCATTGGATGAGGGATGAAACCTCCCAACTCGAATTGGATGTAAGAGAGGTGCATGAAGACAGACATGTTGTAATGGACTTGTGGATTTGATCACTAGCAAAAATATAAAATTTTGAAATATCATACCCCAAATAGTAAATATCTTTTACATGAGGATCCATGTTGAGTGCAACCATGTAGATAGATGGATTGTGCATGAGAAACGAGATCTAATTTGGTTTGACGGGCTTGCCAGAGTCATGAGGTCTTGACATAACCGTCAACAAACGTTGAAGTGCCTCGACTCCCTGGCATGTCTCAGAACTTTCTAGAATTGAAAATTTTCATTTTGGGATGTGAACTAGATCATGCATGTTTTGAGGATGGATGTTGTTACTTATTTCAAAAATTCTCTTAGGATGACAACCATCTCTATCACAAGCTTCATCAAAATTTTCAGCAAGCTGACTTGACGAGCTGTCTTCATGCAACACATAAGATGATGACGAGTGGGAAGAGTCCTGTGTGTTGAGAATATTTTCATCATGGACAACTTCATTGCCTTGTGTCGATCGAGGAGATAACTCAGAAGATGAAGAAGCAAGAGAATGTGGAGTGTCTCTGACACATGTTGATGCACTGTGAATGATAAGACACACACGTAAGTGAGGTGCAAAGGAAGCTTCGATATGGGTGTCTTCTTTAACAAGTGCGCATTCCAAATCTGAGTTAGAGTGTACATGATATGACAATAGATCATAAGATGTTCTTGGGCATTCATCACAACATACAGAAGTGTGGGAGTGATGACAACCCAATACTGGAGGTTGATTGAAATAATTGATTATGCATGATGTTTCACCAAGATTCGCGAATCGAGGGATCGATCAAGAATGGAAGCTCAATGTTTTGAGAGTAGTTGATTGTGTCTTCACCATCCTGCTCCTTTGCTTGTATGATACTTCCTTGCATATGGCTGCAACTTGAGCCAACAGCTAGAGAATCAAGAGAGTGTGCCTAGCTAGCTCATGAAGTAGATCTCTCAAGCAATTCATGGTGCAAGGAGGCATGGCTTGTAGATGATTGATCTGAATTGGATCCTAAACACTCTCTAAGTTTTCATAAACTCATTCAAATTATGCCAAACAGATTCAAGTCTTAGAAAGATCAAGCTATGAGAAGGAATCCTCGTGACAGTTGCAATTGTGATTAGCGCGAAGCAACGAGGACCCTTGGTTAAGCGTGTAGACTGTTGGCCCATGGTAATGCGCACTGGTGCAAATTGGCAAAACCAAAGGCTAATTCAAGAAACAGGGGTGGTTTCTGATATAAAGTGCTAATCGTGTATTTCACGACGTCCCCCTTAGTAAAGGAAAGCCCCGAAGTGCCTGGACCTAAAATGGCTAAGAAATGCAGAAAAGTAATAAATTTAGTTCCGTGGATTCCACAAAACTAGAAGGATATTGGAAGGCCTTGAGGTGACAAGCAGTTTTAACCGAGTCTCGCCGGATGCCACACACTGAGTGACACGCATTCGACAGAAGAGAGAGAAAACTACTTACATCAGACGGGTAAACGTCATGCTACTTACCTGCCCGATATGAACGACGATCGTAGGATCTTGGGTCCCAGATCAATGGCGGAGGCACGTCCCAATAAATGCCCATATTTGACAAGGTTGTAAAGCAAGATTACATGGGATTTGAAGTCTGACATGGATGATGAGTTGGCAAAAGATTCATGTTTTGTGTGCATCTTGGAGAAAACGGAAATAACGGCCATTCAAATGTGTCCAAGGAACCTGACACACTCACCCATTGTAGAATAGGTGGCCACCTCCTGACGCAAAACAGGGGAGTTCGAATGGACAGAGGAAGGAAAACCAGAACATCAGGAAGTAGAAATGAACTGACAAAAAACAGACTGGCTTTAAAGCCACGAACTGACATAGACAAAGCAAGCAGGAAAAAGAGTTAGTTAACAGCAGAGAGAAGAAGCCGAGCTGACCTGAGAGCAACATTGAGCCAAATAGAGCTAGAGAGAGTCAGAGATTCTGTGCACTCTAAAGAAAGCTTGAGAGGTTCAAGCGAGCTCCTTGGCATAGGCCTGTCATGTATGAGTTTCAGATTGGACTCATACTACTGTGACCAGTAGAGGTCAAGTACCATTAAGAAGAGTCTGTGTACTCAAATCCTACTGATTCATATCTATTGACTGAGACTCAAATTAAGCTCACTGTTGTAAAGAGACTCTGCTTTGAAAACATAATAGAGAGGCCACCACTGAAGGCTGGACTGGGAGACGTAACCTAGGAGTATTGGTTGAACTTTGTATTAAAATTGTTGTGTTTACATGTTTTCCTGTTATGTTTTCTCTAAACTGCTTCAGTGTCTATGTATTTCGCAATCTGTTATGTAAAAAATTAGTTAGTATTTAAATTTTAGGTTAATTAGATGAAATGGCACGATCATAAGATCATGCTTATGATCGTGCCCTTTCCCCAAAGGGTGTCCATGGTGGTATATAAGCCAGGAATCCCCATTGTAAATGATCATCATTTGTCAATTATATATATATATATATATATATATATATATATATAGATATATATTTCTTTGCACATCTAGAATTTTTCACTTCATTGGTATTAGAGTGGACGAATCCTCTCGCCTATGCTGGTTTCACGCATCTATCCCAAGTTCTTTTCATTGTGCTTATCATTTCCATTGTAGTCACCCACTCTCTGCTGATAACCATCGTGCCGCCATCAAAATCTTGTCCGCCTTCGTCATTGTGCCACTGCCTTGTCTACCACCCTTGACTTCATTATCGTGATCCTGTTGGCTCCTGCTTCGTCTTGTGACTGCGCTGCAACCATTACCTGTGCCTTGTTGTCTCCACACTATCACCCGACTCGCAACCTACCCACACGCCTTTCCATCCGCTGCCAATTGTGATCCATGCATTTGTTCTTCCACCTTCCGTTATTCTTCCACTGTGCTCTTGCCATAATACCTGACTCCACCTCCCTGTCCATGCACTTTCCGCCATACAAATCCTCTGTGGATATGCTAAAACCCTCCGTCCAACCCGCACACCATGTCCCTTATTGCCTACCACCCACGGCTATCATATTGCTATTCACTTATCAGCTCCGTCCAAATCCGTAGCCCATCATTTAATCTGCGGTGAAATTCGCTAGTTTTTTTGAACAGTCAAAAGATAAGATGTGACTGTCCGTAGTTAACGTATATGATATATATATATATTATAATTAAATTAATGTTATATATATATATATATATATAATGTCAATTTAATTAATTAATTAAAAATAAATAAAAAAATTTAAGCTGGCAGATAAATATATGCCCCCACAAACTTGCTCAATGTCGACAATGACAATGGTCGATTTCCAAAAAAAATTGGTTGACGCAGAGCATAAGATAAATAACAACAACGATGAGGTCAATAAAAGATTAGATGGATTCCAGATCAAGCTTGAGGGGCAAGCTGACAATATCAAAAATCTTCATGATACGACAAATCGAATAGAAACAAAGATGGAAAATCACTGTGCCCCAACAGAAGTAGATCTCAAAGAGACCTTAACATTGCTGAAACTTTTGTGTAAAAAGATGAATTATACAACCGCACAACTACTAGAAGAAGATGAAGAAAATCAAGAGCACAACTCATCAAATTCAATGAAATCAACAGACTCTCATGAAAAAGCTGAATCCCCAAAAAAACCAGCGACACCCCACCAAGAAATGAGTAACGTGACTCCTATAAACAAGCAACTTTGGGATACCTTTATCAATCAACACCCCTTTTTCGCTCAACCATTAGCGACATACCAGCAAAGGGCAAAGGTCGAGATGCCTAAATTTGATGGAAATGAAAAAAACAATGTTGCATGGATAAATAAAGCAAAAGAATACTTTTAGATATATGATATCAATGATGATGACAAAAAGCTCAGGCACGCATTCATGAAAATGGAAGGGGAAGCATATAATTGGTATATGTGGTGGAAAAAGACAACACATGTCATTAGTTGGAGAAAATTTAAGGATGCATTCTTTAAAAGATTCCAAGGTGTAAAGGAAGAAGATTTCTTTTCAAAACTCATCAAATTACGACAAAAAGGAAGCGTGGACGAATACACTCAAGAATGGGAGACCTTAGTAACACGAGTACCTGGGTTATCAAAATATCGTCTAATTCAATCATACGTCTCGGGACTCAAAACCCATTTACAAGTAGAGCTTGAGATGCTTGACATTACATCAATAGAAGTAGCAATATGAAAAGCAAAAACATCCGAAAAGAAATTCGAACAAATATTTTGGTCAAAATCGGAAAAAACATATTCAAGGCGAAGAGTACCCCAGTATGTGGATTCAAACAATACAAGATATGTTCCACCACATCGTCGTGAAGATGAAAAATCTAATGTGGAAACATAAAGGATAAAAGAGGGTAAATGCAAACGTTGTGGTGACAAGTGGGATCCCAAACATAGATGTGCTAAAGGAAAAGAACCAAAGAACCTATATAATTGTGAAGTAACCAAAGATTCAAACAATGAAGATTTTGACATAGAAGAAACAGAAGATGCCCCAGAATTCTCGCTAGAATTGGATGATGGAAGTATTCCGCAAGTGTCATTATCAGCTATGACAGGTATGTCACAACCTCAGACCTTAAAGTTAAAAGGACACATAAAGAAGAACAACGTAGTGGTTCTCATCGACTCTGGTAGCACACACAATATTTTATATGCAACCATGGCAAAGAGACTCTATATTTTTTCATTTCCCTTACCAAACATGAAAGTGATGGTAGCTAACGGTAAGAAGATTGAAAAGGTGGAGAAATGCCATAAGGTCAAATTGCAGATTCAAGACTTTAATTTAGAGTCTCTATTCTTCACAGTACCATTAGGAGGAGTAGATGTAGTCTTAAGTATCCAATGGCTATGAACTTTAGGTACTTACGTTGCCAACCATCAAATACAATTTATAAAATTCAAATGGGGAGGTCAGAAGTAAAAATTACACAGATTCCAAGCACGAGAGAATCAAATTGTATCATCATCTCATATGATGAAGATGAATCGAAAAGGAGCACCTGCTTATGTAGTACAATGTCACCAATTAGAAATTTTATATGCAAATATGACTAGTGAAGAGTCACCAGAGATATAAGATCTAATTTAGAAGCATGAAAAAGTATTTCAAGACCTACCTAAGAAAATGCCACCTAATAGGGAAATTGAGCATACAATAGAAGTCAAGGCAGGGTCGATATCCACATCACCAAAAAATGGAAATTGAGAGATTAATCCAAGACCTTTTAAAGTGTGGGACCTTAATCATCTTGGAATATTTGCTCAAGTGGAAAGACTTACCCGAAGAAGACGCTTATTGGGAGAATGAAGCATTTTGTCAACAACATCCGTCGTTACATATGCTTTGAGGACAAAACATTCTGAGAGGAAGGCAATTTTATGTAAAAAATTAGTTAGTATTTAAATTTTAGGTTTATTATTTAAATTTTAGGTTAATTAGACAAAAGGGCACGATCATAAGATCATGCCCTTTCCCCAAAGGGTGCCCATGGCAGTATATAAGCCAGGAACCCCATTGTAAACGATTATCATCTGTCAATTAATTAATTATATATATATATATTCCGCGCATATAGAAGTTTTCACTTCACAATCTTATCGATCCATTGCATAAAATAACATAGGCACATCCACGCACATGAGTCTGTAATAGCTTTAATTATTTGTCCTAGATAAATTCCAAATCAAGTGGTATCAGAGCTCTAGGTTACTAAGGCTAGACAAGTTTGTGCTAGATTTTGTTGTTGAATGCTAACTAGATCAAAGCTTAAATTAGGAGAAGGAGAGTTGATTGAAACTAACCTTGAAATTGGAAGAGTCTATCCTGAGAGGAAAATGTCAGAAGAAAGTCCCTTGGAATCAGACCCTCAGTTCATGGATAGTTTCATGACCATGAGATCCATGGTAGAGGAAATGTATAGAGAATTTAAGAAAGGTAGAGAGGAAGATGCATCAAAAAGAGATAAAGGAGCAGAATAATCTCTCCTCCATGACCACTCTAAAGGAAAGGGGAAAGAAAAAAAGCTTCCCACACCTACTAGTAGCCCTGAAAACAAAAAGAAAACATTTTTGATTAAATTAGATGTTAAAATTTGATTTACCAATATATGATGGAGAGTTGAATGCAGAGAAGCTGGATAATTGTATTAGACAGATTGATGTTTATTGTAGAGTGTAGAGCATTGATTCATATAGTAGTAAGATTCAGTTGGCCAGCCTATGCCTTGGAGGCATTGCCTTGGTATGATGGGAAGGTAGGACACAAGCTGACATGAAGAAGCATGGTAATATTCTTTCTGTCTGGAGTGAATTTATTTCTGCAATTAAAAAGCAACTCTATCCACTAGCCTATATGAAGCAAGCCATGATGAGCTGGTAAACTCTTCGACAATTGAAAGGGCAAAGTGTACAAAGTTACACTCAAGAATTTGGGAAAAATGCTTTAGACTCACCTGAAACTCTGCTGAAGTATATAGGTGGTCTACACAGCTACATAAGTAACACAATTCTTATGTTTAATCCCACTAGCATAGATTAGGTATCTGTTCAAGCTACACATCTAGAGGCTAGAGGATAGAATGTGAACTCAGAAGTTGGGGGATCATCAAAACCCACTGCAAGCAAGAATAAGGAGAAAAGAAAACATAAATGGAAAGAGAGGAAGGCAAATACTATACAAAAGACTAAGTCTTCATGCACTCGCTATAAGAAGGATGGGCATGATGATGAACACTACTGGATTCTGCATCCGGAGCTAAAACCCAAGAAGTTCGAGGGCAAGAAGAAGAAGACTACTGCAACTATTCAAAAGGATTTGGGGTCAGACTCAGGAGATGAAACAACAATCACAGCCATAGGTATAAAAGGTAAAAATTCTGAAGCCTCTACTAGTAATTATGCACAATCTACTGATAATGAAGAAAATGAGAGGAAAAGACATGGGCTTTTTCATATTCGAGTTATTTCCAAGCATCAAAAGATTGATGCTTTGTTTGATAGTGGCTCACAAGTAAATTTAATTTCCGAAGCAATTGTAAAGAAATTGGGATTACTAACCACACCTCACAAAAAGCCATATCCATTAGGTTGGTTATGTGATAAAGCACAACTACAAGTGACTAGACAATGTAAACCTAGGTTTTCTTTTGGGTTAGCATTTGTAGATGAGGTTGAGTAAGATATAGTTCCTTTGGATATATGTGGAATTGTTTTAGGAAGTCCTTACTTGTATGATAGAAAGGCTATTTTCTATAGAGCTGAGAACAAGTATCAACTCGTTAAAGATGGAATCGAATATATTGTAAGAGCTCATAAACTCAAGAATAATTACACTCTCATAAACTCAGGGTAGATGAAAAGAATTGTAAATTCATGCAAATAATTTTTATTGATGGTTGTAAAGGAAAATAACCCTAATAAAACCAATGTATTTGAGAGCTGTGATGCTAAACAACAAGCTGATTTAGAAAAAGTCTTTTCAAAATATGATATACTGTTTCAAGAACTTAAAGGTCTGCCGCCCAAAAAGGAAATAGTACATGATATTAATTTGAAGCAAGATGCTCCATTGCCTAACATCAGAATGTACAGGTTGTCCGCTTTAGAGAATGCAGAAATCAAGAAGCAGGTACAGGAGCTGCTCGAGAAGGGGTTCACCAGACCTAGCACAACACCATGTGGGTCTCCTATTGTCTTGGCGAGAAAGAAGTATTTCTCATGGAGAATGTGCATTGATTACCAAGCACTGAATAAGATAACGATCAAAATCGCTATCCCCTTCCTCTCATAGATGATCTATTGGATCAATTAAAGGAAGTTGTTTATTTTTCCAAGCTAGACTTGCATAGTGGTTATCATCAGGTCAGAGTTGTAGAGCAAGTTGCATGGAAGATTGCTTTCAAAACAAAGCAGGGATTGTATGAGTGGTTGGTTATGCCTTTTGGCTTAATTAATGCTCCTGCTACTTTCATGAGAGTAATGGATGATGTACTCAGACCTTTTCTTGGTGATTTTGTCATTGTATATTTGGCTGACATTCTTATATTCAGTAAAACATAGGAAGAACATTTAAAGAATGTTAAGCAGACTCTAAATGTTTTGAAAAAAAAAAATCTTTATGTTAAGCTCTCAAAATGTGAATTTTTCAAAACATCTTTGAATTATTTGGGTCATATTGTAGGGGTGGTGAATTGAAAATAGATCCCTCTAAGGTTGCAGTCATAGTAAACTGGCCTAAACCCAAATCTGCTACCAAAGTTAGAAGCTTCTTAGGAGCAGCACAGTATTGGAGAAAGTTTATTTCTAACTTTTCCTTAATTGCAGCTCCCATACATGCTTTAACATGATTGAACAAGGTGTTTCAGTGGGGAGACAAACAACATAAAGCGTTTGACACCTTAAAGGAAAGGATTAGTACAACACCAATACTAGCACTGCCCGATCTTCAAAGACCATTTGAGATTGAAATGGATGCCAGTGACTATGCCATGGGAGCAGTGTTGATGCAGCACGGTAAACCCATATGTTATCATTCTGAGACATTTAATTCTGCAGTATTTAATTATCCCACATATGATAAAGAATTGTATGCATTAGTATAGAGTGTGAAAAGGTGGAAACATTATTTAATGGGCAAAGAGACAGTTATACATACTGACCATCAACCACTTCAATATTTGCACTCACAAACTAAGTTGCAACAATCAAGACACTATAGGTGGATGGGTTTCCTACAACAGTTTCATCTTGTCATCGATATAAAAAGGGCATACACAATAAAGTTGCAGATATGTTGTCTAAACCAATCATAAATGCATCCACTATACTTGAGTATAATTTAGTATTGCATGAAAGCTACATTGAACAGTATGCTCAGGATATAGATTTTAAAGATGTATATGCAACTTTAAGTCATGGAAAACAAGTAGAAGAATTGGATTATCATGTTAAGGACCAAATTTTGTATCATTTGGGAAAGTTATGCATTCCTCAAATAGAAAGAGTAAAGATAATTCGAGAAGCATACACTTCTCTAATATCAGGTCACTTTGGTGTAAGTAAAACAATTGCACAGCTGCAAAGATTTTGTTATTGGCCAAAAATGAATGAGACAGTTTCTAGATATGTAAGAAGGTGTACCATGTGTGCTAAAAGCAAGCACAACAATAGAAAACTAGGCTTGTACACTCCACTACCAGTTCCTTCTCATCCTTAGGAAAGTGTTTCCATGGACTTTGTTGGAGGACTACCTAAATCTAGGAAAGGTCATGACTATTTATATGTTATTGTGGATAGGTTCAGCAAAATGTGTCTTTTAATACCTTGTAACAAACAGATTACAACTGAACAAACTGCAAAGCTATTATTTCAGCATGTATGCACTACAACAAAACCAGCGATTAGCGTCCCTTTTTACTTCTTTTTTTGCATCTAGAGCCCATTTTTGGTGCTATTTGCATCCATTTATCAAATATGGTGCAAAACTTGACACAAAATTTGCATCAAGTTTTGCAACAAATATTACACCAAGTTTAGCACCAGGTATTGCAATAGGTTTTGCACCACGTTTTGCACCAAATTTTATGCCAAGTTTTGTGTCATCCTTTACACCAGGTTTTGTTCCAGGTTTTGCATCAAGTTTGGCACCTAATTTTGTTTGACATACTTTTGCATCCTCATTTGCATCCACTTTTTGCACCTACACTTGCATCAACTTTTGCATCGACTTTCGCATCCTTTTTTGCATCCTTTTTTAAATCATTTTTTGCATCCATTTTTTCATCCATTTGTGCATCCCTTTTGCGCCAAGTTTTACTCGTGTTTTGTGTCTAGTTTTGCATAAAATTTTGCATCTACTTTTGTTGCATCCACTTTGCCCTCTTGTTTGGCATCCATATTTACATCCTCTTTTGCATCTATTATTGTACCCACTATTGCATCTAATATTTTTGTGCCACAATTAGCGCCTAGTTTGGCACCTCCTTTTGCACCCACTTTTGATTATAATTTTGCATCCACGTTTGCATCCTCATTTGCGTCTAGGTTTTCATCAACTACTACATCTATTTTTGCATCCCTTTTTGTATCCAATTTTGGACCCGGATTTGCATCGGGTTTTGTGTCTCGTTTTGCATCTACTTTTGCATCGACTTATATTGCATCCACTTTTGCACACAATTTTGCATCCACTGTTGCACCCATTTTAAATTTCACTTTTTGCATCCCTTTTTACATCTTCATTTGCATCATACTTTGATTCTTTTTTTGCATCTATCATTACATCCACTTTTGTTATGCCACAATTTGCACCATGTTTTGCACTCACTGTTGTATCCACGTTTGCTTCCAATTTTGCATCCATGTTCACATCCTCTTTTGCATCAAATATTGCATCTATTTTTGCATCCACTTTTATGTCAGGTTTATGCATTGGGTTTTGCATCTCGTTTTGTATCTACTTTTGCATCTACTTACATTATATCCATTTTTTGCATCCAATTTTGTTTTGCCTGTTGCATCAATGTTTGCTTCCACTTTTACATCCATTTTTGCATCTTATTTTGCATATTTTTTGTCTATTGTTACATCCACTTTTGTTGCACCATATCTTGCGCCTACCATTGCAACCACATTTGCTTCCACGTTTGCATCCCCTATTGCATCCACTTTTGTTTCATCCATTTTTGCATATACTTTTGTTTCTGTTGTTGCATCCACATTTGTTTCACCACAATTTGTGCCAAGTTTTACACCTACCATTGGACCCATGTTTGCTTCCACTTTTACCTTCATGTTTGCATCCAAGTTTGCATTGACAACTGCATCTACTTTTGCATCCACTTTTGTGTCAGGTTTTTCATGTTGTTGTGCATCTACTTATGTTGTATCCACTTTTCATCCAATTTTACTTCTATTGTTGCCCCCATTTCTATGTTCGCTTTTGCATCCCTTTTCCAACACTCATCATATTTTCTGCATTGATGATATTCCTTATGGCATTGACAATTATGAACAATTGATGACAATGTCAATAATATTGACAATGATGAAAATGAAGATGATGGCGATGACATGAATTGTGATTATGATGATAAAGACGATAGTGGTTACAATGACAATGATAATGATGGCAATGATTATGATGATGACGATGCTAATGACGTTGGCGAATCTTCCCAATTTTAGATGTTGTCATTGTCATAATCATAAGCATTATCTTTGGTGTCATGATCATCATTTTCATCTAGGTCATCATCAAAAACAATAATGGCATGAATGATGATGATGCATGATTACAACAATGTCGATAGAAATTACATTAATGATGATGATGGGGATGATAAAAATGACAATGACGATGATAATGGTGGTGATGATGATCATCATCGATCATCTGTCAAAAATAGAGTTGTTATTTCTCTTACGTATATCAATGTGTCCTAAACAACCCTTTTCTAGCACTGATCACATTTTTTGGGTTGATGATATTTCTTACAACATCTACAATTATGAACAATTGCAAACAATGTCCATAATGATGATGATGATGGCATGAATGGTGATTATGATGATAATGTAATGATGGCAATAACAATGACAAGGATGATGGTGATGATGATGACAATGATTATGATAATGAGAATGACCTTACAATCTTATGGATTCGTGAACAATTACTAGTTTCAATACCATCTTCTGGATACGTATTACTATCATACTTTTTAAATTTTCTGTCTCTCTTGAGGTATCTTACTATAATGGTGTTGTCAACACTAGAAAGATATCTTGTTGTAATGGTGGTTCTAATGTTAGCACTAGCAAAGTTTAGTAGGGAGGATGCTACTACAAGAGGAATTCCTTCTAAGTGACTATGGCATTCAAAATGAGGCTTTATGGGCTGCTTGTTAACACATGTTCTCATGCTCATATAAAATTAATGTGAAAAGTTGCTTTAATTGGTTCCCATGCATAATTGATATTGATAATGGGGTGGTATAAAATTGTAATGGGCATATCCGTTAGTTAGTTATGATGGGTCAACAACATTGAAACCATCCAAGTGACATTTCACCTTGGAACAATCGTCGCTCGTGTGAAAACACGAAGTTTATGTGAATGAAAGTTGTGATTGTAGTGGAATTAAAACCATCGAGAAATATCAAAGAAGACGTTGCCTACCAGTTTTGAAAGACAACCAAGTCATTGAACAACTATTTGCGTTAGGATGTAGTGAGGGAATCGAAGGAAATTTGGCAGCCCTAAGTTGCCATTACTATTGCCAATCACACATTCAATAGTAACCATAAAAGGTAGCCACATATAAACAGAACCTCGAGGTGTTGACAGTCAGAATCTATTGTAATAGCTTTGACGTATATATAGTTTTGTGTTTAGATGAGAATGAAGTGGGCTTCATCCGGGGTTCGGCTCAATCCTCGTCCATTCCATGCAGTGGTGTTTAATTCGCCAAGCAAGAGAATATTACGTGAGTGTTTAGAGTTAAATCAACAGAAATCAAGGACGTGTGATTGTCAAATTATTGCTCCTCCCTTATGATTGAGCGCTTGATGCGATGGTCATTATCCTTGGGTGATACTTTTATTCCCCATTTTCTATTGAAAAAGTAGCGTTTTTCTGTTCGATTATGATAGGATTGGATGAACGCCGGTTTGGGTGGATGTAGACCCATGTTTTTTTGTGGTGATCTTCAAATGTCTTGAGGATAAGAAAAAAATCCTTGACCAAGGTCCATGGTTTTGGGGATGAGTTGGTCTTCTAGTGAAACCATGGTTTCCCAACTTCAATCCTCTCACTATGTTGCCGATGACTACTCTAGTATGGGTAAGATTCCCAGTTTTCCCATTCACTTTACCCATCTAGATCTCTTAGAAAAAGTGGGCAATTTTATTGGAAGATTCGTCAAAGTAGACAGGGAAAGACTTTTGAAAGGCATTTTCACCTATGTTTGCATATGTGTTTAGGTAGATCCCAATGAAGTTTTGCGAGATAAAATTGAGCTCAAGTGGATGGGAATTGTGTATTCCCAACCCCTGGACTATGAAAATACAACTTTTCGATATAGGAATTACCAACAAGATAGACACCTTCAAACTGTCTGTCCCTTTCCAATAGGGGCTTCCTCCTTACAGTCATCTAAGAACTCTAGCTGCAGTTGGAGGGATCTTAAGGAAAGAGAGGGATCCAAAATGTAACACCCCTCCCTTGTGTGTCAAACTTTGCAAACCTAAGCTGAGAAAAGCTAGGTATGATGTGTAATATAAAAAGTAAATACATTATTAATAAATTAATCACTTGGAAAAGCGAGACACCAAGAGATGAGATTCTTGCCAAATCACATTGGTGAATGGGAAAGGATAATTCTTTCATGGTAAAGCTTCTCGATTTAATTCTAGATAAGTTGGATGGATTGGAGATAAATATCCATTGAGAAAAACATAAAAGTTGTGCGGGAGAGAAAGGCAATCTTCTATGAGGAAAATCCTCATGGGAGAGAAAGGTGAGCTTTTATGAGATAAGCCTACGCAAATGGATAAAAAGATCCATAAAAGCGAGACACCGCTAATGGAAACCATATCATGAAAGAAGGTATTAAATACCCATTGCATAGATCAATTGGAGGCGGTTGATCCATGGCAAGAACCTCGACTCGGTGGTGAACTGAAGAGTCATTTCTAGGTTGGGTAGCGGTGCTCTGTTTTCCAAGTGTCGTTCTCTCTTTTGATCTAGTTTGACTCACTTGCGTGGATTGTTCTGTATGTTGGTTTCTTACCCTCTATGTTATAAATTCCTTAGCATATGAGAGAATTTGCTTGAGTTTTAAATGCACTGCATGTGGCGTTAATGAGATGATTTTATGGATGCACATAAATGAAATTCTAATTACAGTCACAGTATGTGGATCTTATGTAGAATTGGTGTTAACCTGTCTTTTGTTAAGATAGTGAATAGTCGTGCTTGAGCCGCTATGCAAATTTGTTAACTGTGGTTAAGGCTCGACTGTATAAACTATGGTACAAGTTATTTGTGCTATGCATCCAATGCTGCGCTTCTGATTAATTGTGCATAATCCCTTAGATACACATGTTAACGTGTCATGCAACTGTGGCAGACGTATTATTGATTATGTATGATAAATGATTTTGTTTTGAAACGGTAGAGCATATGGTCCGGGTTATCTAATATATGCATTATGCATTATAGGATGAATTGCATCCATTGAGGCGTTCTAATTATTTATTCGTATTGCATAAGATATATGTCGGTGGTACTTTCGGCCATGACAATAGGAATATGAACAAGCTATATGGCAAAGCTAGTTATTTTAAATGGATGACCTGATCTCCATAAATGTTGGATTGAATCCTCAAAGGAAGGATACTCAAATGCGGGATATTGAATAATATTGATTGATTCCTCTTCTGTGATGTGATGTAGGCATGGGTAGAAGTGCTTGTGTTAGCTTTGTTATGAGGTAGTTGTATATGAACGCGTGTGACAACCATTACATCTAAATTTATTACAAGCTAAAATTAGTAAAGGAAACCAATATGTTGCCTTTAATACTGTGGCTAGGAGGTGTCTACTGAAAGAGGACCCAAAGTTGATCATAATTCATGGAACAAGGTACCAATCAACCTTAACCACAATGCAAGAATAGGATGAAAACCTTAAGCATGACCACCAACTCATCGAATGGCCTTGAGGCTGCAATATGCAAGAAGAGGATGAAAAACATTGACTTTGAAAGCTTTTACAACCAGAGAACCTTAAAACCCCAACTCCCTCCTTAGGACAAGTGTATTTGAGTTTACCAAGAGTTGGCTTCCAACACACCCAACGCTCAATGCCAAACATGACATGGTACACTAAAACACAAAGACCGTAAAACCTTTCAACATATCGACAAAGTACACATTCTTCCTTGAAATACACATTCTAAGGAAACCCACAAATGACTTCTCCTCATTTTGAGGATGGTACCTAAGTTAAATTGGATTGCATAGGGATTTCTTAACACAGGGTTCAAAATTATTACAACAATATACTCATTAATCACTAAATATGTCATTTGTAGGAATTGCAGTTAGGTGGGGAGGATAACACTCCTATCCATTTTTAAAGCTACACCCAATTAATAAGTTCTCCATGTGCCACAATAAATGCAATTTTTATGACTATAGTGACACATCCCTCGAGATTTCCTTCCACACCAACACTTTTATCCATGAACTAAAGAGTGACTATTTCATTATTATATTATACATACATGTTAATACAAGCATTAAAATGTGTATTCCTTTGTAAAAAATGCTAGTCCAAGAGATACATTTGATCACCTTGTCTTGTATCCAATATCCAATGTTGACCCCTATATCCTTAGATCTAGAGTGAAGGTTTCATTTCTAATGTTGTGTTTGAGCTTAAATTCTAATTAAATATTTGGGTTAGCCAAGGTCATTACTTAACTTAATGGCTTTGCAATATACAATGTATCATATTTTTTTTAAGTTCAATTGGTGAGATATGTCTGGGGGATTGAACTTTCGATCACTTGGATACACAAGGGCTTGCCAACATGCTTTTTTCCAATTGTGCTACTACCCTCAGAAAATATACAATGTATCATATTAACATCCACTTAAACCAAATTGACTTTTGGGACACATGTCTCTTTGATGATGAAGGAAATCCAATTATGTGATGTCAAACACATTCCCTCACAAACACTCACAAAGACCCTACACTTTTTAGGGTTCGAACCTAGGTTGTCTGTTATGAAACCAACTCACAAAAAGATAGAAAAGATAGATCAACAACTTAGAAATCAGCCTCTTCGAGGGGGCAACCTCCTTTACATTACACAAAAGAACAATTATTGGATGATACAAATGACAAAGCCTCATTTCTATATATAGGAGTCTAAGGGGTCACAATATAATCAAAGTCAACATAACAATAATAATATAAGGGCACAAAAATAACAATAGTGGGCTTCTATGGGGCACAATAATAACAATATGGGGACAATAAGGGCACAACAATAACAGTAAGGGCCACAATGACACTAGTAATGGGGGAATCACTAGTGTTATAGGGACCTAACATTATCTATATGGAAACACTGTATAATTTTGAATTTATTTATTGTAGATTTGTACATAGATGGATATTCCTTTCTTTGCATTTATCTTTTAGACTTCTTGCTTTCACCAATTGATTTAGAGCTTATGGAGTCTCAAGTAGCACCAATCCCCTTGCTTCTATTGGATTGAATAACATGATTTCTCTTTTGAAATCCATAATATCTCATTCACATGCTTCCTATTTCTCCCATAAGACTTTAGCACAGACTCCATGATCATGTTTGTGTCCCTCTTAATAACGCACTCCTTGGAAGGGGCCATAAAATCTTTTATTAGGACTAAACTTGGATGTCTCTTCTTTCTTGCCCTTTGATTCTTCATTCAATCATACCACCCATCAACTTGTTATTTTTCCATTTTTCTTATAATGACCTTTGTTGTTGGGAAGGTGCCTTTCAAGTATTTTGTCTTTGCATATAGATACACATAAAGTATCATTATTTTAATCTAATGGACGTGGTTGTTAAAATCACCAATATTTAATTAAATATGCATTGTTATACCTTTGCTCAAGTCAACTTCAATTCAAATTCTAACACATGTGTGTATACCCTTCCTTGCTTAGTTTGTATATTGTTGTAAGTCCCCAATATATTTATGTTGGCTTTTGAAAGATCATCTCATCCCAAAATAAGTAGGGGGGATTCAATATTCAAATCCGGCAGAGTGGGGTTGAAGAAATGGATATTGAAGATGGATTCAATTATAGAAACTATCTTTTGAAAAAAGGTTAGTTTTTCCCCAAAAAGAAAGTCCCTCCTTTGAGACCTTGCCACAACTTCCATAGTTGTGAAATTTTACAATAATAGAACCTCTAGAGTAGAGGTTTACCATATACTTAGAACTTAGGTTGGAATTGATTTGATTCTTGAACTCTTTAGATGATGACTAGAGATCATTAAATACATAGTTTGAAGCGTTTGCTTGTAGTTATTAATGAACTTGTTAACCATCCATAGATGAATACTTCCCTTGCACATGTGCTTGATTTTGTCAATAATGAAAGAATCCTACTATGTTTTTGGTATATTCGACAAGACTACATCTTTAAAATAAAGAAGATTCAATTCTTAATGCTTTGCAATCCTGTAAGAGGGAGGGACAATCGAAGTCACGCAGGAGGAGGTATTCCCTTTGTTTAGCGAAACTCTATAGAGATAAAGCACTAAATGCAAGATTAACCCCTTGTCTATGTGATAATTAGGGAATATATATCTATTCTCTCAAAGATTAGTCTTATATATTCAAAAAGAATTTCTCATTTATTCTAAATAACACTTAACACTGTTTATAGAATAATTTCTCACCATTACAATCACAATAATCATTTTTCAAGGCAAAAACTACATCAAAACTTTTTGAATATGCAAGTAGATAATCTCCACAAATGAAGATGAAAACATATTTTGAGCATGTTTAAAGTGGATTAAAATATAATAATAAAAGACACAACAAAAATCTTGATACAATAATAGCTCAAATAATTATCTTTAACAAAAATCTATTAAAAATTACTATAAAATTATAAAATGAAATTAACATTAATAAATAATCAATTAATTTATATAAAATCCCAATTTAATAATGAATAATTACTTAATTCTTTAATTTCCACTTCAAAGAAAGCATTGACACATCAGCTAGAGAAGGGTGCATTATTGTTTTGGAGTAAGAGAAGGGTGCATTATTGTTTCGGAGTTCTATGTCCATCGCATCAATATTTTATTTGATGTGCCCAATTATTTTTCCAAAGTAAAACTATTATTCAGCTTAAATAATAGAATGTATAATATTTCAAATTCTATAAAATGTATAATATTTCAAATTCTTTGAAAATCTGTTTTACTGAAACACAAATATATGGCCGTCGATGACATGATCGGACGGTAGATATTCTATCCCGCCTTTAAATTCAAATCCTCTTGGTAGTTTGGCGCCATTGCGCGTATCCCTCTCAACGAGCTCAGTAGCTCGCATATGAACAATCATGGTTTGCAATCGCATAAAAATTGCCCCAGAATCGATCCACGAGCCACCAGATCTCTCTCTGCACGACTTCCAACAGTTCATCTGTGTTTCTTTGTGGTCAAAACGATTTCAGAAAAGGTAGTTTTCTGCAAGAGAGTGCTAAAATTGCAAAGCGCCATTATTTTCTTGTCGCCGTCATGAATCCTCTACGCCTTGTCCTAATGAAATTATTTAGAGTTCTTGATTGGAAAAATTTGCCATATTTCAACTTTCTGGAAATATTTCATTAAATAAGCTACCGTATTATCTAAAATAAATCTGAAGAAAGAGGCCATGCTCAAAACAATGTTTTAAGCAGCAAATTTCACAAGGGTTATTTCTGGTTCAGTTATTCTGAGCTTTCAATGGAAAATTTTGACTCTATTTTGGTGGGCTATGGTTTGTTTTATCGGGTAATTAGGGTTTTGCTTTTATGTGTATCACTGAGAGGAATAATGATATTGAGAGAAAAACATAGGCAAAATTTGAAAACCAGAGACCCAAAGAATACACTTATCAATACTATGGGTTCAACGAGCTTGAAGACTCTTACAATAGCAACAACTAGTGTTGAGTAGAAGCCCATGTGAATCATGGTGGGACTGATCACACTAAAGTTGTCAAGCAATGGCAACTCCAATGGATATGGCTAACATATTGGCCATGGCCTCACCTTTATAAGATTCTTTCTTCAGGGGAACTGCAATCGAATGCATATCAAATGGGCACAAGAGCTTTCAACATTTGAAATATCGATACTTTGAGAGACATGCACCAAGGGCTGCATCATTTAGGATTTGTACTCAGTTTAGGTGTCATATTCAAGGGGAAGTTGTTATGCTTTCCACCACTTCATAGATTGTTAGAGTGATGAAACAAAAGAGGCTCCCTCTTGAGGCTAGATTATGTCATTCATATCAGCTATGTTGTTGATGTCCTAGCTCAGCCAGGTCTTGCCAAAACTCTGTTGAGGTTAAAAATTTATTATAAACTGAAATGTCTTCACAAGAATTGACCTCATAAAATGCCATAATCACAAGATATGCCATACATGGCTGTGATTATGGCTCGCAAGACCCTTAGACTTTGAGCAATGAGGCTCGCAACATCACTTATGATTATGCACTCTACAATTCTGTGACCAGCTGAATGTCAAGCAATTGAACCGCGATTAAAATCCTATTTTGTCAGCAATAAGTACTATACTTTGTCTTTATTTAGTGTAGAGAACCAAGCACTTATTCTGCTCATCTATAGAAGGGACAATGGTTGTTTGCCTATGAGGTATAAGGAAATCCTATCAGATGTTTTGTATTTTCGTATGGAATTGAATCATACTCCTTCACACTGTAAGATTCATATATATCAACCTGTAGAGGCTTTAATAACACCTGGTATTCTGGTTAGTTATTTTATTGGACCTCATGTGCATATCCTACATGCACAGGATGGACTATTCATATGTTACAGGGTATTATTCTTATTATTTAGGGTGCACATCTTCAGGTGCTCAAGAACGATTACTAGAACAGTCAGTTAATTCTGCAATCTAAAGGATGAAAAAGGAGGTTATAGGAGTCTAGTTTTGGTTCTCATCCACAATGTCACACTAGTCTGCCTGGGCATGGTTCTCACAGGAAGGCGAAGCTGTACAGGTTTGACAAGGATGGGAATCAATGGAAGGAGCATGGTGTAACCGTGTAGGAACAGTAAAGTTTCTTAAGCACAAGGATACTACAAAGGTTCGGCTGGTCATGAGGCAATCCAAGACATTGAAAATATGTGCAAACCATTTAAGTATGTAAATTTGTTTGTTTGTTTTTTTTGTGTAATTTCCCCCCTGAGATTGTAATAGCTTATCTTACGTCCAAGTTTTAAGAGGCTTTCTGTGCCAAGAATTTGTGTTGATCCTTATTATCTGGATTATATTGTTTTTTTTTTTTTTTGCCTTGCAGTTCATTCCCCAATGTCACTTCAGGAGCACGCAGGTAGTGATAAAACTTGGGTCTGGCATGCAACTGATTTTTCAGATGGGGAACTGAAGGAAGAACTCTTCTGCATTCGTCTTGGCTCTGTAGACAATGAGCACTGTTCTTAGACTCCTCTAATCCTTGTTATGATCTTTTCTTTCTGTCTTGTATTTTTCTTTGATAAAATCAATGTTTGAGTACCTATATTCTTGGATCATTTCATTGAAGGGTTGATTTTGCATATGTTCTTAGGATGCTTTTGTGCAGATTATAGTGGGTTGGTAAGGGATCCCCCTCCCCAAACACCCTATCAGCATAGTTAATACTTGAGTTTAGGGTGGCTTTAATTATCTCTGGTAATAGCAAATGATACGGAGGATTGTGCATAACCCACCCCCTTTTTGATTCCAATAAGCAGAGGTGGTCACTATGGTAATCCGATTTCAATTTGTAGTTAGAAAATGGGGTCACAACTTTCCATATTTTTTGTTTTGTTTTGTCTTTTTACATCAAACAATAGTATATTTATTAGAACCATAGTCAACTAAACAAACAGGAAACAATTTATTTGACAGGTGGAAGAAGTGATAGGCTTAGAGCAATTGAATTGTAGGCCATGCTTCTTGACAAATTGATGAACAAATGTCTCCTTACTTGAGATTTAGGTTGGCACCATGGCACCATCCTGTCCATCATTATACACTAATCTTGTCATTATCTTCTTCACTGTGAATGACTGGCATGTTCCCTGCAAATAGATCTGGGCATAGAGGAGCCAATCCAAGAACAGTAATCTCTAGCACAAGACAATATTAATGATCTAAATACCTAATCCTGAAGCTTGAGTTTGATTTTTCTCTACTGGTTCTGAATCTCTGATTGAGAATCTCCCACTCGTAATTATCAAACCTTCTCCTTCATCATTGGCATTAGCTGCACTGCTGAGGTACTTTGGTTGGTTTTCATTGGACTTGAGAGCTTGAAGTTTCAAATGATTATAGTAACAGACAGCCAGAAAAGCCAGTCGACACCCACTCAAGTTTATGACTGTAACCTTTTCATTTATTACAGACAAAGATTATGTTATGAGCAGCCAGTCCTTGACAAGACCAGCAACATTCATAGTCAAGGCTGAAGTCTTTCCTATCAGAAGAAACACTGCAAGATTAAGAGCCAAGGCACAAGCAGAAATGTCATGTAATCCAAATCAAAGGAAGAGACCCTGATTATCAGAAATGGGTATCCTACTAAGGCCCAGGGGGTGCTGAGAAAAACAAGGCAACAAGGAGCAACAAAGATGTGATGGGATTCAACTTAATCCCTTTTGATGTTCGTGGAATTTGTATGAGAACCAACTGGGTAGTCTCACATGCAACTGCACTTAACTGGAGAATCACCTCCCATGCATTCATCTTGGCCTCCGCATAAGCTGAAATAGTAACTCCAATGGATATGGCCAACATATTGGCCTCGGGCTCACCTTTATAAGCTTCTTTCTTCAGGAAAACCACAATCAAATACACAGCAATGGGAATTAGAGCTTTCAGCATTTGAAATAATGATACTGAGAGGAAAACATAGGCAGAATTTGAAAACCAGAGACCCAAAGAATACACTTATCAATACTATGGGTTCAACGAGCTTGAAGACTCTTACAATAGCAACAACCAGTGTTGAGTAGAAGCCCATGTGAATCA
>Ga0115851_100024_pt2 | contig 34545 bp, 36 predicted proteins | sample InSIn2gowninarea_FD_83865 | JGI IMG/M metagenome (GOLD analysis project Ga0115851, IMG submission 83865)
TGGGACCGCATATACATCCGGATATGACCCTGACGAAGTTCCTTCCTACGATAAAGGAATGGGCGCATTGCCCTGATGCTCGTCGGAGTCTATGTTGATGAAAAGAATATGGACGGTGTCATCCTTATTCTCTTCAGTGACAATGTCAATCGAATATGAATCTTCTGAAGGCAAGATCGGGTCAGCCGCCGCTTCGACCATTTGAATTTCGTCAGGTCTAGATTCAACGAGTTCATTTTCAAAGACAGACGCTTCAGCTGACCACTTGAGCGGGTCAACTGGGTTCTCAAATAGTGAAGGACTTGGCTCGAGTTTTTTATAACCAGGAGGAAGTCGTGACGGTGAAACCGGACGATCTTCCAAAACTCTCTTCGCCTCGTCTAAGAAGGGACAGCGACGGATGGCATGATTGCCTTCGCACAGTTGGCAGGGAGGTCCAGTTCTCCCCTTTTGTCCTTCACTTTCGCTGGTTGACGGTGAGCATGCAACATGGTTATAAGAGGTTGACGCTACCAGTTTGTGCAAACGAGGAGACCAGTCCTTTAGTATCCGGGGAATACAGGGACAATCCCTATGGAAGTGATCTCCTTTACACATGACGCATGGCGACTTAGGCCCGGTCAGTGTTGTGTGTGGATTTTCATCAGACGGCTTTTGCTTGCCCCCATTCGCCTTTGGCTCCTTCTTCTTCTTTTCTCTCTTTTTCTTCTCCTTCTTCTCTTTGGGAGCTTGGCTTTTGTCGGCTCGACCTTTTGAGGAGGGAGGAGGAAAGGAAGAGTTTCTGGAAGTAGAAGGTTGGTAGGCAGCTCCTGACAGATCTAACTGTTGACTCGACTGTTCAGGGACCGTGGTGTTCTGAACTACATTGGTTGAGAACAGCCAAACTGGCAGGCCAATTTTCAAACCTGGAAGCGACAATGTGGCCATATGGGGCGGGCCAATATCTCCCCAACAGGAGAAGGGACTAGGATTTCCACCGAGAGGAATTCCTTGATTGGCTTGTTCCATTTTTCTCAACCTAAAGATCAACGTGGGAATAAGAGGTGATTTTGTTCCGCTTAAAATAAGTTTTAACAACGCTTTTAGACACAACTTGCTTTTTCATTTTTAGAGAGTCGAGAAAAAGCTAAAGATGACTCTAGTCTCCTTCGATGTTTTAATGAGCCCGAAGTGACAAATGCTCGGATGGACTTTTTCAGTTATAGAGTTTGAAAAAGGCCAAAAGAAACTGCTTTGGAGTTCTAGGCAGAGGGTGTGCCAAACTTTTCGCAAAACCACAAAATACTTTTTACGGTACGGGTGGTCGATCTTCACGAATGCTGTGTTCACTGCATTGCGATAAGTAGGGCGGCCGACACGGTTTCCTATGGATAAAGGCTTTATTCCTATAGGGGTCTCCCAATATATACGTGACGGTACGTGGGAGCACAAGTCCGTATTGATATTCACCGCTTCACCGTGGAGGAATCACCCAACCACTCAACGATAAGATATCAGGTTTAACGACGCCGGAACACGTCTCTAGCTTAGACCTCTGTGTGTTTGTGTTATGTTTCAAAGCGTTGTTATGTTCATTCAGTGTATTTTAGGTTGATCTTGTTTAGAATTTTTCCTTTATGGATCACCACGAGATGTATGGTACAACTCCTAAATACAGTCTAAAGATGATAAGCAAGCTTTTTCAATCTTTTCAACGTATGAAAATCTTAACTACTGAGGGAAAAGAAAGACATTATCTTTTCACACAGATCGTAGAGCACACACTAATGCACTTTTCCTAAATCAACTTACAAGTTGTCAAGATGCAGATTCACAAATGCATGTATTTCTTTTCTCCTTCTTAATAGTTATGCTCTAAAAAGAAAGTTGTTGCATAAATTTGAATTCGATTTCAAGTGAAAACACGAACAAGTTCTTTTTCGAAATCAAAAGACACCTTAAGATTTACTTGTTTCGACACTAGAAAAGTGTAAATCCAAACCAAACGACGAAAGTAAAAGCTCAATCAGCTGTGATCAGTAAACAAACTAACTCCTAGGATCAAAACGACACTTACGACCGGTCTAGATCTAAGAGGTCACAGCAAGGCTAACTCACTTTCGTTATGGGAAACTGTAAATGGCATAAGAAATACAAGAAGAAAAAGTAAAGTTTATTTATACAACGGAGGCCGAAATGGAGGCAAAGAAAGGGTTTCAGATAGGTACACTGATTGGCAACAGGCTGCAAAAACTATACTGAAAACTGGGCAACAGGAAGAAGAGGACGCCAGCTGCACAAGGAAAAACTGGTTCAGCGCAACTCTAACACTGTCAGTTTGACATTCAGCGCAGGTAGCCTTCACGGGACCTACGTTGCAGAGTAGGCTGCCTTCACAGTTGTCGCGCTGAAGAGAAAAATCTCGTCTCTTACTGTTTCCGGGTCATAAATTTCTCAAAAATTCACAGTTTTTGGCCAAATCAAAGCTATCAATCAGAGGTAATCAATGGGATGATTCACAAGAGGATTAAGATCTATCACTAAGATCTATTAGAGCACTTGTGGATCAGCTAATCAAATCATCAACAGGCCTGGTGGGTAGGCCAGAGTAGTTGCCCTCTACTTTGCATTTGATTGAGACAAATGCAGTTCGATTCGGTACTCTTTGAATCTATGAAATGAGTAGCAAAACACAAACAAACCAACAAGATACGATCCCCAGCAGAGTCGCCAGTCTGTTGTAGGGAAAAGTATCCAATACGGAATGACCCTATCCCACTCTAAGGAGTGACAGTGCCTCAGCAACAGGTAAGACAAAGCTATTCTAATATTCTTCTTTATGACATGCAAGGAAGGGAGAAAGGAATAACTAACCGTTATCCTTCGCCAGTTCACCGATTCGATCTTGCTTCTCGCTACTTGCTTCTTCAACCGACCCAGCTACATCAAGTCCTTGCAAAATGGCAAGAGAGAGGAACTACAAGAAGCATGCATACATAACTGATCTAAGGATTAGCATAAATCAAACATGCAAATATAATAAAGCGACATTAATACACATGCATGTAGAAGAAATCTGAAAGCTTTATTGATGAAGTAACAGGGTTCAGGGAATGATACAACCAGAAGTGGTTCAATCCAGCATCATCTCCCCAGCAGAAAAGAATCTCCTTCTTCACCCACTTCAAAGCAAATCACCCAATAACTCAATTGAAACAACAACAATTCTTTGCGAATACCAAATTCCAGCCTCCTAGATCTCATGGGGAAGAGATCCATTTATAGAGTTTTGGAGAGAGCAACGGCCAGTTTGATGTGTGACTCATGTCTTCCTCAACTCTAGTTCTTCTTTAACAGTTCTTTGAGTCTACTCGGAGATCCTTTCTCCCACTTGGTAGGTTTAGTATCTTTTATCTATCACAAGACAGATTCTTTGATCCAAGTGTCACTTTAGAAGCTTCCTGGGCACTGGCACTCTGAGAAAAGATGCTTTCCACATGTCAACTCTCGCTCAGCGTAGGTAGCTAGTGTTGGAGTTGACATTCAACGTAGGTAGCCAGTGTTCCACTTGACATTCAGCGCAGGTGGCCCATGGAGCAGTTGACATGATCCAGATTTGACTTGCTTTTGAGCAGTTTCAGGTGAGAACTGATTTGAATTGCTGTGCTTTGCTAACCTTGTTCTTCTAGGGGTAAGAACAACATGTTTAGGGACTTTGGATCCCTCAGATTATTGACATTTCATGCTTCATTCTGTAAGGCACAAAAATGTCTATAACAGATGCATTTGGCAAGAGTTTCTTATATCCTGGTGGAAACCGTACCGATGAAATCAGACGGTCATCCAAAACTCTTTTAGCCTCATCTAGGAAGGGACAACGGTGGACTGCGTGATCGCCTTCACATAGTTTACAAGAAAATATGTAGTTACCTTTTTGTCCAGTGACTTCACTTTCACTAGTTGACGGTGTATTCTCAACATGATCATCAGAGGTTGATGACACCGGGTTGTACAAATGAGGAGACCAATCCCTTAAGATCCAAGGGATGCAAGGACAATCTCGATGATAAAGGTCTCCATTGAAAATGAAACATGGCGATTTAGGCCTGGTTGGTGCAGTGTGTGGATTTTCACTAGATTATATCTGGTTGCCCCCTTTCACCTTTGGCTCCTTCTTCTTCTTTTCTTTCTTCTTCTTCTCCTTCTTCTTCTTAGTTACTTGATTTTTGGCTTTACCAGCTTCATCAAGCGAAGAGGAAGGAGGAGAGGAAGAATTGGACGAAGTAGAAGTTTGGGGGGTAACTCTGGTATCATTTAGTTGCTGACTTGAATGTTCAGGAGTTACAGTGTTCTGAACGACAGAAGTTGAGAAAAGCCATACGAGCAAGCCGATCGTCAATCCAGGAAGTGACAATGTGGCCATATGGGGTGCACCAACATCTCCCCAAGAGGAGAAAGGACTAGGATTTCCTCCAAGAGGAACCCCTTGGTTGGTGGACTCCATTTTCCTCAACTCAAGATCAACGTGGGAAAGGTGATATTTATTCCTCTTAAAATAAATTTTAGATGCTTTGACACAACTTGTTTTTTCAATTTTTAAGAGTCGAGAAAAAAACAAAAGATGACTCTAGTCGCCTTTGATTTTTAATGAGCCTAAAGTGACAAGTGCTCAGATGGACCTTTTCCTTTAAGGAGTCTGAAAAGGAACGAAAGAGACTACTCTGGAAGTCTAGATAGAGGGATTTCCAAACTAATTGCAAAAATACAAAATACTTTTTACGGTATGATAGTCAATCTTCCTGAATGATGTGTTCATTTCATTATGATCGATAGGGAAGCAGACATGGCTTCCTACGGATAAAGGATAAAGCGTATTGAGGTCTCCCAATATATACTCGACAGTACGTGGGAGCACAAGTCTGTATTGGCACTTATCGTCTCAAAGTGGAGGAATCACCCAACCAACAATGAAAGCAACAGTGACCACGTTTTACAATGTCGGAACACGTCTCTAGGCTAGACTTCTAAATATTGTACGTTAGGTTCCAAAGCATTTTTAGATTCATTGAATTTATTTTATAGTTGATCTTGCTTAAGAAATTTGCCTTTCTGGTTCACTGCATGATGTAGATGTAAAATTCCTAAAATGCAGTCTAAGATGATAAACAATCGTTTAATCTTCTTTCAGAAATGAAAATCTTAGCTACTAAGGAAAGAGGGATGATTTTCTTTTAGAATAGAACATAGAGCACACACTATATGAACTATCCTAAATCAAACCGACAAGCAGTCTAAATTCAAATGCACATGCATGTATTGTCTTTCAGCTTTCTTAGTGTATGCGATGATAAGAAAGCTAAGTGCAACTATGAATTATTTCCACAGCGACAATACTAAACAAATTTCTTTTCAAAATGAAGTGAAAGTAAGAGAGACACTTTGCGATTTCGAAATGAAAATTTGTTTTTCGACACTTTAAAAACTACTAATTCAAATCATATGCAATAGTAACTTGTATAATCGACTACCAAGAGTAAGGGGATTGTCTTCTATCGCTAAAAATGACAGTTACGACACTTTTAGATCAAAGAACGACTGCTCGATTATGCTACCTTTTTTCAAAAGAGAATTGAAAATGATGCAAAATACATAAAAACACTTACAGTTCTTTGCACTATGGAGGTGGAAAGATGTAAAGGAATGGGGTTTTTACAAAGATACACTGACCATAGAAAACTAAACTCTAGAATAGGACTGAAAACAGTAAGTGAAAAACCAAAGCCTTAAGGTAGATTTAACCTTATCTAACCAGCACATCTATTACACAGGGATCTCTGCTTTCAAGCAGAATGCCTTTAATGCAGGGTGCGATGGTACCGGTACGAGACTTTGAACGAGTTTTTACTCACAATTTGCAATCCAATTTGGGGATTTAAGCTAAGAAAGTGATGTTCAGTATATGAAAATCACAGAGGTGGATCTAAGGAGGTCACTAGAGCTACCACTCAAGGAAATTAGTCTATTTGTAGATCGATTGTTTAATTCATAAAAAAAACCTAGAGATTGATTGAAGCAGCATTGATCTACTTTTCATTCATAAAACAAATGCATTACGAAGGCTAGTTGGCTTGGCTTCAGGCTCCGTCTGTAAGTTTATAAAAGAAACAAAGATAAGCTAACAAACAATCTAGTCGCTCCCTAGCAGAGTCACCATTTTGTTACCGGGAATAGTGTCTATGCAGAACTACTAATCCCACTAAGGGTGGTAGAAACCTTAGAAAAAAACAAATTAAAGCTACTTTCATATTCCTTTATGACTAATAGATAAGAGAGGAATGAAGAAACCAACCTCAATCTTGTGCTTGGTTCCTCACTTGATTCCTCTCTCTTCTGATAGATCCTTGTCACTTGCTTCCTCGTCAGCCCAGTTTCAAAGAGCACCCGCGGAATCAAAGCAACAAAATAGTATCTGAGAAAAAATATCTAATAGCATAAACAATTTAAGATCAGACATATATTGACCACACACAAACATATATCATAAAATATGCAAGAACATGGAGGAAAACTTGAATAGCTTTATTGATATCAAGAAAAGAGCAGGGGAGGATTACAACCAATTGTTCTGACCCAACGTCATCCTCTCAGAAAGAAGCCCTTCTTCACCTCATGAAAAGCTTAGATCACCCAACACTATGATGCTGCAGCAAGAAACCAACAACACTTCCTTCCAAGATACAAAATTCCAGCCTCTGGATCTCTTGGGAAGGGATCCATATATAGATGTTTGAAAGGGGAGGATTACTTGGGAAGGGATCCTTCCAAGAAACTTCTAGGGTTTGATTAGTGTCCTCTCTCTGATAGTTCTTGATTCCACTTGGAGAATGATGATCTCTTACTCGGCCCTGGGTGAGTTCAGGGAGGCAAGTGTCATAGGAGAAGTTTCTAGAAGAATCCATGATTTTCCACCTCTCACACTGCCTCTACCATTTGTCCATTCTCACCCATCGCACCCCATAGAAGGGATTTTCAACATGCATCGCACCCTCTAAGTGCATTTAGGTGGGATGCAGCACACTTTTTCCATGGAGCAGGTGAGATGGTCCAGTTTTGACCAGTTCTGAGTAGTTTTTCATGGAGAACTTCTGGGAGATGATGTGATCAGATGACCTTGTTCTTTTAGGGGTTGGATCAACACTTTTAGGGACTTAGGAGCCCTTGGTTTATGGACATTTAGGATTGGGGTTCCAATGCCCAAAAATGTCTATAACAACTATTTTGATGTGTGATTCTGCACGTTGTACATTTTTATATGAATGCAAGTACTAATATCTATTTACACGAAGAATATCTTAATGCATGTTAAAGATATCAGATACTTAGGCCAATCTGGGTAAATAAAAAACTAAGGGTAATTATAGAGGCACCTAAGTAGTTGATTCACATGTTTAAGGTCCACAAAAGACTGTCATAGACCTTTGGGAAGGTCTAGAAGTTGATTGAGGGAAGTATATCAATAAGCCCTAAAAGTCTTATCAATCTGCAAAGGAAAAGTTAGCGCATAAAATGACATTACACTAATCTTTGGGTGATGAAACTTGGTTCCAACGTCCCACCCATACTGCTTCAGGTGAGACTTCAGTCTATGCTCACATGTTGATGTCGAAAGGGCTAGTAGTGTAGGGATTTGTTTGGCAAACTTAACTCTGAACCTGGGTCAAGACCCACTAAGCCAACAAATGGTTCTATTGCTAGGACCGGGATCTACATAAAGAGATGTGTGATGTCACATCACTAGAATCCAATAAACAAATAAATTGAGGCATGGTTGGATAGGAAGATCCACGAATTCGCAATGCAAGAAAACAAGAACCCAAAATTGACAAAAGAATAGTGGTTGGACAGGTATCTGTTCCTTCCCAATCGAGCTATACAAGTGGATTGCTAAATTTTCAGATGGCCAGATAAGGTGGAGGCTTAATGGTCCAATAGTGTGGACCCTGAAGCTAGTGTGAATATTGGAATCCTCTGAAGATAAGATCATGTGCGCTACCAATCACTGGCTTGATTGTGTCATCAGAGGATTTGTGATAGAGTTCGTGGTTGATACCTCAGTCAGCTATAGTGAATTAGAGCAATGCTTCTTTGAGGGACCACGAGGTAAGTATTTGAGATATTTGAATACTTGGATTAGAATTCTCTTGTGTAAAAAACAAGTTATGCAATTAACTTGATGTTTATAGCTACGTGAAGTAGAAAGTTATCAGGGATAGAATGAGAATAGGTCCTAAATATAGCCCGCTGATTGAGCCTCCTCTGAGTGATGATGAAGGATAAGCACAGGCTTTGTCACATAGCATTGTCTAGTTAATAAGGCAAGGGTTCCCACGAATACCCCATCCACCTCCATCTTCACCTCCATAGCATACACCTTCACCCACACCACCACCAGCTGTACCACTGTTCAATATGGAGAATAAAGTGAAGTTGCTCATGTTCAAGGGCTTGGGAAATGAGGACTTGGACTAGTTTTGGTTCGTTATGAAGGTTGTGTGGAAATCTCATAATATTATAGATGATCAAATGAAGAAAGAAACATTGGTTACTACTTTACAGGAGTGTGTGATAACGTGGTACATTAGGTACTACACTGATAACCTGACAGCTGCATTGGTAGACATTTAGACTGTGCTAAATAAGGAATTCAGTAGGCCCAAGTCTGAAGCGCAATCAATCATTGGATTTAATGAAATCATGATGAAGCCGGGCGAGACACCCTGGGAGATGGATCAAATACTAAAATGCAAGATCCATGAAGCTAACATGCATCTTACAGATGGACATCACTGCAAATGGTTTGTGGCTTCGCTTTTTCCTCATTTAAGGGTTACTTTATCATAGCAAAATATTGAGACCCAGGCGAAAGCCCTAGAGACTGAAATGAGACTGCATGAAACATAGATTCAAGATGTTGCTTTGGGAATTCTTCAAATTCACATGGAGTTGCAGATTATTTTCCTAGAATTCAAAAGTCTAAAGAAGGATAGAGTGGCTCAGCCAAAAGTGCGCGAAGAAGTTTGGTGTTTTTAATGTAAGAGTCAGGGGCATGATAAAAATCATTTCCTTGTCTTCATGAATTATGTTGCAGGAGGAGGGGCGATGCCTCTGAGGCTGAAAGCTCAAGCAAGGTGAAGTACAAGGCCAATGTTGTGGTGTGCTATCTGTCAGGTAGCTGGGAAACATGTGATGGACAATTGTCACTTGCTATAGAAATTTGGACAGACACCACAACAGCTCTTCTGCAACTTTTGCAAATCAGTAGGTCACGATGAGTGCAATTGTCATAGTTATGAGTTAATGCTAGAAAGAATGCCTGCATATTGGATGCAGACAAAATATTTTCCTATATCAAGGTGTTGGGGACATGAGGAGGATATCACGGGCACAGATGAGGCCGAGGCAGAGGAGGACCTATGAGAGGTTGAGGACAAGTTATTTGCTACAATTATGGAGGACTAGGACACTATGCATGAGAATGTACGAACTTGAACCACCTGTCGTGCTGATGTTGTAGTTAGTTTGACCACATGACAAAAGAATTCCCTATATTAATTGCTAAGATGTGTGAAAAGGGGACGTAGCCCTAGCAACCTACCTAGTTACTACAAATGATGAGGGTTGAACCCCGCGAAGAGGATCCTAATGTAAATATCGTGCTATGAAGTGGAATGATGACTGGTGAAGATAAGGGGAAGTAGCTTGAAGAAAGTGAATGGGTCCACAAAGCTCCAGAGAAGGAGGTTGGCTTTGATCTAGAGCATGTGAAAGAAACCTTCAAGGAAACAAAGAAAATCTTCGCTGAGGCTTCCACTTCAAGAAGTCTAAAGAAATGGACCCATCCATGCTTACTACCATTTTGGAGACCTATATGAAGTTTTTATGTGATAGAAAGGTAGTAAAGGGATTACAGGAGTTGATCAACAAATATTTTGGTAAAGAAAATTCTCTTGAAGGACCCTGTGTAGTCAGGAAAATTTATAAGCATAAGGCAAGAAGAGGGCGTGAGATGAGGCTCACCATACAAATAGGAGAGCATGAAATGGACCAAGTTATTCTGGATGTCAAATGAAATTTTTTTTGCCTAAACAAACATGGGAAAGAATGGGGAGACCTGCGCTACAATGTTCTCCAATTCAATTGAGGATGGAGAATCAACAAAAGATCATCCCCGTGGGAAGATTACAGGGAGTGACAATAGATATTTAATGCGCAAGCACATTGGCTGATTTCAAAGCAATAGAGATTTTTGATGACAAGAATCCCTACCCTGCGCTCCTTAGGATCGACTGGGCTATTGAAATGAATGGGGTGATCAATTTGAAGAATTGAACAGTGTCATTTGAGAGGAAATCACTTCGCGTAGTAGTACCTATGGACCCTGCTAAAGGACCGCGCTATAATGATCCGATCCATGATTATGAAAGTGATGATGACTTGGACCAAATCTATAAAATAATAGTGTGAGAAAAAGATCGGGTGAATTCGACAGTAGATGGATGCAGTACCTCGGACCATGAAAATTCTTGTACATCAGATTCGAATGAAGAGTTGAAACGCTAGCATAATAGGTTGCGCGAAGTATCTACATTGTGCTATAACATGATGACTAAATCCCTACATTGTGTATCATCAGAGGTAAGGATTTTTCCCTATTATGATGGTTTAACTGACGTAGATAAATTTTTAGATGCATTTGAAAGGGAAGTTCTAGAGAAGCATCACTTCCAAGCCTTGGATTTGGCGATCTGTGATATGCCTGCAAGATGGTGGGGTACACATAAAGACAATTTTGATGGATGGCATGAATACAAAAGAATGATGAGGGTGAGGTTTGGTTGCCCAATGGTGAAATTGACAAAGAAATACGATGGGAGGAGTGATCCGCATGATCACTTAGCAAAATGGACTTATCCTATTGGAGAAAAACCACAACCAAAGTGGGTGCATATGTTCTGTCACACTTTGGATGTAATACTAATGAATTGGTACTTGGAAACATAGCTCTGCCATGGCATGGACAAATGGCATATTTTGAGGCAAGGATTCTTGATGGTATTCAGCTTTGAAGATGGATTCGAATGCATTGATGAAGCGTTGCAGGAGGTTAAGGCATCGATCTTGTTATTTCTGGGGTTTATTTGCATGGTACTATATTTTCATATCAGGTCTATAACACCTTGGAATTGATTCAACCAGATTGGACCACCCAGCTATGCCATGTGCTGGAATGCTACAATGTGAATGCTGAAGAAGAAGAGGAGGATCTGAAGAACATTAACATCCCAGACGCAAAAGGTCACTACAAAGTTGAGGGACTACAAATAGAGAATCCTGATATCACCGAGTCACTGAAAACTCGATGAGTGAACATTGGAACAAAGGTGGAGCCAAAGTTTTCGAAGATAGGGGACTATTGGGATGATGCTACGGTGGATAAGATCGCTGAGTTGCTCCAAGAGTACCAGGATTTGTTCCCTACAAATTTTTCAGACTTGAAGGGGATAATAGGTGATTTAGGTGATGAAAATAATGTTGAAACTAGACAGAAAGCCTCTGAAGTAGAGGCCATATCACCTTAATCCTAAGTTCAAGGAAAAGGTCCACTTGGAGTTGCACAAGATGTTGGAAGCGGGTATTATTGAACCAGTAGAGGAGTTCGATTGGGTAAGCCCTATGGTAGTTCAGGAAAAGAAGTAGAAGGATGAGATAAGGATCTACTTAGATCTCAAGAAACTGAATGATGCTTGCATTCATGATCCCTTTCCAACTCCATTCATAGATGAGGTATTGGATAATGTTGGCAGACAGGAAGCATATTCATTTACTGATGGGTTCTTTGGATACCATAAGATAAATATTGCACCAAAAGACAGGAGTAAGATGACCTTCTTAACCAAGTGGGGATTTTTTTAGTATACTATAATTCCTTTTGGACTTAAGAATGCACCAGCGATTTTTTAGCGCATAGTCATTGTAGTGTTCAAAGAGTTCATTCGCAAGTTTTTGGAGGTATACTTTGATGATTGGATAGTGTTTGGGCTGCTAAAGCACCATGTAGTTAGTTTGTTCTTGATGCTTGATACGTGCTGGAGGTATAATATTGCGCTAAAATTGAAGAAGTGTTTATTTTGCGTCCCTATCGGAATCTTGCTGGGTCATGTAGTGTGTAGATAAGGATTAATAGTGGACCCTGCTAAGATCATGGTCATAATTAACTTGGAGGTGCCAAGGAGTGTTAAACAGTTGTGTGAAACGTTGGGTCATACTAGATACTATCAAAATTTCATCAAGAGCTATGCCAAAATTACTGCGCCAATGGAAAAGCTATTGAAGAAGGATGCTATATTTTTTTGGAGTGAAGAATGTTAGCGGAGCCTAGATGTATTGAAATAAAAAATGGTCACCATGCCAATCTTAGTCTTCCTTGATTGGAAGAAGGAATTTCATGTGCATGTGGATGTGTCATGTATTGCGTTGGGAGTAGTACTGACACAGGCTGGTGAAGGAGAACTGAATCACCTAATAGCATTTGTGAGTAGGAAATTTTCTAAGGCTGAAAAGAACTATTCGACGATGAATGGTGAAGGGTTGACTATGGTGTACGTGCTCCAGAAGTTAAGGCATTACTTGTTAGGTGGACACTTTAACATGTACACATGCCATTCTTCATGAAAGTACCTGGTCAAAAATCTTGTGTCGGGGGGGGAATATGCAAATGGATGTTTTTATTTCAAGAGTATGATTTCGAAGTAATTGTGAAGCCAAGGAGATTGAATGAAGGACCAAATCATTTGTTACACATTGAAACCAGAGAGGAGCATACTAACTTAGAGGAGGGGCTGCCTGACATGCATCTCTTTGTGGTGCATGTGGTAGACAATCATTTCACAGATATAATCCACCTCCTAACTATGGGAAAAACTCTAGAAGGATACATGAGTCAAAATAAGAAGGAATTGGTGGTGCATGCAAAATAATTTTCTTTTATTGCAAGTCATTTGCATAAAACGGGATCGGACAAGATACTGCAATGCTATGTGCCTGATTTTGAACAAACCAATATCCTCGCTGAAGCTCATGGAGGAGATATGGGAGGTCATTATGTAGGAAAAGAAACAACGCAACAGATTTTATGCACTAGGTTGTGGAGGTCAACATTGCAGAAGGATTCCAAAGCATATTGTAGGGTGTGTGGTGCATGTTAGAGAACTAGCAGGCCATTGCGGAGGGATGAGCTAACTTTGAATCTGAATCTATCATTGCAGCCATTTGAAAAATGGGCAATTGATTTTGTAGGACCAATTTAGCCTCAAGAAAGAAGATGAGTGCGCAATATATCATCACCGCGACTGAGTATTTGACCAGATGGGCGGAAGCACTACCCCTGAAGGACTGTATAGGGGAAATCGTAGTGAAATTTCTCTTTGAATATGTGTATCGTTGCCCAAAGATTTTGACGAGTGATCACATACACATTTCCTCAATGAAACGATTAGTGCATTGACAGAGGAGTTCCAAGTTTATCATCAAAAGAGCAGGCCATATCATCCTCAGGGCAATGGGATGTGGAAGTGTTTAATAAGATATTGGAGAATGTGCTAACAAAGGTTTGCAATGCGCAGAGGAACGATTGGGATGTGCGTGTACTAGTGGTTCTATAGACTTATAGAACTACTTGTAAGAAGATGACTGGAAAAACACCTTTTAGGTTGGTCTATGGCATAGAAGTTATGATGCCGATGGAATACATTATGCCTGGTCTATGCATAGCAGCATTCATAGAAATGGTGGACCATGGAGCATTAGAAGAGTGGCTCGCACAGCTGACAGAGCTGGAGGAAGATAGATTCTTGGCTAGATTCCATAAACAAGTTTAGAAGGAGCGCGAAAAGTAATGGCACGATCAGCACATCAAACTGCACACTATCAAGGTAAATGATTTAGTTTTATTATATGATAGCAAGTTTGATAAGTTTCCAGGAAAATTTTAGATGCATTGGCTAGGGCTGTATGTTAACAAGGAGATTACTGATGGCGGAGAAGTTTAGTTTGTGAAATTGAATGGAGATCCATTTCCTGGAAAGGTAAATGGTAGTCGATTGAAGCCATACGCTAGGGATTTGGCTAGCTGAATATATGATGGTATCATAGTCTTAATGGTCCATGCAGCTACAAGGAGGTGCAGGATTACAAACTACATTATCTGGGTTGTAGAGCTACGTGACAATGGGTCTGTACAGAATAGGAGGATGTCATAGTACCAAGAAAAGTGTGAAGGGAGATATGCTATAGGGGTGGAGACCACCCAGTGCATCCAAAAAGTGACCGTTACCATCATTTTTCATGTTTTGATTGCCAAAAGATGGTTAGGAGGAGCAGGCGATTGGAATTTAAGGAATTTAAGGCTGACTAGTATCCTGAGTTTGATCAGAACCTCCTTAATAGCTTCATGTCTGCACCAGTTGAGACCACTAGTATTGGTGGCACTATCACCTCTAAGGGATCCACCCCTGTGGTTGTGAGTATGGAGCTTCCTACAGCAATTCCTAAGGCACCAAGGTCACCTAGGCTGAAGCCTACATCAATGAGAAAGGTTCCCAAGCTGAAGAAGGATAAAAAAAAGAAGACAATGCCAGTGCATGAGTCACCAAGGAAACATCTAGCCACACAAGCTCAGAGAAAATAAAATCCAACCGAACTGGAGAAAGGAAAAGTGGTAGACTTGGAGGCCGAGGAGGGTACGAAAGACATAGATATTGAGGGGGTAGACTCTATTTCGAAGCTTCTGAAGTACATCCCTTCATTCCAGGGTAAGGTGAAGGTCTTGCAGGACCCAGATGAGGGACAGTTCCTCCTCAACGCACACCTGTTTCCAGAAAATATAACTTTTGAAGGTCCGCGCTTGGTGCGCATCCCACATCTAAAGCTTGAATTTTGAGATTTGGGGGATATCAAGTAGTTCCCCCACTTGGCTACTGATCCCTTGATGAGGCAAGTTTTCTACAAAGAGTCTGGTGTCACTGCGTTGGAGCCAGTGAAATGGATTCATGGGGTAAAAAAGGCATGGTTGTTGAACTTGCTATGGGTGCGTCACTACCACCGCACCCCCATAAATTTCAAATTCATTAAGTAGTTGCTATGCCTTGTGCATGACAGTTTCTTTTGGATAGACAAGTTGATACCAATCACTAATATGTTGATCAATCGGATCGCCTTGTTACCTCATTCAAGACTGAATCCGACCAAGGTGTTTGGTGGAAAGATGAGTGAGTGTGACCCCGCTGAGAAGATGAAGGACAAGTTTAAGCTTGTCAAAAAGCCACATGATATTCCATTACCAAAATTACTGACCCCGCGATGAAAGTGGATACTCAAAATTTGGTTGGTAAAGTAATGAAAAAGTGTCATGCGGACGAGGTGCCAACATTAGTGGTCTCTTTGGCAACTAAGTGCATGGAGGGTGTATAGTTTAACCGGGCATGCTACCTGTGTAGAAAGTTCCTCGTGAACTACAGAAAGGCACAAGACCAAATTAAGACCTTTCATTATTCATGGATATTACTCTCGATTGTGCTAGTCTCGTGGGAGTTGTTGGAGGACAGCTAGTTTCCTCTAGTCAAGATAGATTTACCAGAAGTAGCCAAGTTTACTTATCCTTGGGCCACAAAGGATGCTGTGTGGGTTCACGAAAGAAAAATATTTTGGGTACTGAGGGAGACAAGAATCTGTGCAACCATCAACTAAAATCTGTGGTTGTTACCAACTGTCTTTAAGCAGTTATCTAGGTATGCAGAGTTCAAGGCATTCTTCCATTGTGTTTACATCCAGGTATTGAAGGATCCAGATCAGAAGTGGTATGGTCTTTCCTACTTGGCTATGGATGATGCCATTGCAGAGGTCCTCAAGAAATGGCCAGCAAATTTGCACACACCATCAGATTTGGCTACTGGGACTAGCATGTCCATGAAGAAGTAGAAAAAGGAAGCAACCCAACTGAAGGTTCAACAATTGTTAGAAAAGAGGAAGAAGAAGACTAAGGAGAAGGCTTGAGAAGAAGCAGAGTGCACCCTAAAGGAACAAGAATAGTAGGAAGAGAGTAGCTCTATCAAAAGTTAGAAATCTCCTTCACTCCAAACGGAGGAAGAAGACCAGTCAGAACAGGGCGGTGGGGACTAGGAGAGAACTCCTTTCTACGTAAAGCACCATAGGGAATAGGAAAAGGAGGTGCAGTGAAAGAAGGCCAAAGCTTCCAAGTCATCACTCAACCCAATCACCTTGACAGAGGGTGACTTTGATGATATTGGTGATAAGGTAAGGGACACAACAATAGAACTGTTGCAGTAGTTTGAGAAGAAGAAGAAGCGGCACTAAGTTCCATATGGATGGGTCTGTGCAAGTTGCAAATCCAAATAGCTAGACTCTAGGCTGGTGCAGGGCAGAGCAATGTGACATCAACTAGTTTTGCGTCGGGGACCACTCAAGCAGCAAAGTTGGTTTGATCCTTAGATCTTTGGGTAGTTGCATTGCCTGATGGAGCTCTGAGAACTGAGGTAGATATTAACGAGGCTACTGTTGGTGCTTTGAGGAATGTTGGCCTCAACTTGGTTTGCTCCCCAGTGAATTCATTCACACACTACAAGTAGGTGTGATTGCAAAGATTAGGGCCCAGGAATAGTGCGCACTGAGCTTGATCAACGAGCACAAAGTTAATAATGAACAGATGTTCATTAAGTAGACAATAACACTAGAAGCATGGAAGAATGTTTAGAAGTAGAATAAGCAAACAAAATCCATGGTATCTGAAGCATACAGGATTGTTTCTTAACTACACATACTAGAAGAAGCACCATTCGAAGCCAAGATTCAAAAGTTGGCTATAGTTGTGCGCGATGAAAAAACGGAAGTAGCCAAGGTTCAATTTGAGTTGAAGTCACAAACTTCAACTCCACCAGAGGTCAAAGCACAACATGAAACCACTATGAAGGATGTAGTTGTAGTAGTATATGTCACAGTGGCGGATTGCACCACGCTCTTTAAGAAGTCTATGGAGGTCATTACGACTCTGTAGGAAGATCCCACCCTACAGAGGTTGAACACATAAGCCCATGAATTGTAGCAGTAGTATGATGAAGTAAGAGTGACGACACGCACCGTCACTATATCACAGTGATTGGATAAGCTGCATGAGGCAAAGCAGTTGCTCAAACAGGTGGAGGTAGAACAATGGAAAGAGGTGATCCTCAAGGCTAGATTAAGTCCTTGGCTAGACAAGGCCTATTTTATCTCTTCCACCATTGAGGAGAATATGGTGAGCCTACAGAGGACACAATAGAAGGTAAAGGAAGACATTGCAGGACTAGCAACTGAGAAGCTAGTTGAGTAGATCAAGCAGGCAGCCACGCAGAGTGTAGTTGAGGTAGCAGTGGTACACGTTGAACTGGGAGGTATACGCAGTAAGATCTTCGCACCATTCGAGTGGCTCGAGGGTGAGTCACGATATTTTTGTTGGGGGCCTGTTGGGACAGGGTACCTAAGGTCAATTTTGGGGAAAAAATACCAAGTTTTTGTTATGTAAAGAGTAAAGTCTCCACAAGTTGTGGTCATAGATTGCGTAGATAGTAAAGTTTCATAAAGGGGTTTTCCCTTATTTTATGTAATTTGTGTCAACTTTAGTAGACTTACCCATGGTTTGCATACAATGGAATTGTATAAAAAGGAGAGTCTTGGAGAGTCTAAGCCAGATAGGAGATAATGAAGAATGAATGTAATGGGTCATTAGTAGAAAGAGAAAAGAGTCTTAGACTAGAAGAGAGGCTTTGTAGCTATGTGCATAGAGGCCTAGAGTAGAGTCTACAACTAAGTGCATGGACCCCTGTAGTTGAGTGTGTAGGGTAGTCTTGAGTCTGTAAGTAGAATTGAAGTATCAATAAAGAGATTATTCCAAAAATATTTGTGTTTTTTCCATTTACTTATGTTATGAATGAATTAATTTATGTTATGATGAATAATGGGGTTATAATTTAGTATTGTATTGATGCACAATTCTGCACGTTTTACATTGTTATATGAATGCAAGTAATAATATTTATTTAGGCAAAGAATATATTAATGCATGTTAAAGATATCAGATACTTAGGTTGATCTAGTTAAATACAGAACTAAGGGTAATTACAGAGGCGTGTAAGTAGTTTATTCACCTGTTTAGGCTCTACGAAAGATGGTTGTATACCTTTGCAAAGGTCTGGAAGTTGATTGAAGGAAGTATATCGATAAGACCTAAAAGTCTTATCAATATGCGCAAAGGCAGAGTTAGGGCATAAAATTACATTACACTAATCTCTAGGTGTGGAAACTTGGTTCCAACATCCCCCCATACTACTTTGGGTGAGACTTCAGTCTGTGCTTCATGGGTTGATGTTTGAAGGGCCAGTAGTGTATGGATTTGTTTGGAAAACTTAACTTTGAACCTTGGTCAGGACCCACTAAGCCAACAATATGCAATCCCAAGTTCGTTTAAAAGACACGAGGGAAGAATATATTACTTACTTTCTCTAGTAACATTTACTTCTAGTCCCAAAAAATGCTTTGGTTAGTATAAAAAATCATGGATAATGCGCCACTTACTTCTTCACTAATTAAGCTATGTGATTTATAGAAAATTTAAGAAAAATATTTTGGAAAACATATGTGGAATTTAGCCACTTAATTTTCTCCCTAATTAAGTTATGTGGTTATGTGAAAATACATAATGAAAAATAATCTAATTTCTTCACCAATTATGGTTCGTAAAGCAGCCAGAGGCATTAAACAGAAAATATTGAATGCAGGGGTGAAGGAAATTCACTAAAGGATGCCAATCACCTAAGAAAAGAGAAAAAATATAAGGTTTTTTGTGCTTTCTGTTGACCACATGGCTTTTGTAGACATAGATGCGCACTCACATATGGTAGAGAAGAAGGTGTGTGGGCTACATATGCTAGAGAAAAAGGCACATGGGTAATAAAGAATAGAAAAAAATTCATTTCCACGGCTCAAAATAGGGCCTCGGGGCCTATACAAAATCCAGAGAGGTGAAGAGCACCTTGTAGGGTGGTTGTGTAGAGAGGAGGTCTTGCAAAAGCAATCTCTAGATTAATGAAAAGAGAGTAGTATGGTCACCATTCCTATTGAGTTTTTTGGAGCACAAGTGTACCAAAAGACACCCCCTTAGTAGTGGATTATTCCTTGTAAAGGATCACAATCAAATTTGGTGTTGTTAGTGGACAGAATCAAATAAACACAACATCATGAATAGTGGAAACAGTTCATACATAAACATAAACTAAAAAAATAGGTACATAAACAAAACAATACTCAAATGGAGCAAACACATCAATAATATATGGGAAAATCTCCTTTTATTGATTTTTGGAGGTAGAGGTTGAATACAATAGATTAATCTTAGACACTTGAAAGGAATTTTTTGATCCATGGAGCTCAAAATTCCTTAGTAAGGGGGTTTCTTAACTTAATCTCTTTGCAAGTTTCTCCTCTCTCTCAAAGAAGTGTGAAGAAAATCCAATGGTGGATTCCTCTTCTCTCACTAAGATGGTGGGTTGCTTAGAAGAAATATGACCAATATGCTAGTTCTCTTCACTTCTTTAGCTTCAACATTTCAATGGTGGTTTGCTCAAAAAGGAATTTGGCCATCATAACAATGTCTCATATTTTGGTTCTCTCGTGGCCTGTTTATATAGAAAAAAATTGAATCCTTCTTCCCTCTTTTGGTACATGTATGATAAATACACATGAGTAGGACAAAATGAGTTCATTAAGGGTTTCATATCTCCAAGGCAACTCAAATTTGGTTTTTCTGGGATAAAATCATGTCATAGAATTGGCCCCAAGTGTGTAAAGTGGTCCCAGATCACTGAGTCATTCTTTTTTGCAACCGTGCAACTTTTGGAGGTTATTCCACATCTGCACATTTATTGAAGAAATAAACACCCAACCTTAAATTTTTTTCCTTTATAAACTTTGGACCTTAGGAGAATTTTTATTTTTTAAACTTCATAATGTATTCAGCTAGAAAATGTCCACCTGTGAATTTTGTTGGACACTTTTAGAGTCTTTTGGATTGCACTAATAGGTGTATGATTTTTTGGAGTTAATAGTGACAACTACCTTTGGATTTTTTGGATTATATTTGGTCTAATTCTTTATTTAAACTTAGATGAGTAAAGAAGGGAGAGGAGGATAAAAAATTAAGTGAGCATACTAATTTCAGAGGTATATATATATAAGAGTCTCTAAAAAATAAGGAAAAAACATTCCTTCCTGTAAAATAAGTTTGGATCCCTTTTACACCCTTGGCGAAATAAACACCTATGAAATTTCAATGCACATAAAGTAATAAAATAAACAAAGGGTGAAAGAAGAGAAAGGATTCCTGCGTAGAGAGGTGAAGCAAGAAACTTTTCCAGGGTACTAAATAGGCCCACTGGCAGTGAAGCAATGCTTCTATTTCCTTAAGTGACTCTGTCAGGGTACTCAATAAGCTTGTTGGTAGAAAATAAACACTAGATATGATAATTAAACTCTTAACATCTTAAAATCATAGAATTTACATACTCCTACTCCCTAATTTAAGCCACTAAAGTTAGACTAGTATTTTGAAATGTGTTTAGCTAACAAGAATAATAGAAGAGACCACATTTGTAACCAAGTTAAGCAAAGAAGCTAAGGTGATCAATAGGATGAGACAATAATTCTAGAAGGTTGGACTTTGTACTTAATGTTAGACCTAAACAGAGAAGTTGGATTTTTTCCAGTGCATCTCCAAGTGTTGTCATTCGACAAACACCATCCAAATTTTTCCCACATTCAACTTTTGGAGCCTCCTTATGATGATGACATCCTTCATTTCAAGACATTAATTCCATGATTAGTCATGTTGCTCAAGTGTTCAAGTCTTCCTTCAAAGACTCTTAAGTTTTGAAGCGACTACACATGCTCAACTTATGATGCCCTCATAACACACTTCTTCTAAGCAGAACTAACAATCAATGAGTCAAACACTGCAAAAACCTTAATGATAATCACTCCATAGTTCTTAACGATAGTGTTTTCATGGTTTCTAGTGATAACGATTGCACAGTTCTTAGAGTTAGTGCTTGTGTAGTCCTTATGGATAGTGCTGACATAGTTCCTAGAGACAAAGACTGTGTAATCCTTATGGACAATTATAGTGTGGGGGCATCCTCTGCAGATAGTTATTGCACACTTTTTGTTGGCAATGAGAGTGTACTTCTTCAAGTCATTCAATTCATTCTTCACTCCTAATTTCGTAACATCCACTAAACATGCTCACGAATTTTAAATTTAATCACATGTATTTTCTCCTTGTATAAATAGTATAGTCCATATCTCATCCTTATATTCATATTTTTATTTTGATCTCTAGTGCTATATTTTTAGTATAAGGAGAATTCTCTCAACCATGGTTGCAAATTTCCTATTTCTAGGTGAGCTACTCAAATTTCTCTTTTTCTTTCGCAAGCATCTCTTTTGATTTTTTTTCACTTACATGCAACATTTTTGCTTGCTCTATCTTTTACAAGTGTTGTTTTTTCCTACTTTTATTGTTTCATGTATCACTTATGTTTCTTTGTGTTTGCAACTATCGTTTTCACTCTTGCATAAGTTTCTTTCGCCATTTTTCACACACCTTAAGAGAAAAATGGTGCACCTCCTGGAGGCCGCTCCATCACACTATCTTGCATTAGATGATGTAACATATCATTAGTGCTTATTTTGGACACATTCTTATGGCATAGTGCACCTTTTGGTTTCATTGTGAAACTTGTGTCGTAAAGGTACATATTTAGTGTTGCACTTGGAGATAAGTGTCTCTTTACTATTGTTTCACTGTAAATATGTTCATTTTGGGTACCAAACATATTTTTTTCATGTGTTTGATTGTATAAGTGTGTGTGATCATGTCTTGGACTTGTTTTATGCTCTTACTCTTACTCTCTTTTTTCGTTGACCCCGCACTTAATCAATTTTTTACTTCTCTTTGTCCTGATAACTTGCATAATCAATGACCAATGCTCAACCCCATGTCTATTGTGCATTGCACATTCCTAAACCATGGTGATGAAGTTCTTATCTCCTAGAACTACGCACTACAAAATTCAATAGTACAATCTCCTTAAACCACACCTTTTACATTTCTAGTGGATAGTGAGATCATCTCTCAGTCCCTGCAATGGTCGACTGCATAATCCCTGGTTCCTCTCCTTCAAGCACTGCACATTTCACATTCATAGTGAGTAGGCTTTCCATCTCTAACTCCCTGACTTTCTCAACTATGAAGTCATGTCCCACACTCCCTACACTACGCATTGCACACTTCTAGTTCCTATTCCTTTCACTCTTGTCTCTTGCAGTGCTCAACTGCAAAATACATGGATCCTATCCCTCAAGCACTATGCATTGTGTAGTCACAATTCCTAAGCCATATATCCTTACATCCTACACTTTCCCAATTTGAAATCCATGTCTTTCCTCTCCATTTCCAATACGCATTGCACAATCACATTTTCTAGTCCCTCCTTCCTTACCTCTTGAAAATGTACACTTCTTAAAAGAAGGCTTTTTGTTCTTAGTCATTGTGCATTTTCCAATCACAGTCAACATCTCACACATGCAAGTTAGACTGGTTGATTTTTGAACTAATATTGTCTTTCCATGAGTGAAATTCATTTGCAGGTACTATCATCTCAACACAAAAATGTGATACTCAATGAAGGAAATGTTTCAAAAGGACACTTGTCATGATGAGACATAGAGGTGTCTTTTGAGAAATATAGGGAAAATAAATGAAATGATTTCTCTAGCAATTATAACAGCTTGTGAAGACTTTTTTTTCTTAATTAGGTTCTTCTTGACTTGATTATTATTATGAGTTATTCTTCATCAAACAATTACCAAGTCATAAATAACAATTATACAAAGGACAAATGATGTAGGGTATCAGCCAGGGCCAAAACCTCTCCAAACTTGAGAGGAAAAACAAAATGAATTCCTCTTCTTATAGAATCTTCAATTGTTGAATTCCAAGACCTAGACCCTTGACCAAAAACCCCTCCAAGACCAATTCAAAGACTTATCAAAGATGTGCTTCCTTTCCACAATGTCAAATTTCGTCAAAATTTCTTTCTAATGGCAACATTTTCTCCTTCAACCTTCCTTTTAGACGTGCAAATTCTTGACTATAACTCATCCTTACTACAAAAACCCTAGGCCACACATGTGAGAGATAATATGGAGAATTTGTCATCTTTTCTTCTTCTCTTATAAATATACTTCTCCTTTAGAAATTTTGCCTGCACTATTAACTCTTTTTCACCCAAATTCAGTCTTCTTAGATTGACTATAATTTTTGGCCTTCTTGCTACTTAGAGATTCCCTTAACTTTGCACATGTGAAGAACTTTTTCCCTAAAAATAGATTAGAAAGGTATTTTCTCTTCCTCATTCCTTCTTCATTGGATATGAGGCTCTTCTTTATCTCTAGATCGAACCTTTATGTTACTTCTATGAGTGCGCTTGAGAGAGAGGTCGAGTCCTTCTTTATATAGGTGTTGCTAGTCTTCAAAATAGGTTGACTTCACTAACAGGATGACTTCATGATGCATATGGGATGAATTTACTTTTAGGTTGAACATATGGTCTTGGTGGGGTTTCCTTGATAATCCTTTTGACTCAAATAGATTTCTTACAATATGTAACATTCCCAAATGGGTATTCAATATATGATAATGACTCAATTGACTTTATGACACAATGAACAATCCTAATAGATCACAATGAGTCCTTGATCTATAAAAATAAAATTCCTTGAGCATGAAACCCATGTATCAAACATAAAATAATTTTATTTTTCTTCTTTACATTAATTACATAAAATCATGATAGCATGTGTCATTACAAATAATGAACCTAGTTACATATTTCAAAACTCCCTCTTAATTAGGGATGTATTCATAATCCATACAAGGTACTTGGACATTCTCAATTTGAATAATTATCATAACAAGAGTCAAATTGGTAACCCATTTGTATAACATCATATCTTCCATCATTGTCACGTATCAAAGCCTTAACTAACTTCTTTATCTCTTGACAAGATCAGATCAAAACACTGCAGAGACCAATGATTTACAGACACCCTCATCATTTTCTCTCTCGGAACATACCCACCCAGGTTTTCTCAGAGTATGTTCCATGAGGACTAATCTTATCTCCGTTCCCAACCCTCAAAGAATATCAGTCCTCTACGACTACTATTTTCTTGGATTCTCCATCACATTCTCAAATAGTAATGGATGAAAAATGATTACCCAATACTCCATTCTATCTTCCCAAGTGAATACAAGAATGATGTGTCTATCTCTCCCTCTTAACTAGGGCAGATATGCCAATTCTAGTGAAGGAATGTACCCATTCCTATAAAAGGAATGTACCTAATCTCCCTCTTAATTAGGGACTTGAACAAGCTCCCTCTTGACTAGGGACTTGCTTCTAGTAGCACTTTAGTTGGAGATGATGGGATAAATAGTTGCTTGTAGGACTCCTTCCTTCGATGTCATGAGTTTATTTTTTGATATGGAGCCTACATCCTTTAGGGACTTATTGTAGTGCACAAACAAGAATTATATTAGTCATGCCATCCTTATTTTCATCAGAAATTGATCCATTAGTCCATATGTAGCCTTCCTATCACATGAATATCAGTTGCATATGACATCTACAACTCTTTCCTTGGTAGACTTGCATTAGCCGATCCAGATATCGTTCAAAATTAGAAAAATGAATACTAAACCAAAATTACCATTGTGATGGTCATTCATCATGACATCTCCTTGTTTGCATCAGCATCTTGCATATATATATTGACACATATCCAAAAATATAAACAATGTCAATGGCTCCTTCCTTTTTAGAATTCATTAGGGTATTTATATATTTCCCATGGAGATATCATAGTCATATCTTTTAGTCCTTAGAAGTTGATTGCCTTCTCCATGATATTTTCCTTTCTTTATTCACACAATTCTTCACGGAAACTTCCAATCATACTTCCTTCAACTTTCTCAATCACCTCATATTCCATATGAGGACATATTATGTTGATTTCATCTATTCATGTGTGAACCATGCCTTCATGCATCCTTCCAAAGGGAGATATCCCCTTCCTTTGATCATGTTCTTGAGGTAGAGAATGTATCCATGTTATCTACAACTATATGACATGACTCAAATACAAGCATACAAACATATTTTCCTTCCTTTAGGTCACCTAGAATTCCTTCAAACAGCTTCCTTGATTGAAATAACTTCAATCACCTTGACCTGATTCACTTCTTATGACATCATACCATAACTCCATGAATCTCATACAAGGTGGAATTCTTGATGAGACACTTGCTTCTTCCAGTAAGTGAACCTTCTAATGAAGATTCCAATGGAGGACCTTGATCATCCTCATCCAACAAGTTCTCCTCTTGAATAATGTATGATGAGCTTTATGCTAGATGAATTTATTTTTCCCATAAGTACTACTTATGCTTCGAATGAGATTAGAAAGAGCTACATCCTTCTATATGTGACTTCTATAGACTTCTATTCTAGCTATCTCTCAAGATTCTCTATGATGGTTCCATGAGCTCTTGATTTCAATTTTATGCCTCTATGATGTTATCTCCTAACATGATGCATCCTATCATGCTTCTAATTATTTCTACCATAACAGAAGAACTTGAAACAAAAAATTGAAAAGAACTTAGTGAGGAAGACTAGCTCAATCATAGTTGAGATATTTTACTTCCTCCTTGCTGTATTTATTCTTTTCAACTTCTTCTACTTATTTAGTGATATGGGCTTCTTCCCTTCCTCTTTTGTTGTTGTCCTTCTTAAGCTTAGGACAATATTTCTTGTAGTGCCCATATTATTGACATCCATAACATTTCACATTTTCCATATTATTCTTTCTTTTCTGAGGACCAAATTTCCCAAACTTCCTTTTTCTCTTTACCATGGTAGCATATTTCTAGGTTTTACCATTTGATCCTACATCAGATTTTACCTTCAATATGGTTTCTCAATTTTTCATAGTGACCACATGTCATTGAATGGAGTAGATTCCTTCTTCTCATATGCACTTGATGTGAAGTTTCCCCATTCTTTCGGTAATGCATTGAGCACTATAGTAGTCATCTCTTTGCCATATATTCTCTCCCAATTCATGCAGTTGATATCTTATTTCAGATTTCCTCATAAATTATGAGACTATTCCTTCTTCTGTGATATCTTCATCTTGTAGATCCCTTTCCTTAACGAGATTACTTCTCCTGCAATGCTCACGAAGAACAATTCTACAAGTTCATCATATATTTATTTTTATGTCTCTAGTTTTGATACATAAGGAATGAGGGGATCCTTAATGGATTTTATGAGAATCCTTTGAGCCCTTACTACCCCTTTCATATACCTTGAAATTTCTTGAGAATATTCCTTTGGAGGTTTGGTGATTGAGCCCTTAACATGTTCCATCACCTCATTGTCTATGAGGTTTAGATATGTTATTTTCTTCCATGAAAGAAACTTTGAAACCCCAACCAGTTTGTTGTTTTCATTTCAAAAATACATTTTGACATAATCAAATGTAGACATAAATATACTTACTTGTGAATCCTCTCCTTCAACTTTCTATCTTATTGAATTTGATGATGATGTAGATAATATAAAACTATTCTTGATGAATATGGCTTTCTTCAAAAGTGATCCTTGACTTCAAAGAGTGGAATATCAACTTCAGTCTTTTGATGATGCCAACGACTCGTTTTTTATTTCTTCCCTTGGATGATTATACTTCAAGATGCTTTTATTTCATGATTTATTCAATTCAAGTAGAGTTAGGGTCTTTTGAGGTCTCCTTCCTTGTTATGATGAGGTGAGAAAGGATCCCAAGAATGCTTTAACTATGGAATTCTTCTTTGATCAATATAGGGTTTTGACACTTTATTCAAGATGATGATGTAGTCATTGTCTTCAAAAATGACTTGGGTATGAGAGGATCTTCTTGATTATTTTATGGCCTTGATGTCCTTCTAGAACCTTGATCTTTGAGAGCTTGAGTGTCCCCTATTGAGCTACCCTTGACTTGTTGCCTTAGCTCTACTACCATGTTGAGAAATCTAGGGCAAAGAGATGAAATGATTTCTCTAGCAATGATAATTGCTTGTATTTTTTTTCTTCTTAATTAGGTTCTTATTGACCAATGGGGATACCTTGTGATTGTTTTTGGCTAAGGAAATTGACAAAGGAAATGGCTAAGGATTTGGAAAGGAAAAATGTCGTTTTGGGTACATTTATTTATGAAAATAATGGAAATTAGGAGAAAATGGAGGTGAAAGGTCATAGGTTGCATGTGAGGATGAAATTGAAGTAAATAATGGAAAATGAAGAAAATAGAGGCCTCATTCATAAAAAGGCTTATGAGGATTAGTTTGTAACATTTTGTCAGTTTAGTTTTGGAGCTCTCTCACTATTCTCTCTCTCTCTCTCATACTCTTGGAGACTTAGAGTTTTCTTGTATCACTCTTGGAGGGTGTGGAATACTTGGATTTTTGGAGCAAGAAGGAAAATAAAGAGCGGGAAACCATAAGAGGGTATCAATATTAGTAGCTACATCAGATTTTCCTACAGGTACCAAGTTGCATGCATGTTTCTGTAACTAGTTTTGGCATGCATGACATATGCATATGGATTTTTGGTTGTGATCTTTAATTGGCATGGAGGATGGTTGGGATTGAGAATGGATTTCCTAGCCTTGACATTTCCTAGATAGTCGTGGTGATTGTGGGTTTATTTTCATTATTTTGTTTTGTTTCGTTCTCATGTTTCCCTTGCTTGGGTTGAGTTATTACTTCTTGGAAGCCCTAGTTGGACAAATGCTCTAAAACCCCTGTAACATCTTGGGTTGAGTTACTAGTCCTGGAAACCCTGGTTGGACAAACACTCTCAAAGCCCTATATAATTTGTGGGTTGAGTTACTAGTCCTAGAAGCCTTGGTTGGAACAAAAGCTCTAGATTCCCTAGAAGGCTTGGATGGAGACCAATCTAATGATGGTTTTACTGATATTCGATTGTGTGGTGGAATAATTGTTTGATGGGCTGAGGTGGATGGCCTCTGGAATCCCTGGATGAGTTTTGATTGATGTGTTCTATGAGATCCCACATTCATGCTTGGAATATGGGACCAGGTTGAATGGCTAAAAAGAGATTTGGCTCATCCATTCTACACTCGTGTGGAATGTGGAAGTCCCATATTGGGTTTGGATTTTGCATCATTAATGAAGGGTTATTTCTCCTTGTATTTCTATCATCATTTTAAGGATTATATGTGGTCTATATGGTTGTAATTTCATGACTATTGTTTCTCCTATTATGTTGGTTATGTATGTGTTTTATGACAACATCCATGTATGGATTTCATCATGTTTTTACTTGTAATTGAATGTTCAATGTATATATGACCTAATGGATTGAATGGAAGTTGATGTATTCACACATCAATGGTTCTTAGTGATTCCTAGCTAAGTATGAGACCCTGATGCTCAGAACTATTATTTACAACTGTAGATTACATATTTTTTATATGTTTGACAAGATGCCTGTCATGGCTAATAGGGATCCAGTCAAGGCCTTAAATAAGTATTTTCTTTAATACTATCATTTCCATGTTATTTTATTGATTTGAAGAGATGGTTCAATTATGGGAAGTGACCTGGGCTTTGGGCCTAAAAAAGTGGCTAAGATCTAGGAGTCCCTCGAATAACACTAACAGTTTTGGTCTCTGGTCTCTAGCAGGCAAGTCTGTGAGAGTGAATTTGGGTTTTTGGTCACCCTCATGCCTATAGCATGGGAGTGACTGATGCTTAATTTGTCCAAAATATTAGTGGGATCCCAAGGAAAGCTATCTAAAGTATTATATTGGTTCCTGAGGGTCCTGTAGCTAATGATTAATGATTATATGGTGTGTTTCTATCGATTCCACTTCCTTAACATAACTTAGGAGGTTGAATCATATCATAGTGGCCACTCGTCGCATTTTTACCCCGACTGGCCTTTTCTTGGGTAGATGTAGGAGGAGGGTGTTACAGAGTGGTATCAGAGCATGGTTCACCCCTCATACTGGATGGGCTATGTGTTGTTCATGCATGCATGACAGTTTCATGTGTGTCCCTCACCCTTGCATTCCATGTGCTTATTGCATTTTCATGATGTTTTTCATGGTTGTAGTGATGTTGTCATGTGAAACTTGAGGTTTTTATTATGGAATACATCATGGTGAGTGTATGATTGGTTACATGTCGCTTTATGTCACTTACATATATTTTTGTAGTATGCTTGGCTACCTTCTTGCATGTTTGGTTACATTCTTGTATGTTTGGTTGCATGTATCATTCTTGCAGGTTTGATTTCAAATAATTTTCATTCATGCTTGGTCATATGTGTTTATGAATATGTGTGGATGGTTATGTATCGCTTATGCATGCTCATATTTTCATGTGGTCTTGTGTATAGTGACGTAATGATTGTGGTTTTCATGCATGAGATCATGTCGTGTGTTGTTGTTGAGGTCATGCATCGATGACTAGACCCTAGCTAGAATGATGGTTGCATGGTTATATGCTTACGTTTTATGTTTCTATATGTTGTCATGATTATGTTATACATGTATCACACCAATTTGTTGATCTTGTAGACAAGGTATGCTACCCAAGCTATACTAAGGTACGTTGGTTTATTATGATTTGGTTTAGCCGACACGATATACCTTGCGGGAAGAAATCTCAAATGGCCAGCAAGATGGTTGACTACAAAGACACTCCCTATGAAGAAGAAGAGAAGTATGGTGTTGGGAACTCTTTTGACTTGGCAATGCCACTAAGAAGTTTAAAGGAGGAAATAAGGAGTTGTAAGACAGATAATGACAAAATCATACAGAAACAGGAAAATTTAGTAGAGGTAAATGCAGTCATACTTCAGAGCTTGTTAGATTTGTTGTGACAGGGACCACTTTGGATCAGACATGAGTAGGAGGATAGAAATAATAGGGCATATGGTAGTATATCACATGGTGGTCACAGATTAGATAGAGATGGCACAATCAAAGATGGTATATTTTTGGACACTCCAGATAGGAGAAGGGATAAACACATGTATGATTCTTGTTTTGATTCAGATAAGCACTATGATCGTCATTAGTATCATCCTTAAAGGAGGAGTGCATTGATGCCTATAATATCATTGCATCAACATCAGGGAAAACCACCCGGTCCAAACCTTAGTGCAGCTCCTTTTCCGTTTGGTGTGGTGGCTTCGATTAGATATAATGGACTAGTTTCCTAGTGATCTATGAGTTGATGGATGATTGTATTGGTAATGTGTAACAAAGGTAATAAGTGTTTTATCCTACAATTCAAATATATATAAATATAACTAATCTAATCTTGGTATCATGTTAACAATATGATTTTTGATTATTTCTATTGGAAAAATAATCATAAAGATGGCTTATTTGTAAAATAGAAAGATGCATTCATCTAATGATTACTTTTTTTAAGAAGTTAAACAAAGTAATTATAAAAACATTATCACATTCGTCACAAATATATATCACTGACATATATATCCAAATGATAACAATTCTAAAACCTTCAAAAATGATATACTAAATAATTGTTTGAAAACATGCATATATCAATAATAGCAAGTTTTAAAAAATGCTCATTCACGTAAAGTAATAAGACAAAAACAGAGATAATAGTACCATATGCATTTGAATTCTCTCAATGTAAACAACACTCATATTCTACTTTCCTATTTGAGAAAACCTTCAGAAGATGCAAAATTGCGAGTCTTTCAAAAGCTTCTTTCACAAAAATGAAGAACTTTGGTCTAACTTTTTATAAAAAAAATATTAGAAGTAGAGAAGTACAACTCCCAAGTCAAGTTTTAATACAAATTGATGACCCTTTCTAAGCACATGAAAGGGTCTTAAATAACAGAAATAAAAACTAATTATAAATAAAAATCACTATGTGCTATTCTAATTGTAGACATGAAAATATGGGATTCATTATAAAAATAACAGTGCAGTAGCAGTTGAATGAATTCACTGAATTGACTTCTTTTCTTGTGATTGAAGCTGACAGATTACGAGCATTGGCTGGATTTCTGGAGGTTGACTCATCCTAGAGTGTAGTTGGGTTGTATAGGTGGCATCAGAGAGTTCATAGATCATGTAGTTGATTGTGTCGGAAAGGAATTTCATGGCCATATGTTGACTATGTGGCTTGACTAGAAGAAACCAAAATGTTTCCCATGTCAAGTTTTGGACTTCTCCAATTTGTTTTTCTTTGTTTTCTATCTCCTATTTCCAATGATGTTCCAATGCCTTGCTTTTGGTAGTTTACCTAGAGAGAAATTAGAGATCAAATTAGTCGTATGTAAACTGTTATTTACTAATTTGATCAAACCATTCATTGCAACTCTGCACCTAGAAGTTTCTCTTTCAGCTTTTGTTCATTGGGACTCCCATTTTGAAAATAGGATTTCCTTGTGTGGTTCTTGTATTCTTAGAAAGTTGGCAGTCATTCCTTTTTTGGAATCTTGCCAAGAAATATAATTTGTTAACCTTTCATCTGTTTTTTCCGATTCAAGTCTGGCACCCACTGCCTTCTCAATCAGTAATGCAAAGATATCGCATAAGGGGTTGGCCAATGATAGGTTTTGGCAAATAATATTCAACTGTTTGAACAAGGCTTTGGTTATCTCCAAGGTTTCTATTTTGAATTCACTTACCTGTGGATAACCCTTGCACCTTTCTATCTATTCTTGCATTTGTGTAATTTGATCTTCCTTTTCCTTCTTTTCTTGCTCACTTATCATCTAAATCCTGCTTAATTCTTGAGACAACTCCTATTGTTTATAGAGAGTATACTCATCAATCCTCTATTTCTCAAGTTTCAACTGCTCTCTTAGTTGCTCATTTTGTTGGTTTTTCTCTGTTAATTTCTACTCAAGCTGACTAATATTTTGTTGTCCTTTTGCCAATTTCACCTCAAGTTGAGTGATACTCTGATCCTTTTTCATGATCAGTTGGTTGACCTTTGAGGCTTTTTCCATTGTCGTCACTGTCTAAGCACTTGCATACAGCGATAACTTTGTTAAATCCTTATAGGGATGGAATTCTACTTTCCATACCACATTCATCATTTCTACCTGACGAGTTAAAAGAGGACTTTGATCAATTTTCCTCTTTTTCCTCTATCTTTTAACTACATCCCTGTGCTTCGAAATGTAGAATACATTGAGGGGTGGTATTTATTTTTTTCTTAGTACAATCTCCTCTATAGTATTTTCATGGATGATTTCTATGTCCTACTAAATTCTAGGTAGATTGCTTGTCCCTTCAATTGGAAAAATAACAACTTCTGGCTTTTGCACTATACGTAATTTTGGTGTAGTGAGCTCTTGGGATTTATTCGGGTTATTGATGATTAGGTTGAACTGCTCCCATTCCTTGATTAAAGTAGGATCAATATTGATATTTGTATCAAGGGGATCACTAGTTCTTTCCTTTGTCTACTCCCTTTCTGGGGTCTTTTCATTTTCAAGAGTTTTTTCAATAATTTTTTCTTCACAGTGGCCTTCTAGTTGCACCATAGAGGTAGTACTTAATAGGTCCAGAGGCAATGTTTGCAATCTCTATGTCCTGAACTTGAAAAATTCCTCTAGTCCCTCTGCTCCCAATTTGAATTTTTCCAGTTGTTTCACTTGAGAAAATAACTCGGCTGAAGCAAACAAATCATCATGTTCAAATTTTTCAAATTTGACATGAGAAGTGAAATTGTAGGCAACAAATTTTGGATCATACTGCCTGTTTGGGATGACTGCTAACTTTAACATTTTAATTTTCTTAATGTCCTTCTCTCCATGCTTGAAGTCATGCAGCATGAAAGAACCAAAATCGGAGGGGGAATGAAGGCCACATCTATTTTTTAGACTCCTTTAGGTTCGTTGACATCCCTTCTACTATTATCTGATATGCTATTTCTTTTGAAAATAACTTATCAGTGATGTATAAGGGAAGGACATGTGGGTCAGTAGTGCTACTAAAATTTCTGATGTAGGTGAACTTTTCTTAACCAAACCAACTACCAATTGATGTTAGGTTGATAGAAGCTTCATCAGACAACCTAGGAGTGGGTCTATTGAAAATAGCATAATGAACAGGGAGGATGAAACCATGATAGATTCTATAAAGATGATTTTTATAATGGGCTTTCCACAATTCCTTATGATAGATATGAATGGGGTTCAGGTACTTTGGACTCCATTTCCAAACTAAAATGGGGTGTTCAAAATTGAAACAGATAGTGTCCAAAATATAGGCACTCGTATAAAATAGGGGTATTACTCGAGTAGACACGAACCTATTTTTCCTATAATCAAGTATTTGGTTGGAAATTTTATTAGACAAAATGGTCACCCAATCCATGATATAAGAGTTAATTATAGCCTCCATTAAAGGTACCATCTCTATAGAAAATTTGGCCGAATCATGGATTCCAAAGAGTCTGCATATCATAGCACCGACATAACAGTAAGGAGATGCTAATGGGTCTTCGGAGTACATACCCAATGATTCATGTTTGTGTTTTTTTGGAAAATGCATCCACTTTCTGAAAGGGTCCAACTCCACAGCATTTTCCTTGGCGAAGGCTTCCCAAAATGCTTTGTTTTACTGCTTCTGTGGTTCAGGAAAATGGTACATTCTTCCATCAGCCATAAAGAATGTTTTGTCTATAATGTTGACATTTTCAATTACCCATCTGACCAAGTCATTGTACGGTAATACTTTAGTGCGGGATGCTATTCCGTGAAGATAAGAGTAGACCAACTCCTTAAGAGTACTCTTTGACTTATTAGTGGAATCTGTTGTTCCCAGTTCTTCAATCTCTTCCGGATCCTCGGCTTCCAGTAAATTGTATATACTTTCCCATGAAGCCTTGCCTAGACCAAGGTAGGTAGTATCAACTATCAAGACATTTTTAACTGGTTCCTCTTTGGCTATAACGGGGACCTTGGGTTTCTTTGACTTCTTCATCATTTTCGCTGGATTCATCAATTTAGACTTGCTCTGCAAAAGAAACAGAAGGACGTAACAAAGAAAAACTTTTTCAAAGCCAACACTGACTATAAAATATTAATGGTAATTTAAGCATGATAAGCAATGCAAACTCTAATATTACCATGGATGAAATCTTCGAAGGATTCAACAATAACTTCTTTATTAATGATTTCCGTAACCACTAATCATGATACTTAAATTCCATAATGATATGTCGCATCGCACATATTAGTAACAATTTTTTAAAGTGAATCTCAT
>Ga0115851_100036_pt1 | contig 34289 bp, 17 predicted proteins | sample InSIn2gowninarea_FD_83865 | JGI IMG/M metagenome (GOLD analysis project Ga0115851, IMG submission 83865)
CCCATACCGACCTCGATATGTGAAATCGTCTTACGCCATATGTACTGATCTTTCTCGGGAGACATGGTCAAAGCCCGCTCTGAGATCTGAAACTCAAAGGATGCGTAAGCAGGCTCGACTGATAAGGACCCTTTAGGGGGCTCGACTGATAAGGATGCGCAAGCAGGCTCGACTGATAAGGCCGCCATCACCCTTTAGGGGGCTCGACCATAAGGACCTTTAGGTGCTCGACTGTTAAGGCCGCCATCGAGAGGAGAGGAGAGGAGAGGACCTTTAGGTGCTCGACTGATAAGGCCGCCATCGAGAGGAGAGGAGAGGAAGATATAGTGGAGTTCCCGGGCTCAGGGATAGGAGGATGGCCGGCCCTTGCCCGGTGCGGACAAGCAAGAAATGACCTCTCCCGTTGGTTGAGAGTTCGCTTGCTCACCCTTGATCTTATATATGTTAACATCTATTTTCATTGATGTTATGGGAAGGTGAAGAAAGGCTTCTGGCGGCGAGAGGCTCCTTCCTCCCCCCTTCCATTACTACTTCTAGTTTGTTACCTTCCTTCCGGCTTCAAAAGGTAATACAAATGGTCTAAGTGACTAACTACCCAACGTCCAATCACGTAAGTAGAGAAGGGTGGTAAGAAAGGTTGGTAGGTCGTCGTACTTCAGTAATCCAGTAGGTAAAAGTGAATAGCAAAGTTCAAAGTGCCTACCCCCTCAACTCTTCTGGGAGTCACTGGTATATTCTTGGGCTTCAAGGAAAGATCACTTGGGCTTGAACGAAAGCCTAGTGCGCGGCTCGCTACGCTCAACAGAGGTCTGCCTTGTAACTACCTTTCTTTCTCTACCACTGAAGCAGATTCAACAACTAGATACTTTCTATTGAACTGTCCTATATTGATTTCACTAACATTCTGGATCACTAACATCTCAACTCCTGTAGCAATAATGCCGTCATCCTAGATTAGCCTATGTGACACTATGCTAACAGGAAGCAGATCCACCAACTAGATACTTGAACACTGCGCCTCACCGTAGTCCTAGCGTGCCTCATCAAACCTTTTGACTAATACACCCTTTAAACCACTCTTACCACGGGGGGCATAACCTTACCACTCCCATAAGCTCACTTTCATAATACTAGCTATAAGGAAGCTAAGGGGATTACACTCTTATGTTAGGGGCATCAGTAGCTCATATAAAATGGCATTCTTTTCTATGGGCTGTATCCGGCAACTGCTGGCTGTCTCCTCGAAGTCTGTAGTTGACTCCTGATGGATAGAGGATGGCTCGCTTCTGCCTTCCCAACAGTCCCATCCCTTCCCAGAATCTTGTTTCAATCAATCCGATCAGGCTACGGCGCATATTGCCAATAAACGCCGCTATGCCTTCTTCCAAGACCGGTATACCAATCAAGGAGTGTTCATTCCGCGAGTTTGTTCCAAAAGAATCTCCGGATTCGATCTGTTCAGTTCGGGAATGAATTCTCTTTGTCAAGTCGCTTTCCCGTTCATTGGGTTGTTCGGAACGGATCGAAGAATGAGAGAGATTTCTAATCTCGATTTGAAGGGAGTGCAGTTCAAGAAAACGGGATTGCAAGCAGCACGGGAAAGATTGGATGGTCCGAAACAGCAATCAATTGATGGCAGGGATCACCCAGAGGCTCATTCCACTATCGGCCGGTATGGAGAATGGAGATTGAAAGGACTTTTAGATGAAAGACAGAAAGCCTTACTGATGATTCGACGGACGGAATAAGCTGGCGTACGAAGGAGGAAGGCAACTATTTCAAGTCAAAGCCTCTAGAAAGAAAGAAAGCATTGGCCCGAACTTAGGACTCTTATTTCCAAAAGTTCCGAAGGACAGGCTGGCTTCGCGTTTTTGTCTTCCTCACCTCGTGGTGATGATAGGATTGGTCTATCACCCTTACTCAGACCAGTTATTCGAGTCAAGCTTTCTCCAGCTCACCGGCTATCGACGATTGCTTTGCCAAACAAAAGAGTCTCAATTGGGTGGTTCCCTGACTGTCAAGGTCTGTCTCACCAGTAGGGCCGCAACGGAATGCCATCTCGTTGAGTTGACCTCAGGTAAGGAGTGCATGAAATCGCTTTCCTCTTTTTCATTCTTATTACTTAATCTTTTTAGGTCAACTCTTCTATTCCTGGAAGAGAGTCTCGTGACCAATGTGGGCACGAACGATATAAGAGAATAATTTAATAGAAAATGACATAAATAGAGTTTCAAGAATCATGACATATATAAGAGAAAATAGAATGTTGAAGTTATAATAGGAAGAGAATTGAAAAGAGAAAGATACAGCGTTAGTCTTTTTCAACCTACGCCGTCTTCACGCCATATTTTCTTCTTCGGAAATGAAAAGCCTATAAGATAAGGCATGAGACTCGGATCTAGGATCAAAACACTCACATCCTCCGGGCTCTCATTCAGATTTAGTCAATTCAAAGAAGCTAAGAAGTAGACAGCGCAAACAATCTTTGACCTATCCTACTATTGCTGTATCAATTTCGGACTCATATCGATCTCTCTCTCATGTTATCACCACAACTGGGTCTACAAAGCCGGTCGTATATAGCTGCGTAAGGCACCTTCTGATTACTCGCCTGATAGCTGTCATTATATGCAACTCTGCCACAAGCGAGAGTCTCTGTCTGATTCTGCCGACACGGGCGCTCCGTGCCTCTTTACTATCTCATCGATGCACATCTCGGCGAGTTTCGCGAAAGTAGTGCGGGTCTTGAATGAGAGGAAAAGCGTTGATTTGGTCTCTCTATTTACAATGCCCAAATAGGATCGTACCCCTTCACCGTACGGGGTAAAACGAAAACCGTCGCTAGGTGCTCTTATTTCCACATAGGATAGGCAAGTGTGGTAATAACCCAGTAGGCCTCTGGTGCGGGGTCTTAACTTATTGGCATACTAAACGATCGGCCACTACGGTGCCGAAGGTTCGGAGGACTCCTCCACGAATGGCCTATCGTATCACTACTGCTAGTCAGTCTGGTCCATTCTACTATCGCCTCTGTCTTCTTTGAGGTCTACGGCAATTCCTGTTTTAGATACAACACGTCCCATGAACGGGACTCCCTCGAGTCGAAATTCGCATTTGCTAAACTAACACAGAATCCTTCCTGTCTCCAGGTTTCTAAGACCCCACTCAACAAATTTCGCTCGTCGCCAAATCAAGAGACTAGATCGTCATCTATAAACATCACCAGGCGTGTAGCCAAAAGGGCTTGGACACCTCATCCATAAGGTCCACGAAACACTGGGCGTTGGTCTGATCATATGACACCACTATGAACTCGAAATAACCTTACGAATTTCGGAAGGTCGACTTTTATCACTCTACTTGAACCTCGACTGATAGTGACCCGAACAGAAGTCGCTCCTGGAAATATCGGGCTCCTTACGACTGATTGAATAAGTCATCTATTCTAAATAGCAGTTACATGTCCTTAATAGTGGCTTCATTCAATCATCGGTACATATACCGGTCCCAAACATTCATTCTTATGCTCAAGATTCTTTCCCAGTTAGTATCAGATGATCGGTCTCTAGTACTCGTTTAATGCACTTGCTATACCATTCAATAGGGGGTCTTAGAAGTGGGTCCCGCTCTCGGAACCAAAACGATAGCAAACTCTACTACTCACTCAAGAGGCATCGGTAATTCCTCCGGGAACATCTCTGGGAATCCTGAATGATATAAGCATCTTCCAGTGCTCGAGTTTGTAAGATCGCGCACTGAAGTTAGAAATCCTTGCACTAGGAAGCGCAAGCCCCTCCGGGACCTTGTCATCCTTTCCTCAACAACTGAGTAGCCCTGAGTGTCCATAAGGCACGAGGCAATTACAATCTAGCGCCTTGGAGATTCAACTTAGACTGTCTAGAACTACGGAAGTAAACTCTCCCTTCTTATGGCATTCCACTAGTGCATTGAGAGCTAAACGTCTCTAGGGCAATGCCAAAGTCTGTTGTTTCTACATTATGGAAATTGGCTAGGCGTTGCTTGCCCCTGGGTCTAATTGGGCCTAACGCACAAATCTCGCTAACTAAGACTTCATCCCCCGGTGTCAACACTCCTACTCAAAGGCTCCATTTGTAATCTATCCCGTTCAGGCGACGGGCATAAAGAAAAGGGGTGTTCGCCCCCGAGTCAGATATCGAATCGAAAATCATGCTTTGAATTCTTTCTCCCATGCCTTTCTTCTAACTCGAAATATCGTAAGAGAAGAAAGTGAGGTTTTTGTTTTTGGCTTTGAATCGCTCTAAACTTAGGGCCAAGTCCTTTAGACAAGATGCCCAAAAAGTGATCGACAGAGATATGCTTAACACATGCTTCTTGAAGAAGGCTTGGTTGCTGGCTTTTCTTTGGTCACTTCAGTTCTGCTGTTCTTGGAGCCTTCTCAAAGTGTAGTTCTCGTTCTCTCTGCTCTGATCGAAAGAGTCATTCCAATGGCTTGTTGATCTATGTTTCTTTCGTTCAGAGTTCCGTAGTTCATATAGCCCCTTCGGGCTATGTTATAACATTTGATTTACTCATAAATCATTTTCTATTTGAAAATATGACCCTACTGGATAGATTTTTTTGCAAAAGACGACAGGGTGTTTTATTTCACAATGACTTTCTTTTCTATCCAAGGGGTCTTCTTCATCTATCTCTTTCTAGCCTTGTTTATCCATCGAAAGGATAGAAAGGAACTCGAAAGGATAGCTATATCTATGGGGGTTGATGTGAAATTCAAATATTCTTGGAGAGGAGTTGAACTCGAGATCAGCCACCCTACTGATCGTTCTAAGAGAACTCCGACTCAGGGAAACCAGCCCCCGTCCCCGCCCTTAGGAGATTAAGCAGTTTAAGTGAACCTGTACCCCGGAGGTACTCATGGGCAGCGTGAGGAACCGGGTAACAAGTTACGATCCAAAGTCATTTTGAAGTCCATGTAGGTGTGGGCCAGACCGGTGTCCATCCCGACCACGGGATGTTGGGCTTCAACTTCCCTTTGGCCTTTAGTATAGAAAAAAGGTGCTTGAATTGAAAGCTTCGTACTATTTTGAAAACGGACTAACTTAGCCATGAATTTATCATCCAAGGGTCCAGCCCTTACATAATAGTCAGTGGGAAATCGCTTTTCTAAAAATAGGAATTCTCAATCTCAACTAGATAGGAGCGGATTGCTCAGAAGTGGAGTTAGCATCCCCTTCTCCTTAGCCCCATTACAGATGGACAAATCTCTTCGGAAGGAGAGCTCTTTTATCGCGGCATTCCCCCTTGACGTGAACAGACGCTTTCTCGGAGAAAGCTTTTTTTTTCTTTGTTCACTTCACTTAGCAGAATCAAAACCTTTCTTTTCTACGCTTTCTTCTCTTAAGATATTTATTGATAGTGACAGCTGATAGGGAAAGCTTACTCTTTGATCGACCAAGCCGAAAGACAGACACATTTCCTAAAGCCACGCCCCTACCGCCAACATCGGATATTCCTTGAAGCCTTCAAAGATCGGATTCAATCGATTATTCGCATTTCACTTGAACAATTCTTGTGACAACAGACGGAATTCCTTCGTTCCCTTTCTCAAAGGCGAAGATCTCGATTTCGAACAAAAAGGCAATCTAGAGTACAAGCCAAGGAGAAAGACTGCCATCTCAGGCATACCATCAATCCTACCATCCTATCATCAAGCATACCATCGACAGAGTCAGGAAAGGACAGGCGGAAGGGGCGCTAATCAAATCCTCTCTTTCCACTCTATCCCTTCTTGGTCCCAGCTAACCAATCCCTATGAGCTCAGAGTCGGCTAAGAGGAATCAGAGCTTATTCCATCATTCCCATAGTCACAAGGGGGAACCTAAGCCGAGTCCTTTTCTTCCTTTGCCGGTATCCTACGATCTCTTGACTAAGTCATTTCACACTAAGCACTGAGAACAAGGGACTGATCCCCTACCGTGCTACTGCCTTGACCTAGGATTCTTTTCCTCACATCGGATTCTGAACTGGAAACGGAAGCTTGCTTCCTTTTTATTGCTACTGCTTCGCTGGACTGATAGCGCACTGAACCGTACCGTAGTATGAAGAAAAGGATGCACTCAACACTGCCGCTTCCATGGTGTTAAGTGTTGCTTCTGGGCACGATTGAGAAAGCCGTCTGAAAGCACTATCCTCTTCGTGAAAGCGAATGGCTACGTCCCGCCTACGACCCTCGCTGGGGTCTAGTGCACTCCTCCAGCATGCTTTTTTCCTTATGGTGAAGCACGAGTCTAACTCGCTGGACCGTATAATAGTTGGAGCAATCCCTACGTCTAATCACCGAGCTCCGCTTGGACCGGCTTGGGGACTGATTGGTTCCCCTTAGGTGAATTGGTCTCTGCAACGCTATCTGTCTACTTGGCTCTGGTTGTAGGCCTTTCTGGGCTATCTTCTTTCTCCTCGTTCTTGGAACTTGCTTTAGGACTGTGTTCGTAATCCTCTATTCCCTCTGTTTGGATTCTACCTTGTTCTCATCGTCATCCATTCTCCTTGTGTTGAGGTCGTCTTTCGAACACTTCCTAAAGCACGCTTCTGTAATATGTTTTCCTACTCCTGAGCTACCATGAGACCAATCCGATCTTCTTTCAGAAGCTGGTAGAGAATAGGCTGTGATGCCAGAGGAGAGAGAATTGCTTTTGTTGAAGAAGCTTAAAAAGAAGCTCTTGCTCATGAATCCCTTTCCGGTGCAGATGAATAAATATGCTGTTTAGCTTGGGACTAGGGCTTGTGATCCTTCTCTTAACGGTAGAACAAAAATAACAAAGGAGCTCTCCTATCCTAAGCAAGCAGCGGAGTCGTAGACCATTGCTTTAATGAAAGACGGGATGGGTTCCTTCTGATCCTAAGCTGTGAACTCATGGTCAAATTCCGAGGTGGGCTTTCCCTTCTCTATGGTAGCATGGTCTTCTCCTAGGGTTTCTCTTGGTGGAGGAAGGGCTACTGGAAGCCTAGAAGGAAAAGAAGTCTGGGCTGGGGAACGAAGTGACTTACGGGATGAAATAAAGCGAGGGAAAGAAGAAATGCTCTCTTGCTTGCCCGGCAAAGGGATATCAAGATTCACGTGCGAAGGGACGAGCGAAAGGCTTCCTAGTAAGCCTTGGTTCCTGGTATAAGAAAGAAAGTATTCGCTTACCTGGGTAAATAAAAAAGTTGGCCTATTTGACTAGACTAATAGTGCTTCTTTCTAACTAGCCTGTAACCACATGAAAGGAAACTAACTGGCTTTCCGGGATCACCATCGAAAGACTTATTACGCCCTTAAAAAGATCTATCCCTTGACCTACCAAAGAAAGAAAGATAGTTAGACCTGGGGACAGAAAGCCTTTGTTAGGAGTCCTCAAAAAAAGAGTCATTCTAGTATTCCACCATATAAAGAAAATATCATGGAAATCAATATCCATCTATTATTGTTAGCCTTCCCAGGTAGAAGAACTCCAACAGGATTAGATGAGCTTAAAACACTCCAAAAGGGTTTCCCTAGGACTTAGCTTGCCTAAAATCATTCCTACTTTCAATTTCTCACAGGCTTGTGCTTGCTTTTATTGAATCACTGTATGTAAAGGAATTGGCCTGCAAACTATTACCTCGTATCGCCTAGGGAACACTATTGCTTTCAAACTTACTTGCCCTATCCTATTGAAGTCCAATTACTGCTATACCCGTATACCCGGGATTACTGTGAGCCCTCCTACTATTGGAATAAATCCGTCACACCTTAGACACGGTAGGAATAGAAAGATTAGAACTTCAAGGCCCTTAGACCATTCCTCCCTTCTATCCTTGATGGATCAATTGAACAACTTTACAGATTTATATTGAATTCCGAACCGCCGATCGCGCAATTAGAGCTACGAACAGTTTGATTGTTCTTGGGCAACAGAATCCGTAACACAATCAGGGGTGCCGGGCTTGGCTCAATATCGGGATAGAAGGAGGCCTAGGAAACTAGGCTGTTTTCCAGGCTAAGGTAACAAAGTTAGACCGAGATTCACGACTGACTTCCTCTACAAAAGAAGTAGTAGAATAAGATGCGAGAGAGCCATGCCTTTAGAACAAGAAGGTTTTGATTCTGGGGTCAGCTGGGATCAGGATTTTACACTAAACAAAAGAGAGTGCGAACATTATTAAAGTACCAGACAAGCAAGTACGGAACCCCGGGGAAAAGGCATTAATGGAGGAAATAGCCCTATATTCTATTCTCTTACGAGATTTGGAGGACAAAGAATAGCACGCTTCTCTTGCCTCTAGGAAGAATAGAAGGAACCTATTCTCTTACACAATCAGCTGTGCACAAAGATGTTCCTACTTATATTGAGAGTTACCCCGGAGAGAGACCCTCTTCATCTATTGCTCGGGAGATACCACAGCACACTTAAGCGAGACCTTACCTCTTATTGACTTGAACAAACTAACTCCCCTTCACTCACTCTTTTAAAGACAGAGAAAGAAAGCGTAGGATCATCTCTCCATATACTCAATCTTTTATTCCAGCTTTTTCATCGCCAAACAGTATTGGTTTTCTGCCACTGAGACTGAACATCCACCCGCCTCGAAACACACCTTAGACAAGCTCATTGAATGAATGAAAATCATAATCTGAATAAGAGTATGATACTATATTACTACTGGAAAAGCTTACTTTTTTTCTGCAATTATAGGCCATGGGCTTCTCTAAGCAATGGAAGGCGATGCGCTTACTCTGAACATGGATTGCCCATTCCTTGCTGCCTGCTTAGTAGCCCTTAACGAATTCCTTAAAAAGCCCAGGTGAAAGCTTTTTTTGCTCTGTCCGAAAGAGCTCTGGTTTTCTCTCGGTGCGAGGGTCCTATTCTGAACCAGCCGCTATCACTTTGGCTGCAGGAGAGCACTTCTACTCAGAGCGGCCAAGCTCACTTCGCGCCAAACCAACAATCTGCACGCTTAGCCGCATTGTTCATCTTGACAGGGAAGGAGAAAGGTCCCGGAGGGGCTTGCGCTTCCTAGTGCAAGGAAGGCTATGAATTGAGCTAACGCCCTCTGTAACCCAAGGAAGGGGGTTGATCCTCGATTCGAGTCTCGTGTTGTGAGTGTCGTGTCTCGCGTTTCGAATTCATTTCGATTGGGAAAGTGTTCAGTGAGCCGATCCAGACCTAATTGATCTGGTTTCTGAGAGCACTGACAAGGCTAAACTCGCCGGTTGAAGAGAGCACTGAATCATAAGAAAGAATTCAATTGAAAAAATGACCCCTACTGCGTTCAATCTTCGTTGCTGCTCTTCGAGTGAAAGAAGGACTGAGACCATCCGGGGACCGGCTTCGCAAGACCATTTCGGTCTAGACTGGAGAAGGACTCTCTCTGGCTAGGCTCTATTGGGCGGAAGTGATATCCTTTCTTTCACTCGAAGAGCAAGAAAGAAGATACATTTCTATTTTACGTTTTTATTTCAGATTAATCACAATATGCGGTATTTTATCCCCACTAAATGGCAGATTAGAGAAGTATTACTCACCCCCGCTAAGAGCTGCTACTACTCTCCGCCCGACTTGCATGTGTTAAGCATATAGCCTTGCCTGATTTGTCTAATTAGGAATGAGAGAATGAATTTTAGGCTCCGGGAAACCGTCTAGACTCAGACATATGGTGCGAAGCTTTCTCAATCACATTCAAAAATCCAATCCCTAAAAGACAGAACAAAAAGATGCTTTCTTCATGCTGATCCTTACCTTATGCAATTTCATTTGGAAAGCACTTGCCCTGGAGAACCTTCTTTTCTTTTTCTTCTTTTGGAAAGAAAGAAAAAGTGCTTCCTGCCTATTCTATTGTTTTTTTCTTTTTGATCGAAATCTTAAATCTTGCGTCCTTTTCTTTGAGACTAAGGCAGGCTATAAAGGTAAGTACGCTACACTTCACACCAACCACATATCGATTCAAGAAAGATGAAACAAGCAACTACGCAAACGGGGGATGCTGACGGTACGGAACAAGCAACAAGGGCTTTCGCCTCCACCACTTTCGCTGGTTTGGAACCCCCTTCCCTTATAGAGGAGTCTCGCTTATCGTAGTATGCTCGCTCATCCCGAACTTCCGTTTCATTACGTGTAGTCAGTTCAGTAAGGCTCGCCTCCCTCCCGATGATCAGGAATGTAGGGCGCTCCCTCAACTATCAAGTCACTTACTGTTGTTTATCTTCACTACACATTTCATAAAGCGGAAGAGAAGGAAGGGAAGCGTACCGAACCTATAGATAGGACCGGAGATCACCACTCAGAGAGTCAAAAAGTTCAGAGAAGGGCGGGGGCAGCAGACGGAACGGAACTCTCAAACGGAGGGGAAGGCGTCTACTGGCAGTAGGCCCGGGGAACGGAGGCAAGATACGATACAGAGAAAACAACATCACGGAACTAGCCCTAGCAATCAGAGGTGACGGAAGCCTATTTTGAGTATTGCGAAAAGTAGGTAGTACGAGAAGCAAACTACTAAGCAAACTCCGGAGCCCGAGCTATCGGCTTATCGGGGCTCCTCGAGTCCAGGTCTCGGAGTGGCGGTTAAAGGCCAGGTCTTCTCCGAGAATAGCCCTTATTGGAGTGCCTAGTGCTTTTCCGAAACTCAAGCTTCAAATAGACTACCGAAGAAGATCAGGAAGAAGTCTACTATAGCTATTTGGCATTTCCATTTCTCAGCTCATCCAATCCTGTCTAAGATCAGCAAGTCCACTACCGAATCTGCAAATCGATTTGGCATTTCAAAGAGAAGGAAATTAGGCCCTTAGTTCGCATAGGGTTCACTACTTTTGGAGGAAGGCATACGGAATCAGTATAGTTAAGTGGCTATTTCTCTCTTGCCATTAGCCAATCCCTTCCTTCTTTCTAGGTCTAGTTCCCCTCAGGACCACTTTGATCATGTAGTTCCGTAAAGCAATAAAACGGATGCCTCTGCTTCAACAACTCTAACCAGATCCGCAGATACCTTATGGTACACTGCAGACCAAGCCTTAATGGCTAGATTCACTAAGCAAACAGAGGCGTAGAAAGACGGAGTGCCATAGTAGCAAACAGAGGTGCCGGAAGCCTTAAGATAGTACCGCTTCAAGTAGTTCACTGTATCAGTGTCAATGAATAAGGCTGTTCCAGCTGTAGGTGACAGTTCTGGAGATCGAATGGAATTGATAGCTTAAAGTCGTAGTTCAGGCTGTGTGCTTGAACTGACCTTTCGGGAAGGAATGGGGTCAAGCGCTGGCCATAGACATACCGGACCACTTTCTTAAGATTAAACAACGGAGCAAACTAAGCTGTTCCAACAGCCGCTTCAAGTGAAAGGGCTTTCAGTTCAGCGCAGCAAGTAGTTCACTTTGCATGTTCGCCCGTACTGCTGGCTTCTCGCTTGCAAGTAGTAGTGGTGTATCAGGTATGGAGCTGACAGTGAAAGTCGGACTGTACTTGATGTAGCTTCTCGTAGTGAACTAGAATATAAGGCAGTGTGCTTAATAAGTTTCTGCATTCAAGCCAGGGCATTCCCTACATCGCTGCCGTCCTTCGTGACAGCTGCAAGTCCACTAAGACTCAAATAAGGGCCATTTCTCAACCCCTTCCTTTGGGCATCAGAGTCTGTCGCTCGCTGCCAAGCAAGATGAAATGTGAGGTACGCAGTAGTTCAATGATGGCAATTTGTGTTGGGATGCGCTCAAGTCGTTAAATTACAACTCAAAGGGAAAGATATTCGCAGAAGCTTCAGAGGCCATACAGCGAAAGATTCCTTGCCCCCGGAGGGACAAGCGGCTTCGCACCTTCAAATAGCTCATCACGAGAAGTAGTCCTTTGGGTCTAGATTCTCAGGCCTTCCTTCCCCTAACCCCAGGAAAATCAGTGAGTTGCCCCCACTCTTACTATTGAGTTTCCTTCACTCGGGTATTTGAGTTCCACTACACTAAGACGAGAGAAGTCGGGATTTTTGGCATCCTTCCTTCTTCGTGAGTTCGTATGAAACTGGTGACTAAGCCTTTTCCTTCTGCCTTTGCAGAACTACCGACGGGGTATTTCCTTCTAAAGAATTTCATCCTTAAGCAGCCTTCAAACCAAATTTGACAAGCTTCAGACTAGTTCTAACCCCGATCCATCACCAGAGTCAATTCGTACACAAAATTTCGAGTATAAAAGGTGTCGCTTCAGACACCCCCTTCCCTTAATGAAAAGCCCCCATTCGAGTAGTCTTATAGCATAGGTCTGACCAGAGGCTCGGTTCCAACCATTCTTTCTAAGGACAACCTCGCTCCTAGCGAAAGATCAAAGGCCAGGTGTGAAGCAACTTCACGATCTAATGAATTCCCTCAAATCGGATGACACAAGGCGAACTAGAATAGGCTGATTGATCCAGGTAGCGACAGGCTCCAATCGAAAGGAACCGCGCATACGCTAGAAAGACGTATAGGCAAGCCTTTCTTTATGATCATATGGATCGCTTTTCGTGACTTTTCTTTCCATAGGCATACATTGCAGTCTAACCTGCTTTCTAACTTTAGGGGACCGAGAATCAGTCTTTTTCTCCTCCTCTCGCCGCTCATACGCCTCCTTCCAGTTAGTTGCCTATTGGGAGATCGAACTCTCGCTCGCCTAGCTGTCGATCGAATATGCTTTCTCTCTATATATGTAATGTCATTTCGAGCTGAACGAGCAGCGCCTTCTCTTGCTTCTTCACTCTGTGCTCACTTCTCAGAAGGACACTACGCTTGTACATCTCCTTGGTAGTCGACACAGTCCCTACCGTGATACGTCTTTCGCTATGTGCGATTACTCCTCTTGCTTGTAAAGGCCTCTAAATGAGTGAGGCATGCTTATCGGATGATAGTAGTCTCGTTCGTGGATGCTAACGTAGACAAAGACCGGTTTCACTTAGTATTCACCACGCACTGTTAAGAAGACTTGGTGCTTGTAGCTAGTGATGCAGGGGATGTGAGACTAGGGATACCAGGGATGCTAGCGCTGCAAGACAACTAAATAGAAATTCAACTGAAAGACTAGACATGCATCGTCGCCTAACATATCGTCTTTTCTAAAGGATGGTCACCTCATTCATATCTAGAAAGTTCAGAACGAGCATCAGTCCGCCGCGAGAAAGGAGATGGAACAACTCCAGATTAACAAGCTGCGCCTTACTAAAACAAGGAAGGAAGATTCAACATCGGAAGCCCTTAAAATTGGAATTCTGAAACATTGGAAGCTTCTTTAACCAGAAGCCTCTCACCAGAACCTCAACCTCGTTCGTTCTCGGGCCTGTCTTGCCTTCCGGGCTCTTTCTTTGCCTTGGCCCCAGTTGTTTAAGCGTTGGTCCTGTGGTCCCTCCCTCTCTATAAGCATAAGCGCGATAGCTAGGCGCATCATTGAGAAGGCAAAGGTGGTATGAGATTCAGCAAAAGCTGCTTTAGAAGGCGTAGCACGCCGCATCGCAAAAAAGTATTATCTTGGAGTTGTAGTCTTGGCTTTCTTGTTTGTAGCTTTGGGGATTGGGACATTACTTTCTTTCTTCTTGCCGTCTGGCGGCGAACAACTAACTAGGGCCTTCAGACATAGGTAGGGTCCCAATTCAGTCTTCTCATTGTCTATTGCCATAGGGCTAAACTAATTGCTTTGCCCCCTTTGCGGTAAGGGATTCGCTAACTAAAGAAGTACTTTGCTTTGTCGTAGCCGGGCCTAGAGGTGCCTGCCCTCTTCTCCCTTTTCTTATTGTCTGTCTTGACCTACCCACCGCCCTTGTCTTAACACGATGCTCCTACTTGACTTCCCTTCCTCTCAATTCAAGGTTGATTCCCAATACATCTACGATCAATTCAATTAAGCGAATCTTCTCACTAACTTCTCTTCCCTGTCTACTAAGAAAGAGAAGTTAGTGAGAAGGGAGTCCCTTACAACATTAGGAAAACAATTCAATCCCACGGTAGAAGAGAACAAGAAAAGCTCGTACCAACGAAGAAGGAACAATCCTTTTTTGGGGCGGAAGGACTCAGGCACGCAGCTGTTTATAGATTCGGAGCACGAACTTGTTGGTTGGTGGTGTCCATTCATTCAATTAACATCGGTACGGGGCACGGCGAGGCAGTCTCCCGCGCTCGGGACAAGGTTGGTAAGCATACATACCTAGCTCAGCCATTAGAGTTAGAGTCCATTCACGGCTAACTTACCACCAACGAAGAATTCCTCGTCCCTTGGATACGTAGATTCAGACCTTAGCTTGGTTCAACAAGTCAGGTGTAGATTTTATAGTGACAAAAGCAAGGGCTGCGAGAATGACCGCGGAGAACAAGGCTCGAGAGACCTACTATTCCAACCCCCAAGAACCAGTGAAGGCGACGTCTCACTACTACCAGTACGAATTGCCTTGATTCCACCCCTCCACTACCAAATAAGGCGAGGTCTCATGGTGGCAAAGAAAAAGAGGAAGCGCTGCGCGGACCCCATAATAAAGAAAGATGGAACACAAGAAGCTCAGTAGCAAGCCGTCTCATAGTCACCACTTGTCTGTCGTTTCAAGCTTCCAAAACAAGCAGAAAAACACCCTATACCCGGTTCAGCAGCTCGAAGTTCATCTTTGTTGTTTGCTAGAGGTACGATAGGACGGAGGGAGATCTACTGATAAGGCGGTTGAGCCCCTTGGTGACATTTCTTTTCTGTACCAAAACCATATGTCTCGGTTCTGACCACAAGGCGAAGCCAAAAGGAGGGCATTTCTCAGCGGAAGAGCGCTATACGTTCCACATTTCTCAGCGACAGCGGAAAGAAGACCAATAAGGTGGGATCCAAAGGCTCAGTCCCTCAAAGCGGTCGGCGTTGTCAGAAAGAGGCGAAGCCGAGAAAGCAGCGTGTACGGTACGGGTTTCGGTAGTGATCTACTTGATCTGGTAAGCTTAGGTTAGTGGAGTGGTAAGTTAATCTCGACAGGTTTCAAAGCTTCAAGCTTACAAAACAAGACCTAAGGAGTTTGGAGCCCTTGAGTTCTCCGCCGGTAATGGGAAGATGAGCTTCTCCATTGGAATGGTATCTGCTCGAGGAGCCTGTCCCTGCCTGCTTATCCAGACCAAACAGCAACCTTTGGTCCTTCGGGCTGAGGCTCAAGGCGGGAATCAAGGGTATGGGTTCAAGGCTGCTCTACTTACTGGGAATGGGATCCCGTAAAAGGGCACATGACGAATGGGCGCCAATGGCATATGAGATGTGGATGATGGAGCTGCTTGCTGCTGGTCTTTTCTACGCAGACGCAGAATCAATTGAGACCGTGGAAGCAGGTCGCTAATTCAAATGAGGAATGACATATGCAATTAACCGGACACCATATTCAAAAATGAATGGCCAATTTGGTGCTTTTGATGGCCCATTCCTTTCATAATCGCAGCGCAGAGCAACAAGCCACAAGAGAGGCATTGCTCGCTTCCCGCTTGCAAACAGAAACGGAATGTTCCGCATGGCTGGCTGGTCGATAAGCCTTTTTCCTCTTACTAGCCCTATTTTTAGTCAACCTCCTATCCAGTTGCTGGAGCGAACTCACTACTCTATTAGATAGAAGAATAACCCACTCTATTATCTATCTATTATCTATTAAAGAATAATACACGGGCCTGTGTCGAAGTGCTCCAGGGATGATTTTGAATGTCAATCTGCCTGTGCACCAACCGATGCAAACTGGCTTGCGTCGAAGTGCTCTGTGGTGGAAGGAACCCTCTATTCTCTTATTTCCCCGTCGACATACCATCCCCACCGGACTCTCTCCGGACAGTCGAGCGAACTCTAGTATCACCTCGCTCGGTTGCTTGCCCAACTAAAGGAGGCCGCCTTACTTAATCATACAACATAAGTAGATAGATGTAATTACGAACTCATTCTTCCTATCTATGTCCATACTACTAGTAGTATTGTCTATTTCAAATAAGAAAAATAGATGTCTCTCGTAACGCTCCTTTCTTTTCTTTGTCTTTCTTCCCTGAATCCAAACTCTATTGAAGTCAGAGTCTGAGCCTTCCGCATATGCTACTGGTCAATTCCTTTCGGAACTCTTCTTCTAGGCCATCCATCATATAGGGCTACTTCCATATAGGGGCACTACTTCCATATAGACCGTAGGCTTTGTTTCATTAGGGGTATTTAGTTGTAAGAACTTCTCTCTTGAGTTCTCCTCGCGCCTGGACCCTTGCGCAGAGCGAGTCAAGTAAGCAGCCTCTTGTTGGCCTAGGTTGTAAGGCTAGGGAAAGACCGAATGAATGCATTTCTTCTTCGTACCGGGGATCGGGAATACGGGAATAAGAGCTATCGTAATCATTCATTAATCCGATCGACGAGACTCACCACTATCTTCCTCCGCACCCTTACTTATACTTCTTTGAAAATCTTCACTTAGGCTCCACACTCTGTAGGTGAGGTTTGCCTACGACTTTATCAACGAAAGACCGGAACCACATACGCCAACCCCGAGGATATCCTACTCTTGAAGAGAAAGGCCACTGCCAGCCAAGATAGTTCACGCTTTGCGAGAAAAGATCATCGCATCGTCGAACGTTTTCTCGGCCAAATGACCTGGGACCTCGATCCAACCCCTCAGTCTCAAAAACTTCAGCATGGATGGATAGATGCCATACGGCCGTTAGCTATTAAGTATTTCGTATATAGCAGAACTGTGACCCTCCTCTCAACCCAATCCCTTACTTGACCCTCAAAACTCACTATCGAGTTGTAACCGAAGTAGATCAAGAGAAGGGACGATGCCCAGACAGATTTGACCCAATGTCAAACAGGCCAAAGGCTCAGAATGAGACGAGTCAGGGATCCAGAATGACTTCATTGACTGATCACCGAGCAAGAAAGACGCTTTACGCAGCATTTCAGGTCGGAAAACTCTATAAGCGTGTCCTCAAGTTAGGTTAGGCCAACCTCGGAACTAGATGTGGTCACCTTTCTGATCTAAGACCACAGGCGATGGCCAGGGATCATCCTCTCAATAGGACAGAAAGAAGGTCCTAGGAAGAACCTAGACGGTTTCTGGAAGCATCCTTTACTTTGTTGTTCACAGTAGCAGCTTGCCAAGTGGGAGAATGAGGACCGTCGGATCGAGGGCATGAAGGCTATAACATAGAGTTGGAGGCCTTATTTCTGGGACATCCAGAAAAGCCATCCCATTCAAGAAGCCCCTACTTATACCCCCGCTCCCTAAGGGGCCCTCCTCTGATAAGGAAGCAAACGAAAGAATCTCCATTTTATGACAAATCTGGTTCGATGGCTGTTCTCCACTAACCACAAGGATATAGGGACTCTATATTTCATCTTCGGTGCTATTGCTGGAGTGATGGGCACATGCTTCTCAGTACTGATTCGTATGGAATTAGCACGACCCGGCGATCAAATTCTTGGTGGGAATCATCAACTTTATAATGTTTTAATAACGGCTCACGCTTTTTTCATGATCTTTTTTATGGTTATGCCGGCGATGATAGGTGGATTTGGTAATTGGTTTGTTCCGATTCTGATAGGTGCACCTGACATGGCATTTCCACGATGAAATAATATTTCATTCTGGTTGTTGCCACCAAGTCTATTGCTCCTATTAAGCTCAGCCTTAGTAGAAGTGGGTAGCGGCACTGGGTGGACGGTCTATCCGCCCTTAAGTGGTATTACCAGCCATTCTGGAGGCGCAGTTGATTTAGCAATTTTTAGTCTTCATCTATCTGGTGTTTCATCCATTTTAGGTTCTATCAATTTGATAACAACTATCTTCAACATGCGTGGACCTGGAATGACTATGCATAGATTACCCCTATTTGTGTGGTCTGTTCTAGTGACAGCTTTCCTACTTTAGCATCATCAACTGAAACTGAATCTTCACTTGGAGGATATGAAACTGTATTTGGATCATCCGCTGGTGGATCTGCTGGGTGATCAACTGCTTTCTATACCCCTATGGGTGGTGCTTTTGCTCGGTAAACTGAATCTACTGGTACTGCGTGTAAGAGCGTTACGTAGCTCAGTTAGCTAGCGATATGAGTTCAGTGAGCGTAGCGATTATGGTAAGTAAGAGTTAGGAAGGGTAGTGAAAGTGGCAGTAGCAGTGATGGTGTTCCATTGATGTTTGACTTTGACGGGGTAGGTGCGCTACGAGGTATTGGACGGTTCTTTCTCGATAGCTTGTTCGTGTGCCACCGGTTCGGGTTAGACCATTTCATCTTGGACAATGGGTTAGCGAGAAGCAGTAGTGGGTTAGATAGCTTGGATGGTTCAGTTAAGTGAATCAGTCTCAGTAGGCAGTGAGATTGCTTGCTAGGAAGGATAGCTTGGACGGATAGATTGATGGCTTAGATGTTTTCATTATTGTTCCGATAGTGTCTGTAAGGGTCGAAGACCTAGATTCGGTGAGTTATTTCTTGTTTCAGTTTCAATAAGTTAATAAGTCTCAGTGACACTAGCTTCACCTTGAGATGGCTACACCTATTTATTGCTCCGCTTGGTTTGCTAGCTCTGGCACTTGTTGCACGATACACTGTTTCACAGCTTGGTTCGGCCCACTTTGACGGGGCAACTTCTATTGCATTACAGCTTTGACCATACCAATTGCTATGGATGATGACCAGCCTAACAGCTAGCGATAGAAGCAGCACGAGACGAGGTTCAGCTAGCTCCCAGTTAGTACCAGTCAAAGTATCAATCACTAGCTTTACCTTTTGCTTTTCCTTTCCCGTTGGTCAAGCCTGCTTACGCATCCTTTTCCTTATCCTTTGGCTTGATAAGCTTCACTTTGCTATTCTTCATGGGCATAGTTTCTTCACCTCGCTCCGCTTCCACTTGGTGGGCTTCGCTTAGCTATTTCCATTTCCTCTTCCATTAGCTATTGTTTCACGAGGTACGAGAACTCTATCCTCTGGTGAACGAGGTTCAGCTTCGCCATTGTTTGGTAGACGAGGTTCAGGTTCGAATGGTTCTGTTTCGACCAGGGTTAGCGAGCACAGGTATGGTTAACCACTTTTTTTGGACAACTTCCGTTTAGACCAGGTTTGATTGAGCAGCATCGGGTAACACTTGGACAACCCATTAATGGTTCATCAGGAGGTTCAGCTTCGCAATCCATTGTTTGGTTCACGATCTATGGGTTAAGTTCACACGATACAATGTTTCACGATCTATTGGTTAAGTATTCCTCGTACAGATTGAAAGCTTGAACAGCTTCCAGCGCACGAACTAGCACGAGGCAAGGATGCTGGCGCAATCGCAGGACGAGGTGCGGTTCACAGCTTAACAGCCCAGGAACTCTAGCTAGCGAGAGAGAGTATCCCAGGTTCAGCTAGCTCAGTTTAAGTATAAAAAACAGTATCAATCACTAGCTCTAGCTTTACCTTTTCCTTTGGATGGATAAGCTTCACCTGGATCTTATCTTGATTGGTAAAAGCTTAAACCTGCCTTAACTATAGCTTGGTCGGGATGATAACCAGCCCAATAGCAGCACGAGGTCAGGTTCACGGCTTATCAGCTCATGAACTAGCACGAGGTCAGGATCCAGCCCAACAACAATCACGAGGTATGGCGGGCTCGATCGATGGCAGGTTGGTAGGTGGAGAGCTTTCCCTGCCCCGCATGAGGGATGTGGGCGAGAGCTCCCCCTGGTCTCGATGTATGGATGAGCGCCTTTATATGTCTGGATCGATGGCAGGTTTGGAGGGAGAGTGGAAGTATGTATGCTCGACCGATCGGATGGGAGGCTTTACCGATGGCGGGTTCCTCTTGATCGAAGGTATGCTGAGTCGAGGTATCTGCCGTGTCTGGATCGAAGGATGGATCGTTGGAACTGCCTTCTTGGATTGATTCTCAACAGTCATAACCTTCAGAGAAACGGGGCTGGCTGGAGGGGCTTGCCATCAAATTCACAATCTAAGCATAGCCGGGCCTATCTCGCTAGCTGAGGCTTAACATTTGAAACTATCTGTTTAGTAATCTATTACAGAATCAATGTTTGACCGGCTCAATAAGAAATATATCTAGGAGCGTAGCGAGGGTTTCCTGCTAGTAATAATCAATATCCTTTTCCATCTAGTCATGTAGGCAGGCTGGTAATGACAGAAAGAGTATATCCTCATAGGTCGCCCAAAGGTCTGGACTCATGGTTGGTAGATCAGATGGGAGGCATCGTAACACTTCAAACCCTTCTAACGTAACACTTACATGTGGATAAAGATATATATCTATTTGTTTTAAGGACTAGCTTTAGTAGGAAGGGAGGTCAGGTAAGTTATCAGAGTTCATAGCCCTAAAGAGAGATTATGAGGCGATACAGAAGCTATCCCCTTGAGCAAATCGATGGAAGTGACTCGTATCCATTTTATTCAATATTGAATGGTTAGGTGAGCAAGGTGGAGCCAAACCTGTCACGGTGAGGAGGCGACTTAGCGAGCTCTATCTAGATCTTTTTCTGTCTAGATCTTTCCAACTTGACCGGTATGTTCCGTGCCTATTTTTAGGGGAAACTTTTCAATTTGACTTATTGGGTGGGGGGGCTAACGGTCGAGCCTGCTTGCGCATCCTTCCCCTCCTATTTAGGTACTAAAATTGACCCACAACTTTCATTTTGACTTATTGGGTGGGGGGGCGTTGGTCGAGTCCCTACCGGGCCTCACCCTCCTTTGTCGGATGAGCCATTCTTCCTAATTGCCATTTTGATCAATATTTGAGCAAATCTGGCGGAATGAGCTGAATAAATAGGGCAGGCCACCTAAGGAAGGAAGGACGGCCACCTCACGCTCGAAGGGATATGAATGACCTACAAGGGAGGAGACAGAACCAAGGAAAGGTATTCAACCACAGCCTGATAACCCAGAAAGACTTCGGTTCTACCTTCCCTAACCAAATAGGTTCTACCTTTGCTATGCTAAAAAGGCCGATAACCCCCCAGCAATACCGCGGACCTATTCTCCATTATCCATCCTTAGCGGACCTATTCTCCGCGGACCTAATCTATATCGATCTATCCTTATCTTATCGGATCTTCAGGAAGGCGGGATCCGCTCCTGAGATTCTCGGGTGGTAAGATAGTTCAGACTAGGCGGACCTATCTGATCTGAAGACAGTATTGTAAGGACCTTTCTGGTACGTGATAACCTTACCTTATAGAGAGCTCTCTCTGCTTGCTTGTAATTTGACCCTTCGCTATCTCCGCTTGCTTCTAGCGCTTCTTGCTTGTAAGACCTTTCCTTCTAGGCCTGCTTGTCCATCATCACCTTGGCAAGTACTTCATTTATTTCCAATCATTGACGGAAATCCGACGAAATGAGCAGGGGCTGAACGGACATGAATTGGATAGTAATTACAACGAATTAGAGAAGGTTCGAATCCCGGACACAGGCTTAGAAACTTTGTTTCGTTGCCGTCTTTTTGGGAATTGATGATATTAACTGTCGAAGAAGCATTTTTGAGTTCCCCATATTGTCGAATAAGCATTTGTCCGCACGACTACTGGAAAGTCATTATACTAAAGCGTTTTTAAGCTTTGAAGGCGCTGATGATCTTCCAATGCTCCAAGCGGGCTCGCTCCTTCCTCTTCTGGCTATTCAAAGAAGATTTCTCCACATTCTGATCTATCTTTCTACCTATTCCTATCTATCCTTTCCCTTTGGTCGAGCAACGTAGTACCTCAAAGAGCTCAGGGTTATACCTTTCCCGTAGCGATAAGGTGGTTATTCCTAATTTCCTTCTGGTCTCTCCATCTTTCTTTCCATCTTTATCTCCATCTATCTCTCCTCGCTCCTCTCCCTCAACTGGGCATCGATCAAAATCGTCCGTTGGCCCACCCACTTGAAGACCTACCCAGGCTCCTCACTCCTTTTCATGACGTTTCTCTATGTTAGGCGGGATGCAATCATTTGCTTTTAGGTTCAGCGGGAACCCACTTGCTGGGAGAGGAAACGAATTTGAAGACCAAAGGGAAAGGTCCCGGAGGGGCTTGCGCTTCTTAGTGCAAGGAATTTAGCTTTTGGAGAGAACGAGCACTTTAGAATGAGGAATGAGGAATTTAGAACGAGGAATATGGCCCCCACCCCCGTAGTTCTAGGCGGGTGAATGAAGGTCCGTAGTCCTTCCGAGAGAGGGAGAGACATAAGGGGAGACGCTCACCCACGCTTATTTCCTAGGTCTTTTACCACCCACGAAGCGGTCTTCCTGATCGATGCGGTGATCGATTATATCCATTTTGATCAGTACCTCAGCTATTAGGCTAGGCGTTCCAGCGGGGATGGCTTGCGTCACTTCCGTTCTGTCATCGGCTAAAGAATCAATATCTATCTCTTTAGTCCCTAGACTTCTTTCCTTGGTACGAAAGCTAAACAAGAGAATGGGGTTTGAGCCATAAACCGCTTAAATTGGCATTTGAATGTGTTTTATTGCCATTTAAGCCCTTAAAAGCCTTATCTCCAGGAAGACGAGAGAAGGAGGACAAGCCAGAAAGAATCAATCTATAGAACGAGAACAACGAATGCGATGGGCAGCCTCGCAGAGCCGGAGGGCAGCCCTGACCAATCAATATATTAAAACAGTCACTATCTTCATAGTGTACTTTCATAGTGGAGATTCATAGTGTCATTTCCTGCCAGAAAGAATCAATCTATAGCTCGAGCCAGCCAGCCACGAGGGAGGAGGGTTATATAAAAGAAAGCTACTCCTAGCCTTGAAACGTACCTGGTCATTTCAATACTTAAAGGTAGCCTAACAAAGAAAGTTATATTATCCAACGAAGAAGCTTGAAAATCAAACACCTGGGAGGTTGCTTGCTTTCTGACTTGCCTTCCTCGAGCGTTAGCGAGACTACTCCTTACCCAGCCAGACCTACCACGCCTACAAGGGTAGGTACCAACATATGCATTGAGGGTAAGTGAAAATATATGCGATAAACCCAGTGCCCCATTCGTACTGTTGCCATTCTAACTATTGGAAAGCCATGAAATCAGTTCTATAAGGCCGGCCGGAAGACCAACCAAACCAAAAGGCGAGGTAAAGCCAGACAGAAAGATCTACGATGGTCTTCGCTAACAACAAATTCCAGTCCATATGCCCTTCGTACTTGAAAAGGGTGAAAGTGGCCATACAGCGCGTTCAAATGGCCTTTGTAGCGGTTTAGCACTAATCCCTAAATGTTTCTTGCCAGGATGATGAAAGGAAGCTCTTGGTAAAGCTGCTGCGTGATTAAGGACGATGATAGAAACTATAGGTCAGATCACTACGATATGAAGGAGGATTTTCTGAGTTAGGTCCATGAAATTTCCTGCTCAAACCTGAGCAGAGCTAGCTTGAAGGTAAGGTTATCGCTTACAAGCAAGCAGAGAGAGCTATAAGGTTCGGTTCTCACGTACCAGAATCTCGTATATAGAGAGAATTTGAAAACATGCTTCTTCAAACGACAATGCTGCTATTATATATGTAATTACGTTGTTGGTTTCTAAATCTCAATATATAAGCTTCATTTACCATAATATAAAGAAAAGAAGGGCCCTCTCCCGGGGGTCGAGCGTTCGTTACCTCACCCTATATTCTTTAGGGGTCACTCACTATTCATATGGTGAGGGTGAGGTAACGTGTGAGGAGACGAACAACTCTCTTTTGGGGCCCCTCCCCCAAAAGAGAGGAACGCGAAGAGGGCCGCCATCGTTTTAACGCTCACTCATCATATGGGTGAGGGATTTCTCGCTCTATTTTCCTAAAATAGAGGGACGGAGTCACTCACTATTCATATGGTGAGGGATTTCTCGCTCATCCATCATATGGGTGAGGGCCCTCTCCCGGGGGTCGAGCGTTCGTTACCTCACCCTATATTCTTTAGGGGTCACTCACTATTCATATGGTGAGGGTTCTTATAGGCTTTGTGGGTTATTGAGCTGCTAGACGGAATCAGTCGCCCAAGGTGTTGTATGCAATGGTGGACCGAGATAGGGAAGGGCATTACTCTTGTTGCTGGCCGCTTGAAATGAACAGAGCTTATGTATGCAAAGTGGGCTGCCGGGTGCTTGCCTCCTTGGTTGATCGCTATCGCTCGTAGTTGATTGAAGGGTGGGTGGGGCCAGGATAGGGAAGGAAGGAGGCAAGCCCCAAACATATCCTTCCTGACTGTCAATATGCTGATGAATGGTGTCTCCGCGCAGTACTAAGGGCATTAGTGGCTATGAATTAATATGAAACTTACTGGAATATCGGAGCCTCCTGATGGTGGGCGAGCCTCCCACACAAAAGGGGATTAGGTATCCGAGTAAAGCAATAAAACCAATATAAAAAGCCAAGCCATTCCTTGCTCCGGTCACTGGCTACGGTGATGGGCTACGGTAATCTGTACCTGTTGCTACCCCCGGAGGGGATATAGGTAGGGTAGCTTTGCAAGAGCGTACCGAGAGAGGCCCGGAGGGACTCACTATTCATATGGTGAGGAAAACCCCTAATAAATCTTCCAATAACCAAATATCTGACTAAGCTGTTTGAGCGGTAGCGAGTCAGCTTGCGCGCTTATTCGCTCGGATGCAAGGAGCGCTTATTGGGGAGGTGCCTGTTGGGGAGGTGCTTATTGATGAATGGAGGTAGGGCTTCGTGTTCTTTTCATCCTGTGTAGGCATGGATATACTTTGATGAGGGGTTAGTTATGGACGTACAGCTGCCTCTTTATTCTATAGCAAAAAGCCAATAGGCTCCTAAACTAAACAGGCTTAACGAACTGCATTTGTGAGGGTGAGGTGCCGTAAGGCTGCTCTATTGCTAAATAGAGGTCAACTGGGGGCTTGCCTCTGCCTGCTATGGTAGTATGCTGTCCCTGGCTGCTGTGGTAGTAGCTGCTTCTTCGCATGCTCGCCTATGCCTTTGCTGAAGATTCCACTCTAGGTGACTCTGGCTGCACTCTAGCTGCCTTCCCCATTGGCTACTTGACTATCCCGCAGGAGCATGCAACTCTATTACAAGTCCTCGGCTATTGGCCAATCCATTCAATCCATTTGGTGCTTCTATTCTAAAAGACGTGAAGTGAAAGTACCAACGTAACTAAGCGCTTAATGTAATCCATGTCAATGTGTGAAGCCCGTCCAGCTTTCTCTGTGGATCCCATTCTGCCCCATCCATCAAAGTCTCTCTTCTAAGTTATTGAGTGAATCCGGAGTTCCACGATCAAAGCTAAAGATGACCCCTCTAGGCTAATAAAGAACCATCCTGCCATGCCATGCAACTAAAAGTGCTCGGCTAATGGACCATCCCATCCAGAATCCTCCATCTATCCTTCCATCCCATGAGAATCCAGCCAGTAAGCCATGTCTCTGTGTGATCAGTTCAGGCTGTGGCTAAACAATACATCCCATCAACTAAAGGTTCCGGCAGTTTCAAATCTATCCAGTTCGACGCAGCTAAAAGTAAAGCCTATTGGTTCCTATCCTATCCCGTCCCGCCATGCTGAAGTGTTTGGCTAATGGACCATCAATTATCCTCCATCCTGCCATGAATGTCCATTCCATTTCTCTCTCATAAGTTAAGGCTGGCTGTTTTTAAGAAAATCTATATATCGAGTATAACGAGGATATATAGCTAAAGGGAAACCCTATCGGGACCATCTCATCCCATCCCTGCAGGAACATGCTATTAAGAAAAGGATCCTGGCCTGGGCTACTGACCCAATCCATCCGGCAGTGAAACGATATCAGCTAAAGGAAAAGGCACCCACCCTAGGGGCTACTCAAACCATCCATCCCATCGAATGAGGCTCTCTGATCTGATAGACAACATAATCCATCCAAGCCATCCTTCCTCACCCATATGAATGAGTGAGCCATCCTTGATGGCGGCCCTTCTTAAGAGCCTTTAATGGCATCATGACTGGAGAGCGTGAATGCATATTATATATGTCATTACGCTTTCTCGAATCCAATCACCGTACTTCTCTGTTTGTTCCCCTCTCCCCCTTGTCGAGAGTTCGCTTGCTCACCCCCACCCGCGGAGGTTTGATGCTTTGGCCCTTGCCCGATGCGGACAAGCGACTACGTTCCTCTCCTATTGTCGAGAGTTCGGCGGGCTCACCCTACGAGATTAGCCATTTGACCGTGGCGGAGGTTTTGGAATATTGAGCAACGCCCCCACCCAATAAGTCAATTGAAATGCATAATGACATATATAATGAATGAATGCATAATGACATAGATAATATCTCTCATGAATGACTGGAAGAAAGAAATGAGAAACCATAATGACATATGTTCAGGGATAACCTTCTATTTCTTCCCCTCAAAGAGATAGCTTTTTCAAATAAGATCGAGGAAGGATGGCTCACTCATTCATATGGGTGAGGAATGAAAAGGTAAGTGAGAATCCTTGCTTTCCTAACGTCAAGCAAGCCCCTACCGGTCCTTGCCCCCGGAGGGACAAGCGGCTTCGCACCTTATGCATTCATTCGTTATATACGTAATTACGCTCTCGAATCCAATCATTCATTATATATGTAATTATGCATGAATGAATTCTATATGTAATTACGTAATGATGCGCAAGCAGGCTCGACCACTATTTACCCACCCACCCCAATCCCCGGGGCCCGGTAGGGCCGCCATCAATTGGAAGCTATACCCTCCGGGGGATAGGAATACCTTAATAGAGATGCACACCACTTGTAGGAACAACAAGGTGCCGTAAGGCCGCTCGACCAAAGGGAGAGGAATGTCGGAACATATCTTATTGGAACACTAGCAGATGTCGGAACAAGCTATCGAACCGGAAGGGATTCTGGACAAGATGGTGGTGGAACTGAGTGGGGTGACTGTATATCTATTATAAATGAAATTGGCTCCGCTGCCTTCGGTACCTCTGTTTACTTGGATGCTGTTTCATTTGCTTCTGGGACTGATAGCTCTGCATATGGATTTGGAACTGGAAGATCTCGATTTGGAACCTTCCGAAGGGAAACTATGTCCTATTCATTCCATACCTACTAGTTCTCTTCGTCCCAGGCGTGGATTCATCGGGTGAAGAACCAAAGCCGGTTAAACCCGTAGCTCTGTCCCCATGCGCATTAACCGAAGCCTTCCTCCTTTCTGTAGTCAAACAAGGGGCGAGAAAGGGTTGTGCCGAACTTCAATAGGTCTTAATTCTGTTTACCCGAAACCACTAATAGCAGCAAAGCTAGCAACAGATCCAATTGCAGAACCACAAAGCAAGAGAGAGAGAGCTCCAGTACCTATTTTATATGCAAAGGTGAAAGAGGCGAAGACACGTATTTAGGTAGATAAGTAATAGTCGCAAAAGCAGGATTCTGAGTAAACCGCCTCTTCTGCGTAAGGGTAAACTCAGTTGATTGGATCAATTGCAACTTGGTCAAATGCTTTTTAGTCAACGGGTGAAACAGTAATTGTACGTACAGCCAACCTTGCTCCATCAAAAATATCATCCTATGCCAATAGGGTGAGGTAACGAACGCTCGACCCCCGCCATCGCCCTTTCGATTCGATCGAATAGTTGTAATTTATTCTATTCCTATCGAAAATGTCTGCTTGCAGAAACGATTTTATTATATCCATGACTCCTTGATCATCTATACAGGATTGAACTGCGGCCAACAACTTGTTATGAGTGAGGTTATCATAACATTTCACTATATCCGCTCCTATGAATCGATCAACAGGTCCCCAATCTTTCACATCCATGAATAGGGTTTCCACGCTACGCTTCTTACGGAACCCATGCGAGCTCGTCAAAAAGGTATGACGTAAGAGGTCATTAAAGACCTCGGACATAGAATCCATAACAATCACATCCAAAACATGTGGAATTGTGATAGGACGGAGTTCCCCGGGTTTGTTGGGCTTTGGTATATAGGTCCGATGCATTTCATTGAACTTGAAGGACTTAATAAGGAGAGTTTCCATTATCTCTATGGCTTGAGGTTCAGAGATCTCATATTTACTTTCATGCTCGCGGAACAATAAGATAACACGAGCGGCAACATGGGGAAGTATATCCGTGAATCGTCCGTCCTCCGCTATCCTATAATTAATAGCTGGTTTATTCATAGCTTTCTTTTTCTTGCTATTAATGTTAGCCTTCGTATGATCATGAAATGCGGCGTACCTTATATACCCATGACCCTTCGAACCAGGAAACTCCATTACAAACTTATGGTTCCCCAAGTTGAACCTAGGTGAATTCATTCGGTTTCACCGTGTTTGCATAGGTTCGTGGACAGATTGACATTCACTGCTGAGAGAGATACACTGGCCATGCACGGACAGATATCATCATCCCATCCATTCAATGCATCCTTCCATCCATGGGATCTAGGCTTCCACTAACAGAGCGGAGGAGGGAGGGAATACAGTCTAGGCTAGCAAGGGATACACTCACACTCCTATAAAGGAATTCTAGCAAGGGATACACTCACACTCCTATAAAGGAATTGAAGGAGGGATAGACCTATAACTATCAACGAATGGAATGAATGAAGCACATCTATGCTCTGTACACTGCTATCACGGGATGGATGGAAGGAGGGAGATACTATCACTATAAACGAATGAGGGATATACGAATGGTTACACAGCTACAGAGTGGGGATGGATTCTCACCCCCTCCCGAACAAATGAGAGGATACATTGTTGGTGGCCACAACTCCTATGAGTGGAGGTCCATATCTGTGTGCTGGGATACTAATTCGTATGCGAGGAATGCATTTCATAGTGATAGCCCGGGTGATAGCTGCATCTGATGAGGTGAGGGGCCTCGATTCTTATTGATTCCGATCATTCATAATACCAATCATAGATTCTGATGACTAGTGCCTCGGGATGGATCATCATTATCAATGTTGTTCTGGGGACTCTATTTTGAATTAGAACATAGTTAGAATTCCTTACACCATAGGCCCTGAACTACGTGATGGGCATATTGTTTCAAATAACTCCCATCATATATAATGCCGATGGTTAGGGTTCACAATCATAGGCTGTGATCCGATGCCGAGGCAGATAGTGAAACACACCATTATTTACGATGCCACCTTCCCCTCCCCCGTAGGGCTATCCAATTCTTTCTAGTTATTGTCTGACAGACTGCGCTCGCTTCGCTTTGGTAATGTAAATAAAAAAAAAGAAACCATATATATTCGGGATGGGTAAGATCTAACTAAGACGAACGGATGGCAGGGGAGGATCCCACTAATGGTATCAGTATTGGTATCTGTCCCACTGCATCTGTTCTACTGTCCTAATAGGTATCCGTCTGTTGCATGCAGTATGAGGAGTGCTATTGAATGGGGTATTCTGAGAGCTATTGAGATGCTAAAGGTTGATCGGTAGTGGACTGACTGTGTCTAATGCTGGGTGATTGGTTGTATCTCTATAGAGATATAATGGCATGGTATTAGTGTAGGTAGGTGAGGTATGAGATGGGGTATACCAATCACAGATGAAAGGTATACGAATGCGGGTTAATGCATCTATTCTATGGCAGGGTGAACAGCTCCTATGGATAAATGGGAGCATGTTCCCTCGTAGAGGTGGTTGCTATTTGGTATCTAGTGTATAAGTTCATGTTCTTCGTATAGTTTCTTGCTATATAGGAGCTGGGTTAGGGCGAGAGGCACCAGAGCACTGATAGTGATTTCACCCCTTCGCTTCGCTCGGCTTGGGTTTGATTCCCTCCGCCTCGTCTCTGGTTGCCTCTACTACGGTGACTGGGTAGCGTGGGCTGTCCTAAATATGGCAGTGCGAAGGATAAGCCCGAGGATAGCCATAAATGGGTTCAGGGCTTAGAGCCTCTGGCCTAGTCCTCACCTCGTGTCAGTCAGCCACCGGCCTTAAGATAGCAGGTATCCTTGCTTTGCTTGTGTTCGCTGGGAAACTCCGCTCAGCTCGGCTCTCTCCTTCCCCGAGCACTTGGCTTAGCTTCGCCGGGCCAGGACTGAGGGACACCTTGTCTATAGCGCCTGGGATAGTTGCCTGAGGCTGGGTACTGGGATAAAGGAAGATTCTCCTAATAGTAAGTGCAATGGCCGGGTCGGATTGACTCCGGAGATTGTAGCGATCTAGCCTGAGACCCGCCTCCATCTTTTGCAGGGAAATTTGATTCATCCGTCTCTGCTCCGTGCGATTGCTGGTGCTAATGCTATGTTCCTCGCCTTCTGCATGGCTAATGATCGTATAAGTGCGTATGAGCCCTGACCTGTTCTTCATCGACCCAAGTGCGTGTGAGCCTTGTTCTTTGCCTTGATCGACCAACCAAAGTACGTATGAGCTTTCCTGCCCATAATGATAGGTCTTTTTTGTGTTTGCCTTGCTTCCATGCATGGGTTAGGTACCAGTCAATTGTGGAAGTAGGTGGGACAACGGATGAATGACAGCCAATGGTTTTTTGAGCTTATTGAGCTTGCCGGATAGATATATGTTTGCGGGCGGACGGGCGGTACAACGGATGAAGGAGGTGCGACAACAGAAGGAGGTTGGCTGGCTGGCTTGACTAGACCACCCGTTAGGCGAGAACGTGATCCGAGAACGTGTAGTGGCTAGACGTTTGGCTTGACGAAGAAAGAAAAGAACCCTCACCATATGAATAGTGAGTGACTCCGTCCCTAGAGCTGGTCGAACCCGTTAGGCGAGAACGTTGAGGTAGTGGCTAGAACGTTAGGTGAGGCAATGGCTGGTTTTGTGTCCGGCTGGCTGGTCTGGATATATGTACATGAATTCCTGCATTCTACGTCAGAAGACCCCCCAAAACATATTCAACCATCGAAAAAGATGGACTTACTCTCCCAGGACAAGAATGACCCTCGCTATGGGCTAAAATGGTTCCAATCTCCAGTTCCACTCATCCTACAAAGACTCCCTTTTAGCTCTATTTATTTTCATGATAGGGTGGGTCTTTCGGATATACTCCCGGTGATCACTAGCATAGTCCCCAAGAAAGGATCTTCAAAATTGAACCTTCCCTCACCCATATGATGAGTGAGCGTTAAAACCCTTGCACTAGGAAGCGCAAGCCCCTCCGGGACCTTACTTTCTGCGCCTTTAGCTCTCACTCGCAAAGATCGAAGAGTGAGTGGGCCTATAAAGAATTTCATTTTCCTGCAGATTCTTCCAGGAAGACGGAACTCACCTTCCTTTATGGGTGAGCCATAATAATGAACCTTGGGTCTTTAGAACCCGCTTAACGCTTCCAAGGTCTCATCGCTTCGGTGAATCACTGAACGATACATTGAGCCATGGAGCTAGACCAGTGAGCTATTACGCTTTCTTCGAAGGATGGCTGCTTCCAAGCCCACCTGGAAGAGAACTTCTCACAACCCTTTGATACTACATACATTCAAACTCCTCAGGCAGAGTCCTGGTACATCTTCTATTTAGCTTAGTCTTCGGACTGAACTGACCACCACACTGTGAATACTACTCCCGCCTTGGGTCAGAAAGCGTAGTAATTGGTATAGAAGGATGGCTATAGCTACTAATTTGACATCAGGCAGATATCTAATCTACCTACAACTTGAGCTGAGCTTGATTCAGTTTCCGAAGGTATTCCCACACTGGCTCGGCTTAAGTAAGAAATATAGTATAGTAGTGTAGTATCCCCTTTGCTTCGCCAACAACAGAGCATCAGCCTGAACGTTCAACATGGCCCCCTCTCTATATACGCAATAGAGGAAGGCCTTTTCCGGAATCAGAGTGAGAAAGGGAAGTGAAAGTGGGGCAGTGAAATAGATTTTAAGGAATAGAAATATGGAAGTGAAGGGTGCGAGCTTGTGGGTAGCTCGCTTGAGGGTAGCTCTCGTTTGAGGGTCTTTTTTCTCCTCGCTCGAAGAGCCACAGGCGGGATATTTATTACCAGAAATAAGGAGTTATTCGAGAGCTGCTGGCTGGGATGAAGTACCGCTGCTTCCCCGGCCCATGCCAATAGAGATTATGCTTGTTTATTGATATAGCCATTTGTCGCCAACCCCATGGAATCGGGCCCGATGCGCCCCCTCCTACGTACGAAAGCCCTAAGGCGATCCTCATCCTGCCTGCGGTGGAGACTGAGCCGGCCGTCTTTCCCTACTATGTATTTCCACGAAGGGGAGGCGCTTTCCCTCGCTTGTAAACCCCGGCCCGTGTAGAAGATAGGTCCGTTGGCATCTGTAGCCGCCGCGGTCACTGTATTTACCCTAATCACCAACCAGAAATCAGGAGTGATGAGCCTTTTGATGATCCATAGTAGGTGGTCCCGAATCTGCACCTTAATCAATCCGCACCCGAAGTCGCCGCCATGAAATGGATATTCTTATATCATTCCATCTTTATGTCATTAATTACGAGCATCAATCAGTTCAGTAATTACATAAATAAAGAGATAGTGAGTAATGACATACATATAGATTCAAGTAGGTAATGACTCTATATGAAAGTGAGTTAGCGTGTTACGGCACTAATACGGGTTGTTTCCCAGAGGCTTATCTAGTTATACTATTTCAAGTTAGCGGTAGGCGACTATTAATCAGTCATTCTTTACTTTATATATTCATTTCTATCTAGAATTAGCTTTAGCATAAGTATAGAATCTATATCTAGTTACCGAAATGATACTTATATTTGTCTTTATATTCATATCTCTTGGGCTTATAGCTAGAGCTTTCCAGCCAAAGAAAGAGCATAAGCCCTTATTCCGGTCCTGCCAAGCCTAAAAAGAGATTCTCAGTTCTTATCTCTCTGGCTGAAGCCAAAAGGACTAGGCCCGTAGGGACTCGGCCGAGGTTACGAGGTCGAGGAAATAAATGAGGGCTTTGGGAAGTGTGACGTGAAATACTCCACAAGTGGCGTAATTACATATATAAAGGACTTAAGTAGTCGTTTCTCTATGCTCATAATTACATATATAATGAATGACTGGATTCGAGAGCGTAATGACATATATAATAGCAACATTTTTTGTGTCTTATCTCTCTAGTTACTTTATTATACGTAATTACGTATATAATAAGGGTTCATAGGGTTCCCGTTAGATCTTTCCATCTTCCTTCCCCTCAGCGGGAAAGCAACTTCGTACCTTTTTTCCTCTCCCTCTCGACGGTCGAGCGATGGCGGCCTTTTAGTCGAGCGTTCGTTACCTCACCCTGCCGGGGGCATCCTCTCCTGTTAGTCGAGCATGCTTACGCATCCTCTGGAATTTGGTCGAGCCTGCTAACGCATCCTCCAAATATCCTCTTTTGGCCATGAAAAGTGATATTTCTATCATGATGAAATCATTCCCGTATCTATTCTGTCAATCATTTCTTTATCCATTCTATCTCTAGTTACCGAAATGATACGAGTCATTACTGACTGGTCCTGAGTTAGCTCTGATCAGCTTAGTCCCCCTTTACGACTAATAGAGAATGGGCAGTAATAAATATAGGTAAGGTTCTCCTTACCTTTCACCTTTCAGGACCTTACTGCCTGAAAGGACCAACCCAACCCTTCTCACTCTTTGGGGGGAATAAATCATAGTACCTTTCCCTTCTAAAGAAGGGCAGGACCTTACCGCCCGCCTGAAATCTATTCCCGAACCTACCTAAATTTGGTAAGTAAGCTAACTTTCGATCGATATTTCCCCACAAAACTGAGCTGAGTTATTGGCATTGGCACTAGCACTGGCACTAGCATTAGCCCCTGTTTGATTCGTTATTATTAGCAAGCAAAATTGAGCTATCCGGATCAATCACGGACGGATGTCACGAAGCTCCCTTCTACCTACTCCTTTTTTGTGACAGGGATGCTCCTCCCATGCTACTGCTGAAGAACCAAATTCATGTCACTCTTCGATTGATTTTTCGTCGATTCATTCACACACACATTTCTTTCTTTATTGTAGGGGCTGACTGCCGGCTGGAAGCTGTATGAGCGGTAACGTCCACGTACGGCTCTGTGAGAAGGTGGACGGAAATGGCCTTGTTGTACCCTACTCTCGTCTTCGATGGGGTCTGCTCCTTCTTTTCTAGGGGAGTATGCCAATATGATCTTAATGAGGTGCGGAGCTTTGCATCTGACATTCGTTGGGCCTCTGCCTGCGGGAGCCAGCGTCCCCGGGCCTTATCTGACTGAGCAGAGCTCTTTGAGGGGAATAAATCAAGGTGCCGTAAGGCCTAAAGACCATAAGGAACGTAGTCGCTCGACCATAAGGACCGGCAGGGTGCGTAAGCACACTCGACTGATAAGGCCGCCATCGACGGAGTCACTCACTCATTCCGATGGGTGAGGGGCTCGACTGTTAGCCCCCCCACCCAATAAGTAAATTGAAACTTGAGTTGCTCGACCA
>Ga0115851_100038_pt1 | contig 33450 bp, 32 predicted proteins | sample InSIn2gowninarea_FD_83865 | JGI IMG/M metagenome (GOLD analysis project Ga0115851, IMG submission 83865)
CATCATTGTACATTCTGAGATTTTCATACTGAATTCTGAGAGTTTGAAGTTTTGCTCGTTTTACCTAATCATCTCCTTCATAGCTCAGAACGATCTTGTCCCATATTTCTTTTGCAGTGTTCTGGGTTCAGAATTGGTGTTTGGTTACTAGTACTATTTTCTGGTTACAACATTCTGAGAAGTTATTGGTTGATTCAGTATTTGTACAAAGGAGATTGGTTGTTGTAGATCTACTTGATGTTTGATTGATATTCATGGATCTAGTCCGAAAATTTATGAAACGTGGTCCCTGGAAGAAAAGAGAAGGTTGAAGCCTTCTGTAGGTCAGCACCTACGTATTAGTACCTCAGCTAGTACAAGAGCTAAGAGGGTTGTAGCTCCCTTCCAGGAGAAGCTGGAGAACGAGAGAAGGTTGTAGTCTTCTACAGGTTGAAGTCTGCATGCTGGTATAAGACTACACCAGTACAAAATCATTGTAAAAAGAAGTTTCTAATTGAAAGAAGATAGAGACATATTACAGCAGGTGGTTTCACCTACATTGGGTTTCCACCCTATATCTTGTGTTCTTTTGTGTGACTATCTGCTCTACTTTTCTATTCCTGCTTACTGTTATATGGTTTTGACACACAGATTAATGATCAACATCTGAAGAATAAATTAAATTATATGTCTGGAAGTTATACGCGAGTCTCATTAGTCAGAGTTGCATATACACGCTGTTTTCATTCACTGAAGTAGTGTATACAAATCTTTGTATAAATTGAAAAAGAATTTGACTTAATAATATTGATACACCCCCCCCTCTTGGTATCAAAGCAGGTCCTTCAGGAGAAGATTGATCGCTTGAAGGAAGATCTATCATCAAGAGCAACTACAAAAAGGAAGCATCAATCAGGCCACCAATTTCTGATGGGAGCAACTTCGTCTATTGGAAGGTAAGAATCACTGCCTATCTTCAATCTCTTGGTACAGAAGTTTGGGATATTGTGCAAGTAGGATACACATTTCCTTCAGCAACTTCTACAGATACGGCTGGTAAGAAACAACATGAAACAAATGCAAAGGTTTTCAATACCCTATTAGGGAGTCTATCTCAATCAGAATTTGTCAAGGTTATGCGTCTTAAAACTGCAAAAGAAATATGGGACAAGATCGTTCTGAGCTATGAAGGAGATGATTAGGTAAAACGAGCAAAACTTCAAACTCTCAGAATTCAGTATGAAAATCTCAGAATGTACAATGATGAAAGTGTGGATAACTATTTCCTTCGTATATATGAGATTGTTAATTGTATGAAAAACTTGGGTGAAGAAATAAAAGAAGTTGTTTTGAAAGATAAGGTCAATGCTGGAAATGTTATGTATGTTAATGGCTTAAAGCATAATTTATTAAGTGTCAGTCAAATGTGCGATCAAGGAAATGAAGTAATATTTCGATCAAATGGATGCATTGTTCATGAGCTTGATACAGGAGAAACAATGATCAAGGGCATAAGAACTCCAAATAATTTATATATACTCAAGGGAGGACAACAACAATGCTATCTAGGCAAGAATCATGAACACTGGCTATGGCACAAAAGATTGGGGCATCTAAGCTTCTCACAGATAAGGAAAGCATGCAAATATCAGGCGGTTCATGATCTACCTGACATTAGAATTCCGGATAATACAATATGCAAATCATGTCAATTTGGTAAGCAAACTAGAACTAATTTCCCTGAGAAGGAAGGATCAGCTAGCAGGCCACTTGAACTTGTCCATACTGCTGTATGTGGTCCATCTAGGAAAAGGTCATCTCGAGGAGAAGAGTACTTTATATTGTTCATTGATGACTTTTCCAAGATGTGTTGGATAGGACTTATGAAGCATAAAGACGAAGCTTTTGAAAAATTCAAATCATTCAAAGCCTTGGGGGAGAATGAATCAGATTGTGGAATCAAATGCCTTAGGTCTGATCAAGGAGAAGAATTTACCTTGGATGAATTTTTTGATTTTTGTGAAGAACATGGAATAAGAATGGAATTTTCTACTGCAAGTACTCCTCAGCAAAATGGAGTAGTGGAAAGGATGAACAGAACAGTTCAACAAATGGCTCGTGTTATGCTTGATGAGTCTAGAACTCCTGTAACCTTCTGGGGTGAAGCTACATTTGCTGCAGTTACTATTCTCAACAAGACAAATATCCGGGTAAATAACACTCAGACTCCTCATGAAATTTGGTATGGTAAGACTCCCATAGTAAAATAATTCAAAATTTTTGGAAGCAAATGCTACGTCAAGAAGACTGATGAAAATCTTGGAAAGTTTGAACCTAGAGCAAATGAATGCATTCTCCTTGATTACTCTCTCCACAACAAAGCATACAAGTGTTACAATAAAAGACTTGGAAAAATTGTTGAAAGTATTGATGTAGTGGTTGATGAAGAAGGAAACACTCCTAGGCAGGTAAAATCTGAAGATTTCGAAGATGATGAGGACTATCCATCAACATCAAATCAGATTCATGATGAAGAATAAATCCATGAGGCACCAGAAGAATAGATAAGGATAGAAGAAAAGACTCCATCCAAGTACATTTAGAAGAATCATCCAGAATCTCAAATTTTGGGGCAGAAAGAGGCAGGTGTACAAACAAGAAGAACCATTTCAGAAGCTTCAAGCTATCTATCATTGCTATCCTCCATTGAACCACAAAATGTAAGAGAGGCATGCAAAGATGAATGCTAGGTCAAGGCCATGGATGAACAACTTGAGCAGATTGAAAAGAATAACAATTGGGAGTTGGTTCCTAGACCAAAAGATAAGAATGTCATAGGAACAAAATGGATATTCAAAAATAAGTTGATTGAAAATGGAGATGTGATTAGAAACAAGGCTAGACTTGTTTGCAAAGGGTATGCTCAACAAGAAGGGATAGACTTTGAAGAAAATTTTGTACCAGTTGCTAGACTTGAGGCCATAAGAATGTTCCTTGCTCTTTCTAGCTTTCAAAAGTTCAAAGTATTTCAATTGGACGTGAAGTCTGCCTTCCTGAATGGAGACTTGGATGAAGAAGTATATATTGAACAACCAGATGGGTTTATTCTTGGAAATGATCCAAAACTTGTTTGCAGACTCAAAAAGGCTCTCCATGGCCTTAAACAGGCTCTAAGGGCTTGGTATTATTGGTTGGATAAGTACCTCCATCAACAAGGTTTTATAAAAGGATCAACTGATAGCATTCTATATATAAAAATTGACAATGATAAATTGCTAATACTTTTTGTGTATGTTGATGATATCATCTTTGGTAGCAATGAAGAAGACATGAGTCAAAATTTTTCCTTGGTGATGCAGAAAGAGTTTGAAATGTCCATGCTTGGTGAGCTCACATATTTTCTTGGTTTACAATTCCAACAAAACAAAGACGGCATTTTTCTATCACAAACTAGGTATCTCAAGCAGATCTTGAAGAAATATGGGATGGAGGATTCGAAACAAGTATGTACCCCTATGGTGGCAGGATGCAGCCTCAGCGCAAATGATGAATCGGCAGTAGTACATCAACCAACCTATAGATCCATGATTGATAGTCTGCTCTATCTAACAAGTACCCGACCAAACATTATGCATGCAGTGGGAATAGTTGGATGGTTTCAGGCAAATCCAAAGGAAACTCATCTTCAGGAAGTTAAGAGAATTTTCAAGTCTCTTCAAGGAACTAAAAACTATGGCTTATGGTATCCTAGAGGTACAGATCTCACACTTCATGCATATACAGATGTGGATTGGGCAGGAAGCGTGGATGATAGAAAAAGCACTAGTGGTGGTGCATTCTTCATGGGTCCTAGATTAGTATCTTGGATCAGCAAGAAACAAAGTTCTATTGCATTATCTACAACTGAAGCAGAATATGTAGCTACTGCATCTTGCTGCACACAACTCCTTTGGATGATGCAAACATTTACAAGGCCTTCAAATCACTTGTACTCCACCTATCTCCATTTTTTGTGATAATACAAGTGCAATCAGCATTTCAAAGAATCTTGTCATGCATTCAAAGACTAAGCACATACCGATCAAGTATCATTTTCTCAAATAACAAGTGCTTGAACAAAAGGTCAAATTGGAGTAGTTCCCTCTAAGGAACAAGTTTCTGATATCCTCACCAAATCACTGCCTAGGGAGACATTTGAATACCTCAGACAGAAGCTGAGGGTAGTTGATGCATCATATTGCTATTGAATCTTTTCTGTTCTAGAGAAAAGTGGTGGTATGCGAGTTGAATGAGGAGGATCCGCTTACATACGCTGGTTTATTAAGGTACAGTCACGTATATGTTGGTTCGAAGAAAAGCACTGGGTCAGACTCAGATGAAAAGAGTCTAATATGGGTTTGAAAGAGACCATCTGGCACAGGTTCAAGGGGAGCATATATTCTTCTAATAATGCATTGTTGGCATTATCTTAGAAGATCTTGGTTCAAATTCACAGTTGGTTTGATTTCAGTTGGAACAGGTGCAGAAGGAGAACATGGGTGCTGGTCTGAATAATGATTGACAAATGCTACTGATGTTTGTTGTTGATATTTTGTCTCTATGTCTTATATTTCTTTTATCAAGGTCATGTAACAGCCTATTTTGATTAAGTAAAAGGATAAATTATCGTTTATAGATCTGTACACAGGTTTGACAAAGCAGAGGCGCGTATACACACAGGTTAAGCAAGTGAAGACTGCGTATATGCTGGTTGGCTTTGGCATAGCTATGTACGTACGCAGGTTTCTATTGGTGAAGTAGTGTATGTATCTTGAAATATGTTTTAGCTGCTTCTGTTTATTGTTGTAGTGTTTTGGGTTCAGAATGGTGTCTGGTGACTGGTATTGTTTTCTGGTTACATCGTTATGAGAAGTTATTGGTTGATTCAGTATTTCTACAAAGGAGATTGGTTGTTGTAGATCTACTTGATGTTTGATTGATATTCATGGATCTAGTCTGAAAATTTATGAAACGTGGTCCCTGGAAGAAAAGAGAAGGTTGAAGCCTTATGTTGGTCAGCACCTACGTACTAGTACCTTAGCTAGTACAAGAGCTAAGGGGGTTGTAGCTCCCTTCCAGGAGAAGCTAGAGAATGAGAGAAGGTTGTAGCCTTCTGCAGGTTGAAGCCTACGTGTTGGTATAAGACTACACGAGTACATAATCATTGTAAAAAGAAGTTTCTAATTGAAAGAAGATAGAGACATATTGCAGCAGGTGATTTTCACCCACATCGGGTTTCCATCTTATATCTTGTGTTCTTTTCTGTGGCTGTTTGGTTTACTTTTCTATTCCTTCTTACTGTTATATGGTTCTGACACACAGATTAATGATCAACATCTGAAGAATAAATTAAATTATAAGTTTGGAAGTTATACGCGAGTTTCATTAGTCAGAGTTGTGTATACACATTGTTTTCATTCACTGAAGTAGCGTATACAAATATTTGTATAAATTGAAAAAGTATTTGACTTAATAATACTGATTCACCCCCGCCCCCGCCTCTCGGTATTATTTTCAACATATAGTAGGGGGTGGTGAATTGAAAATAGATCCCTCTAAAGTGGCAGTCATTGTAAACTGGCATAAACCCAAGTCTACTACAGAAGTGAAAAGCTTCTTAGGGGTAGCACAATATTGGAGGAAGTTCATTTCTAACTTTTCCTCAATTGCAGCTCCCTTACATGCTTTGACAGGATTGAACAAGGTGTTTCAGTGGGGAGGCAAACATCAGAAAGCCTTTGACACCTTGAAAGAAAAGATTAGTACAACACCTATACTAGCACTGCCTGATCTGCAAAGACCATTTGAGATCCAAACAGATGCCAGTGACTATGCCATGGGAGCAGTGTTGACACAACACAGTAAACACATATGTTATCATTCTGAGACTTTTAATCCTGCAGTAGTTAACTATCCTACATATGCTAAAGAATTGTATGCATTAGTTCAGAGTGTGAAAAAGTGGAAACATTACTTAATGGGTGTTGTGGTCAGCAACAACCCCCCTTCTTATTTAGTTTTATCACTAATACTAAATAAGTGGGGACCCTTATTCAAAAATTTAAAAAATCGATTAATGCTTGTATTTCCTTTTTCAATAAAACTTACTATCATAAATTTAGGAGAATACCCTCAAAAAAGTCTAAAAAGACTTAAGTTTTATGATAAGTTAGAATAAAATCACTCCCTAAAACGTGTCGCATCGAAAAAGGGGTAATGGATGCCTTCCTACAAGCGGAATTCTAAAAGTACGAAATTGCGATGCGAAATCACGCATCAAAAGACCCTCATCACATCGCATGCCTCAAACAACACTTACGCTGAAATGCCTTAAACCGTCGATATGCGATGATGCATCTCGCTATTCACATTTCGCAGAAAACACAATGACGAATGATTACCACACACAATGGATTTGCGATATTGTGATTTGCGATATTGCGATCTGCGATACTACAATCTCCGATATTGCGAAGCAAATCGCAAAATCGCCTTATCGCAGATCTGCAGGACCCATTGTTTGAGAATTTTTTTTTTCCATAAACTGAGGCCCAGTTTTGTGCATTAATGTTAATTAATGAGTTAGTTGGAAATCATTAATAAAATACGGTTTTGATCTTATCAAGGAGCCATTTCACATAAGGTGGTATATTTTATATGTTTTCCGCATTTAAAGCTTTCCCACCAGCTTTTTCTTATCATCATTCTCACCTCATTTGTAAACTGCAAGAGCAAAGAGCATAGAAATATACATAGAAGAGTTCAAGATATTATGGGAAAGAAGGGTAAAGCTCCCAATTCTAAAGATAAAGAGATGATGCCCTTATACACAGACACCACTTGTACCAAAGATGCCGATATTACTACTTGGGAAGGCATCTATAGTTTACTTGAGGAAGAAGATCCCAAGGTAATGGAGGTTACGGCTACTGCAGGCTCACGCAGGTCTTCTGAGCCATCTATTATAGATCCAACATGTTCGTTCTTGCACAAGATAGCGGCGAGGCCCAAAATTCTCCCGTACACGGACATGGTTAAATGGATACTAGATAGTGTTGATATCACAAACAGACAATTCAAGACTCAGGGTCAAGGACTCATTGGCTCCTTCACTCCAAAAGATTTGAGGCTCATGTATCATCTACCAGAGCCACAGGTGACTTATAACAAATATTTCATGGAGAAGTTCGCTAAAGAAAATGAAGATTTAGCAAAATGCACCAAGGACTGGTCAAGAAGGGGTGAACCACTAAAAGAGGATAAGCACGGTACGTATAATATTGGTTCTCTCACCTCCCCATATTACTTTGCTACTGCTATGCTCTGTATACTTTTTGGAAAACCAGACATTAAAATATTTTCATGTGAATGGCTACCATTATTAAATGCCGCCATTAATGCTACTATTGTGGATTGTGCTAAGATTTTGTCTGACAATTTAGCTAAAGCCATTTTGAGTTACCGGTCTAAAAGGACTTTTTCACAGAGAATTTATCCCCCTTTCTACTTATTTGCATATGTGATGGATGCAATCTATTATATTTCCAAGTTTCCTCTAATGGGTTAGAAATGGACTACTCAAGATCCCTTACCCATTCATCTTTATCACAAAGAATTGTGGGATTCCAAGTTCACTCCGTATTTCTACAAGATTTGTCATGGAATCATGTTGCCTCTGTACAAATTGTTGTATGATAAAGACCCTCCAAGATTTTTTCCCAAAGCAGAGGTCAATATGCTCCACGTCGCGAGATGGTTCAGAGAAGAACTTTGCACATATGTCAGGGTATTCGGAAGTCTCACTTCCCCTCATGTCTTACCTTTATATGTTCCTGATAAACTACTAGCACGAGAGATTGCTTATAAGACCTACGGAGAAGGAGGTATGAGTAAAGAGTTGAAGGACAAGAAGAAGGCCATTTGGCCACATTTTCCTGTGGCCTGTGGAGCCTTTTCACTATTTCATGTAGGTCATGCATTCAAAGAAGTAAACAACATGTTATGTCTACGATTGTTCAAATTTCTAGGAAGACCATTTGACCCTTCTGATATTGTTAATAATTTCACTACTGCAATCAAAATAAAGGTGTTTTATAAAGAAGATGATCTTTTTTCATGATATGTTACAACAGAAAAGTACACTTAAAGAAGTTCTACATTCGGCACAAATGCGATTCCCTCCAACAGAATTTCAAGAATTCAAAATATACAGAGAAAGGAGGTTAGCTAATATCCCTTTGGATAAAATTACGCTTGGAACCCATGAGGGAACCAACTCCTAGTATCAATCTCAGTGGAAGTTCAGGAACAAACAGGTCTAAATCTAAGTCTAGGAGAGAAACGTCAGAACACTCCAAGAGGTCCAAAAGTGCCCATAATAAAAGCGAAGGGTTAGTAAGGGATACTACCCAGTCTAAGGAGCTCCCAGAACAACAGGTTTTGACCTCTCCATAGGTATATCTTCCCCCTTTCATCATCCAGCCACCATCAGTTAGAACTGAGTTGGATAAAGAATGGGAGACATTCAATGACTTAATCAATATTGAGGGACAGAGCACAAAAACACCTGAGAGTAATGTACAGACGGTGGATGATGTAGTCACAGGAGCAATAAGCAATGTCCCAAAAATGGAACATATTCCCATTACCCCATCCTCTGAACTTATGCTCAAAATAGAGGAAATTCCCCCTCTCGATGTATTTTACAGCCCGCAACATAAGGCTATGGTGAGAAGAAAAAGAAAGAAAAGGAAATTGGAAAGTGTGCTTTCTCATGATGCAGAACAATTAGACATCCTTTGGCAAGATCGTACCACTAATCCTACTGAAAATCTCACTAAATTATCTCAGATTGTAGGAGCATATGCTTTTGCAACTATTGATAAAGCATCTGAGGTACAACAAACACTGAAAGAAAAATAAGATCAAATACATTTTTTGCAGCAACAACTACAACAAACCAGTGTGAACAACGAAGCACAGAAACAGCTTGAAAAACTACAGCAGGACTTTCAACAAATGCAGATAGGATACCATAACAGTTTGGCCAAAAGAGAAAAACAGTTTCGGGTTATGCAAGAGATGCACAAGGATGATCCTAAGCTTACAGAATTCGTCACAGAATCCATTTCCTTAAATGATCAATTGCTACAACAACAAGAAACATTGTGCCAAAGAATATCACAGTGGAGATCTTATTGCGAAACAAGCAACCGAATTACTAATCAAGTCGTGGACTTGCGACATGATTACGACTTAATTGATAGAAGAGTTACTGAATATTTGGGTTGGCAAGAAACAGAGGAAGGAGAAAATGCAGGTACACCAATAATTAATGACACCCACAAAGAAATGCTCTTTAATAAGTGGGATGCACAGATCAGGAAAGCAGAACAAGCAGCAGAAGAAGCAGCCACAGTAGAAAATAATGTCATTGAATGCATCAATGAAAATTTACATAGGGCAAATCTGATCTCCAAGACCACTCCAGGATATCTACCAAATGTACAACATCTACAAACAAGCTGGAGACAGAAGGCTCAAGAAAGGGCAGAATCAATCCAAAGGTTAACCAAGTTGAGTTGGGAATCTTACTGGACGTACTTGGTAAAACCACACAGCCAGTGTATGACTCTCAAATGTATCATCAACTCTACCGAGAAGATGGCGCCAGCTCTTACCGATCCCATTTTCACAGGACAGCTAAATTCGGAAGTTGGCCAGCCAACTCTCCTCAAGCAAATGTTGAATGCTTGCGACTACAAGGAACAGATACATAGATAGTTAGTTATTAGTTTTAGTTTTAGATTCAGTTTTAGTTTTAATTTTTCTTTCTTTTTGCCTAAAATGAGGACGGTCATTTAAACTACATCCTACATTTTTGTAATAAATTATTTTTAGAATTAGTTAGTAGTATTTAAACCCTTCTCATGCATTTAGAGAAGGGTCTAGAAATTTATCAAGAACTTGTCCTCAGAACATGCACTTTGCACTCTCCGAGGAGGTTTTGATGAATGAATGGAATAGGATTTATTGATATCTACGTTTAATATCTACTATTGATGTTGCACTTTTGTACTCTTAGTGGATGTTGGATTAAGAAGAGATAGATCATTATTGATGGAGCTCATGAGTAGAACTAGTTGTAAATGGTACTTTTATCTCTTAACTATTTTTGCTTATGTGTTATGTTGATATTCATGTTCAGTTATTTATATATGAATGCTTAAATTCTTGAGTTATTATTTGGCACTTTTGTACGGTGATAGTTATTTATTTATGCTTAATATATGAGTAGCTTATTATGTGATATTTTTTCACAACTGTTTCGTCTAACTTTTTATATGAAATGGTTTATCTTTATTGAATTCTTTTCTCATAACAGTTGATGATCTTTATTACCACCTGTTATTTGAAATCATTTTAGATCACATAACAGAAAGATTACATCCCGGGTTAGTTTAGAATTAGATATTTCTGTTTATTAGAATACAATTGCATGTTGTTAGATTAGATTTAGAATAAAAAGCATTTTACTTAGGAATAATTAGGAAAGAAATATCAATTTGCAACACACACTCACATATATTGGGAAACTAGTCCCAATCGGACCCACCATACCAAACGGAAAAGGAGTTCCTAACCAAGGTCCGGACTGGGTGGGTATCCCCCTTGTTGTAGACCCGATTTTCGGGGATTCAATGTATTTGGCACTAGAAGGAGGGCCTTGAACTATGAATGGCAAGTAAGTCTAAATCTAAATACCATTTCGAGAGTAAATCGCCCTCACCATCTCCCCCGACTTCTCCATCACATTTAGAATCTTTAAATCTTGAGCAAGAAGTCAAAAGAACAACAACCACTGCCACAAACCCTGAAATTTCAGACAAATCTACTATTGAACCTCCTAAAGTTGAATATTTGATTCATAAACTTCAACGATTTTCAATATCTTTTCAAAAATCTGATAAATCTCAAGGCAGTGTGACTTCGCAATATAGCCCTGCTCATCCTCTCACCAGATTAAAGAGTGAAAAGTTTGGTATTGAGCCAACCGAGTTACCTCTACCTACAAGGAAGAGAGCAAGGAAATCACCTAAAGGGTCTGATAGTGAGACTCTTTCGTCATCATCATCCATCTCAACCTCTCCACCGCAAAGTCAACCATCCACTCCTCCACTTCAAATCATCATCCACCAAACCACTGGAACTTCAACATCTCCTTCTCAAACATCTAGAACTATAATATCCTCATCTTCCCAACTGCAGGGATCATCTTCTGCGCTTTCCTCTATTAGCAGTTCAACGATGGCCCAAATGCCATGGAATAACCCAGGGGCAGTCTTAATGCCTATGCCCTTGAGTCAATTACCGGCCCATCTTGAAAAATGGTTGCCTAAGTTTAATCCTGAAGCAGGCATGCTAGTATAAGAACACATAAATAACTTTATGTTATCCATAAATCTCAATGGAGTTACTAATGAAGACGCTATCGTTCGGCTTTTTCCTTATACTTTGCAAGGAGCTGCCGAATCATGGTATTTCTCATTACCATCCGGGTCTATTACTAGCTGGGATATCTTCCAAGAACAATTCTTGACTAAGTTTGGTGATGACAGGTCTACTGCAACATTAATCAATGACCTGTCTAACCTTAGGGCTGAGTTAAAGGAGCATATCAAAGATTTTAACTCGCGTTTTAACAAACCATTGAACAAAATTTCTACTGCTTCTAAACCTAGTGAAGAAGTGCAAAGTGAATGGTACATCTCTACTTTACCATCAAACATAGCAATCTTCATTGATAGAGCTAATAAAACAACTTTAGCTGACAATATGAAGGAAGCAATAGCGGTAGAGAAATGCATCATAGCTCTAGAAAATAAAAACCCCATTGAATAACATAAATCTAAAAAGGTTTCTTTCAAAGAAGATCCAAAGAAAAAATAGCCCAAAGACCCATTTGATTTAGAGGGATTGCAGAAAGTTTTGAAAACCATGTCTAAGGAAACGATTGACATAAAGAAATAAGTAGCAGAGACTTCTTCTAAAAAGCCTTACAAGCCTTATAGAAGAAATCCTTCGACTAATTCAAAGCCTCCTAATGCTATTACAAATGTTGAATCAGAGGAAGAGGAAGAGGAAATCGCTACCAAAGAACCTACTGATGAAGAAGAAGTTGTAAAGGTACAAGGTATGTGGGATTTCATTCTCCCTGATGAAGACGATCAAGAGGCATCGCCGGTTAGTACTCAAAGTAGAAATCAACTCAATCCTCCTCAACCTACTCCTAAGCCAAAGAGTGCAAGCTCAATGCCTAAGGATAAAGTCGCATCCAAGAAAACGACATCCAAAGCGACTCAAACAAGCCCAGTCCAAACATATTCACCAAATCCATCTAAAACATTGATTGTTTTGGATGAAATGGAGTATAATATCATAGAAGACATGAATAAGACTAGGGCTAACATCACTATTTTTGAATTGAGCAAGTTAAAACATTAGCAAAAGCTCCTTTTGAAAGAATTACATGCGGTACGAGTTGCACCTCTGCCCGCCGCTGTAATCTCGCAAGCTTCCCATGAGATGGGAAGACCTCCAAATATTGTGGTTAACAAAGTTGATCCAAATGACATCGCTCTAATTGGAGGAAGTTCAAGATCTCATAGTCCGCCATTTCCTCTTACTTATGAATTTTTCAATAAAAATTTGCATAATTGTTTAGTGGATTTAGGAGCTTCATCTAATATCTTACCTAAATCGATATGTGCAAAGTTGAACGTTCAACCTCAAAAATCTACTGTGCGCATAGTGTAGCTGGATCAGTCGCAAGTTGAAGTGATCGGTAAATTAAATCAAGTTACCACAAGGTTGTCATCTAATCCAAAGGTATGTCAAGTTATCGATATTTTAGTTGCAGACATTCTAGAATTCTATGGCTTAATTCTTAGCAGGGATTGGTCAGAAAAACTTCATGGATACTTTGCAAGCAATTGGTCGCGCATGTGGCTCCCTTATAATGGTAAACCAAATCAGATAAAGGTTGAGCGAGAAAGACATCAAAAATACATAGTAATAGAATTGGAAGGAGAAAATGAATTGGTAGCATACAACAATACTATAATTGGCAACTATTCTGTTGATTCTTTCCTAGGAAATTTTAATGCTCACACTTCACCTTACTTAGAACATTCTGTTTTATCTCAAGTAGAAAATTTTTCTCAAACAAATAGTTCTAAATGTATTAATTTTATAGATAATCCTATAAATAAATCTTTATTTTGGAAGTTATTTTTTGACGGTTCTAAGTCTAACGAAGGAGCAGGAATAGGATGTGTATTAGTTAGTCCAAAGGGAAACAAAACTATGCTAACTTATAGACTCGAGTTCGATTGTACCAATAATACTGCAGAATATGAGGCTTTAGTCCAAGGATTATACAAAGCAATCAAATTAGACATCAAATATCTACAAATACTCAGAGATTCTGAAATTGTTATCAGACAGGTATGAAATACTATACATTGTCTGTCAGGTCATTTAAAGCATTACCAATCTTTAGTACAAGATCTGACTGAACATTTTATAGCATTTAATATTTCGTCAATTCCTAGACTCCAAAATGCTAGTGCTGATCTCTTGGCAAATGTAGCTTCCAATCTTATTCCCTCAGAAGACTTTAGCCCCGATAGATTTTCAATTGAATTAATCTTTAGACCTCGATTCCTGATAACATTACAAATTGGAGAATTTTCAATGACGATCCTGATATTGTAAGCTTCCTCACCTCTGAGGGATCTTACACCAATCAGATAATTGATGAGGACCAACATGACAGACAATTGCAACAAGATAGTACTAATAATGCTATTCCAAAATCAGTGGTAAAATTATAAGATCTATATGATTCGAAAGATCGATTCAAAAGATCTACCAATTCAAAGCTTCAAAGTTCAACTCTAAACTATGAATTAGTAAATCTAGGAACTAATACCAAGCCACAGAATATCAACCTAGGACTTGGCCTAGCTCCTAAATAAAAATTAGCGTATGTTCATCTCTTAAAACAATACAAAAGTGTCTTTGCTTGGAACTACGATGAACTTAAGACTTACGACACTTCTATCATCCAACATACTATCCCAATGATAAACGATGAAAAACCTGTCCAGCAAAAGCTGAGAAAGATCCATCCTAATCTAGAAAACTAGATCAAATCTAAGTTCAATAAGTTGTTGAAAGCCAAAATCATTTTTCCCGTATGAAATTCTCAATGGGTTTCCAATATGGTTCCCGTTAGAAAAAAGAACGAAGACTTTAGAATTTGCATTGACTTTTGAAATCTTAACAAAGCCTACCAAAAAGATAATTTTCCTTTGCCTCCTATGGAGCAAATATTGCAGGTAGTTGCAGGATTAGAATTAATGTCCTTCTTGGATGGTTTCTCTGGCTATAACCAAGTTTTGGTCCATCCCAATGATCAATTAAAGACCACATTCAGAACCAAATGAGGTACCCATGCCTATCAAAAGATTCCTTTTGTCCTGATCAATGCTGGTGCCACATTCCAAAGGGCCATGGACATCGCATTTAAGGGATTAGTAAACAAATCGGTAGTAATATACCTGGATGATATAACTGTATATTCCAAGAAGCGAGGCAATCATCTCAAAGATTTAAAACAGATCTTCTGATGGTGTCAAAGGTACGGAATTTCACTTAACCCAAAAAAGTCATTTTTTGCATTAAGTGAAGGAAAACTTCTTGGATTCATAGTGTCAAAATCTGGAATCCATATTGATCCTGACAGAATCAAGGAGATTTCCAAAATACCTTTGCCTCACAACAAGAAAGCTATGCAATCTTTCCTTGGCCAGATTAACTTTGTGAAGATATTTGTTCCAGATTTCTCAAGAATCGTATCTCCTTTACAAGTAATGATTAAAAAGAATTCAATCTTCAAATGGGGCGAAGACGAATATGAAGCATTCAATTTGATCAAACAAGTGATTGTTAATGCTCCATCTTTAGAAACTCCAATTTTTTTATGATCCTTTCATTTTATATACATTTGCCTTTGATAGATCACATGCTGCAATACTCACTCAAGCAAATCAAGACAAAGCAGAAGCCCCAATTACTTTTTTCAGTTCAAATCTACAAGGGGCTGAGTTAAATTATTCAGACATAGAGAAACAAGCATATGATGTTTTCAAAGCGATAAAATATTTCAGACCCTTTATGCTTAAAACCCATACAAAGATCATAGTACCATTTCCAGCGGTAAGAAATCTTTTAGTACAAAAAGTTGTGGGTGAGAAAAGAGCCAATTGGGTTACAGCATTACAAGAATATGACGTTGAAATTAAACCAGCAAATATTGTAAAAGGTCAAGGCTTTTGAAAAATGTTGGTTGGAGCATCTCTTATTTCCAAAATACTATCTATAGAGATACAAATGTACGAGGTAAGCCTAAACAATGTTGATTCATTATACGCTGATATCATATTTTATCTAAAGAATGGATATGCCCCTTCTAACCTCTATTATACAAAGAAAAGAGCTCTAAGGTTGAAGGCTAAGCAATATCAGCTCGTGAACGATGTACTTTTTAGAATGAATTATGATTCTATTCTCCTTGGATGTCTTGAGAAATCTGAAGTTGAAAAGGTGTTACATGAACTCCACAATAGACCAGCACGTGGACATTATGCTAGAGATGCTACTGCACATAAAATCCTCTGTGCAGGCTATTACTAGCCCACACTATTCAAAGATGCGCATAGCTACGTAAGGAAATGTCAAGTTTGTCAAACTGCTACTAGGAGACAAAAGAAGCCATCATTACTTTTGCAGACAGTCAACATTGAACAACCTTTTGATCAATGGGGATTGGATATAATAGGTGAGATCGTTCCTCACACTTCTAGACAGCATAGGTATATCCTTACAGCTATAGATTATTTTACTAAATGGGCAGAAGCAGTTCCTCTCAAGACAGCTAATGTCGAACACATCATTGATTTCATAGATCAGTTCATAATAACCAGGTTTGGTTTACCCTCTGCTTTAATGTTTGATAATTCATTGTATTTTTTGCTAATTCTATGACTGAATTTGCACTCAAAAGAGGTTTTAAGCTTAAATACTCTACCAATTATTACCCACAGGGGAATGGGTTCGCTGAATCTACGAATAAAAACTTAATCAGAATCATTAAGCGAACCATTGACCGGAATCATAAGAATTGGCAAAAGTATTTAATATATGCTTTATGGGCAGACCGAATAACGCAAAAATCCTCTATTGGCACTTCTCCCTTTAATTTAGTTTATGGGAAAGAAGTGGTTCTTCCAACTCATCTAGCAATTCCCTCTTTGGCCTTAGTTCAATATATTGATGAAACACCAACTTCTTCCTTACAACTAAGGAAACCACAAATCCTTAAGCTAGAAAAGCAAAGAGAACAAGCTAAAATAACTCATGCTCATCACCAAGCATTAGTAAAAGCTTCTTTTGACTCAAACATGATGTCTAGAAAAGACTTTCAGATAGGGAATCTAGTTTTAAAATGGGACAACTCTCATGAGCAAAAGGGAAAACATACGAAGTTTCAATGAATGTGGCTTGGCCCTTTCCAAATCACAGAAATCATAGACCCATATACCTTTATGTTACAGGATTTAACAAGAAAAATAAAATCTTTACCTGTTAACGGGCAGATCCTCAAAAAATACTTTCCATAGGAGATCATTCTTCTATTTTTGTAGATTAGTTTTCCTTTATTTTCATAATAAAATCAGTTGTAAACGGTTACATTTGGAATTCACAAAAAGGACACGTATTTCTTTTAGATTTTTTTATTCACTTGTATAAATAGAAATAATTTAGAAAATTGGTCATTATTATTGAAAGATACAGTCAAAGAGCTATAAGCCTCAATATGATACTAGTTTCAACCTTGTAAATTTTGATAGAAAACAACCTTTAGTGCAAATTTGTTTTATATCAATCAAATGAAAGGTATCAATAACAAAACAAAGATTCTATGTAGAAAATCTCTTTCCAAAAACTCTACCATTGTCGTCCAGAGCTATTCTTAAGGAAACAATGACTTCCTTCCCACCTAAGGAATCACAAGCTTCAAGGAATAATCCAGTGATACACTTTAAACTTAAAGAATTAGAGGTCCCATCACGAGCCGACTTATCATGATCATAGACATTATAGCTTGCTGACTTTGCCAAAATTGCGTACCACAATAGGGCAATGACTCAAGATTGTTGCAATCAAAAGACAAGGGGTCTCATCACGAGCCAGCTTGTTCAGCAAAGCTATAAATCAAGTAAGTGGCACTATCATAATTTGGCTACCAAACCAAGGCATTTTTCTTTAAGGATTAAAAGAAAATGAAAGCAATAAGTGTAGATATGAATTTCTCTTTAAAAATTGTATATTTCTCCAAGTGGGATACAGGATCATTGCTAGATAACCGGTAACCTTATCGAGGCTATAAACGCCTGCTGGCAGCAGAGGTTCTACCTATGACAAATGAGCATATTTAAAATTGATTTACAGAGAAGCCTTTGTTTTTATCTCTATAAACTAATTAGTGACTGATATAGACACAATGACTAGCTCTAGGAAGTAAATAAACAAAGTTCACATAGAAGAAACAAACTATCATTGACAGCTAAAAAGTATAATGTATTTTATCTAACTATAATAAAGTTTGATTTTCTAGAAAAAAATTTGTTTTGGAAGTTTAGGAAACTCAAAAGAAAAGTAGAGATAACTAGTTCTTCCAAGTGAATCACCAATTGTTGTGGCCAGCAACAACCCCCCTTCTTATTTATTTTTATCACTAATAATAAATAAGTGGGGGCCCTTATTCAAAAATTTAAAAATCGATTAATGCTTGTATTTCCTTTTTCAATAAAACTTATTATCATAAACTTAGGAGAATACCCTCAAAAAAATCTAAAAGGACTTAAGTTTTATGATAAGTTAGAATAAAATCACTCCTTAAAATGCGTCGCATCTCAAAAAGGGTAATGGATACCTTCCTACAAGCGGAATTCTAAAAGTGCAAAATTGCGATGTGAAATCACGCATCAAAAGACCCTCATCGCATCGCATGCCTCAAACATCATTTACGTTGAAATGCCTTAAACCGTTGTTATGCGATGACGCAGATCACGAATCACATTTTGCAGAAAACACATTAACGGATGATTACCACACACAATGGATTTGTGATATTGTGATCTGTGATACTACGATCTCCGATATTGCGAAGCAAATCGCAAAATCGCCTTATCGCAGATCTGTAGGGCCCGTTGTTCGAGAAAGTTTTTTTTCATAAACTGAGGCCTAGTTTTGTGCATTAATGTTAATTAATGAGTTAGTTGGAAATCATTAATAAAATATGGTTTGGTTCTTATCAAGGAGCCATTTCACGTAAGGTGGTATATTTTATATGTTTTCCGCATTTAAAGCTTTCCCGTCACCTTTTTCTTATCATCATTCTCACCTCATTTGTAAACTGCAGGAGTGAAGAGTGGAGAAGTATACATAGTAGAGTTCAAGATATTATGGGAAAGAAGGGTAAAGCTCCTAGTTCTGAAGATAAAGAGATGATGCCCTTATACACAGACACCACCTGTAACAAAGATGTTGGTATTACTACTTGGGAAGGCATGTACAATTTACTTGAGGAAGAAGATCCCAACGTAATGGAGGTTACAGCTACTGCAGGCTCACACAGGTCTTCTGAGCCGTCTATTACAAATATAGCATGTTCGTTCTTGCACAAGATAGCGGTGAGGCCCAAAATTCTCCCGTACACGGACATGGTTAAATGGATACTAGATAGTGTTGATATCACAAACAGACAATTCAAGACTCAACGTCAAGGACTCATTGGCTCATTCACTCCACAGATTTGAGGCTCATGTATCATCTACCAGAGCCACAGGCGACTTATAACAAACAGTTCATGGAGAAGTTCGCTAAAGAAAATGAATATTTAGCAGAATGCACCAACAACTGGTCAAGAAGGGATGAACCACTAAAAGAGGATAAGCATGGTACGTATAGTATCGGTTCTCTCCCCTCCCCATATTGCTTTGCTACTGCTATGCTCTGTAGACTTTTAGGAAAACCAAACATTAACAAATTTTCATCTGAATGGCTACCATTTTTGGATGCCGCCATTAATGCTACTATTTTTGGATTGGGCTAAGATCTTGTCTAACAATTTAGCTACAGCCATTTTGAGTTACCGGTCTAAAAGGACTATTTCTCGGAGAATTTATCCCCCTTTCTACTTATCTGCATATGTGATGGATGCAATCTGTTATATTTCCAAGTTTCCTCTAATGGGTTGGAAATGGACTACTCAAGATCCCTTACCCATTCATATTTATCACAAAGAATTGTGGGATTCCAAGTTCACTCTGTATTTCTATAACATTTGTCATGGAATCATGCTGCCTCTGTACAAATGTTGTATGATAAAGACCCTCCAAGATTTTCTCCCAAAGCAGAGGTCGATATTCTCCACATTGCGAGATGGTTCGGAGAATAACTTTTCACATATGTCAGGGTATTCGGAAGTCTTGCTTCCCCTCATGTATTACCTTTATATGTTCCTAATAAACTACTAGCACGAGAGATTACTTATTAGACCTGCAGAGAAGGAGGTATGAGTAAAGAGTTGAAGGACAAGAAGAAGGCCATTTGGCCACAATTTCTTGTGGCCTATATGGCCTTGTCACTATTTGATGTAGGCCATGCATTCAAAGAAGTAAAGAACATGTTATTTCTACGATTGTTCAAATTTCCAGGAAGACCATTCAACCCTTCTGATATTGTTAAGAATTTACTACTCAATCAAAATAAAGGTGTTTTCTAAAGAAGATGATCTTTTTGATGATATGTTCCAACAGAAAAGTACACTTAAAGAAGTTCTGCATTTAGCCCAAATGTGATTGCCTCCAACAGAATTTCAAGAATTCAAAATTTACAGAGAAAGGAGGTTAGCTAATATCCCTTTGGATAAATTACACTTGGAACCCATGAGGGAACCAACTCCTAGTATCAGACTCAGTGGAAGTTCAGGAACAAACAGGTCTAAATCTAAGTCCGGAAGAGAAATGTCAGAACACTCCAAGAGGTTCGAAAGTGACCATAATAAAAGTGAAGGGTTAGTAAGGGATACTGCGCAGTTTAAGGAGCTCCTAGAATAACAGGTTTTGACCTCTTCATAGGTATATCTTCCCCCTCTCATCGTTCAGCCACCATCAGTCAAAACTGAGTTGGATAAAGAATGGGAGACATTCAATGACTTAATCAATATTGAGGTACAGGGCACAAAAACACCTGAGAGTAATGTACAGACGATGGATGATGTAGTCATAGGAACAATCAGCAATGTCCCAGAAACGGAACATATTCCCATTACCCCATCCTCTGAACTTATGTTCAAAATAGAGGAAATTTCCCCTCTCGATGTATTTTATAGCCCGCAACATAAGGCTATGGTGAGAAGACAAAGAAAGAAAAGGAAATTGGAAAACGTGCTTTCTCATGATGCAGAACAATTAGACATCCTTTGGCAAGATCCTACCACTAATCCTACTGAAAATCTCACTAAATTATCTCAGATCGTAGGAGCATATGCTTCTGCGACCATTGATAAAGCATCTGAGGTATAGCAAATACTAAAAAAAGGAAGAAGATCAAATACAAGTTTTGCAACAACCACTACAACAAGCCAGTGCGAACAACGAAGCATAGAAACAACTTGAAAAACTACAGCAGGACTTTCAACAGATGCAGATAGGATACCATAACAGTTTGGCCAAAAGAGAAAAATAGTTGCAAGTTATGCAAGAGATGCACAAGGATGATCCTAAGCTTACAGAATTCATCAGAGAATCCATTTCCTTAAATGATGAACCGCTACAACAATAAGAAACATTGTGCCAAAGAATATCACAGTGGAGCTCTTATTGCGAAACAAGCGACAGAATTACTAATCAAGTCGTGGACTTGCGACATGATTACGATTTAATTGATAGAAAAGTTACTAAATATTTGGCTTGGCAGGAAACAGAAGAAGGAAAAAAGGCAGGCGCACCAATAATCAATGACACCCACAAAGAAATGCTCTTTAATAAGTGGGATGCATTATAGATAAGGAAAAAGAACAAGTGGCAGAAGAAGCAACCACAACAGTAAATAATGTCATTAACTGCATCAATGAAAATTTACACAGGGAAAATCTGATCTCAGAGACCACTCTAGGATATCTACCAAATGTACAGCATCTACAAACAAGCTGGAGATAGAAGGCTCAAGAAAAGGCAGAATCAATCCAAATGTTAACCAAGTTGAATTGGGATTCTTACTGGATGTACTTGGTAAAACCACACAGCTAGTGCATGACTCTCAAATGTATCATCAACTCTGCCCAGAAGATGGCGCCAGCACTTACCAATTCCATTTTCACAGGATAGATAAAGTCGGAAGTCGACCAGCCAACTCTCCTCAAGCAAATGTTGAATGCTTGCAACTACAAGGAACGGATACATAGATAGTTAGTTATTAGTTTTAGTTTTAGATTTAGTTTTAGTTTTAATTTTGCTTTATTTTTGCCTAAAATGAGGACGGTGATTTAAACCTCATCCTACATTTTTGTAATAAATTATTTTTAGAATTGGTTAGTAGTATTTAAACCCTTCTCATGCATTTAGAGAAGGGTCCAGAAATTTATCAAAAACTTGTCCTCAGGACATGCACTTTTGCACCCTCCATGGATTTTGTTAGAGGGCTGCCTAAATCTAGGAAAGGTCATGATTATCTATATGTTGTCGTGGATAGGTTCAGAAAAATGTGTATTTTGTACCTTGTAATAAATAGATTACAGCTGAACAAACTGCAAAATTATTCTTTGGACATCTATGGGTTCATTTTGGATTACCCACTTCCATTATATCTGATCGAGACACACGATTTGTGGGGAAGTTTTGGTCGAGTCTGTGGGAACTGATGGACACCAAACTGAAGAAGAGCACAGCTTTTCATCCACAAACTGATGGCCAGATAGAAGTAGTTAATAGGACAGTGATCCAGGTTCTAAGAGGATATTCCAGCAAACATCCTAGGCTTTGGGATGAACATTTGTGTTATGTGCAACATTTTTACAACAGAGCAAAACATTCTTCTACACAGAGATCTCCTTTTGAGACCTATTTTGGTTTCACACCAAGGTCTCCCTTGGATTTTTTCTTTGGTAAAGATACCACAGTTGAGGGACACAGTGATATGGACAAGGTAACTAGGTTCATTGAACAAATCCATGTGATCCACTAGGCAGTACAGGAACAGCTAGAAAAGAGCCAAGCCAAATATAAGGCTAGGCATGACAAGCATCGAATGGAGCATAGTTTTCAAGTTGGCGACCAAGTCTAGCTGTACATCAGCAAGGACAGGATGCAAGGTGAAGGTAAAAAGCTAAAGCCTATTAGGTATGGACCGTTCCAGATACTTGAAAAGATTGGTGAGAATGCTTTTCACCTTGATCTACCATCTTACATGCACATATCCTCAATTGTAAATGTAGATTTCTTGAGATTGTTTGAACCCTCTCTAATTGAAGATCCTGAAGAGTAGAGTCAATTACCTTCTATTGACGACCTGCTACCTGAATATCTCAATGAATTATAGGAAGACACAGTTTTAGACAGGAAGGTGAGGACAATGTGCAGAGGAGATGTTGAGTACCTCGTAATTGGGCTCAAAGGTTCAAAACTAAGCAATGCAAAGTGGATTGAGATTGGAAAAGTGAGACAGTTGTAGCCTCACTTAGTCGATGCATGAAAACCAACTTTTGGTGGTCCAAAAGCTTTTTCAGTGGTAAGGCCGTGATCCGAATTGGATTCATGAAGAATGATCAAAGCACCATGACTGTATCAAGTCAGGACAAAACTTTGAATTCAAGAGCACAGAGCGATCAGGAAGACCTCTGAACAGTGGTAGTTGGTAGCCAGTGAGGAACGACGAGGACCTCGGTCAAAGTGCACTGACCGAGGCCCATGGAGACCACGCAGGATGTGAAACTAGCACCTGGGAAGCCTGGATCAGGAAAAGGAGGTAGTTCCTGATGCGCGATTAGCACGCAAAACCCCTCGAGAAGGAAAGCCCCGAAGCGCTCAATGGCATGAGAGCCAGGAAAACCGTGGGGAAAATGCTAAAGGTTGAAGGCGAGACTCACACTCCGAAAACGGGCGGTATTTATCAGGGGCACCCTTGGGCAGTAAGTGAAATTGGCTGAAACCTAGTGATTCCATTCAGCGCCCGACGTGTGGCAGGAGAAGGAGAGAGAAAACTACCGCTCATCATGTGCTAATGGTCAAGCAAGTCAACCGCGTGAAATGAGTGAATGGCATTGGATCTGGGGGCTCCAAATCTAACGGTTAAGATCACGCCCGATGAAAGAACCAGATTTGATAGGGAATTGAGCCATGATGTATAAGGATTTGAGGTCTGATTTGACCGCTGAGATGGTAGATGACTCGTTGCACACTGTAACCGAAGAATCGAACCGATGAGGAAAAACTAGCACAGTTCATAGGAGGACAAGTGGCCACTCCCTGTGAGCCATTGATGAAGACGCAGAGACAGGGAACTCCAAGCGAGCAACAGTAGGCAATCCGATGGGGACGGAAGAGGAAATGAGCAGTCATGAGATAGAGTGGCTTTAAGCCATGAACACATAGACAACAAGACAATGGAGAGGAGAACGAAGACATAGAAAGCGAGAGCAAAAGAAGAGACAGTAAAGCAAGAAGCAGATAGACAGAGAGCTGAGCTGACCTACAGCATAAGGAAACATCAAGCCATCCCTGAGAGGATCTGTCGGGCAGCTAAGCACCACATTGGGCTCCTCCATTAAAGACTAGATAGGTCAAGAGCTAGTAAGGAAAAGAGTCTGTGCACTCTAGTGGCTTGTGGAGAACCACCCTGCCAAGAAATTCTATTTCAGGAGACTTAGATTGAGCTCCTCATTGTAATTCTCTGCTTTAAAAACATAATAAAAGAAGGCCACCATTGAAAGCTAGATCGAAGATGTAGCCTTGGAGGAAAGGGTGAACTCCTTATTAATTGTTGTGTTCTTATCTTTTCTTACTGTGTTTCTCTTCTATCTTCTATTTCCAGTGTCTGTGTATTTTAAAATCTAATCAATCTGTTGCCTAAAATAACATAGACACACACCAGCACATGAGTTCGTAATACCTTCATTCATTAATTAATTAACTGAGGTCACTCAAGGGTGATTTTCAGATCAAAATGGGATATGATCCAAAGAATTTCAATGGTGCAGAAGAACTCATTAAGAAAAAGAATGCAGACATTGCTGCATTAGAGAAGCAACTAAAATTACCTCCTACTGAACATCCACAAACCAAGGAAGTTTTAGAGAATCAGAACCAAAGAGATGAGATGATGAACCTCATTCTTCAGTTAACTGCTCAATTAACATAAATGGAAAATGAGATGGATAAGTTAGTACAAGAGAAAAAGGCCAGCATGGAAGCAGTGACTATCACTACTATTCTTACAGTTACTACAACAATTTCTTCTACTCTAGCAGTGTCAGCAGCCACAACAGTTCCAGTAGCTACAATACTTCCCACTACATTAGTTACAGAATCATCTACAGCAACAGCTCATCCTAGTGATGAAGCAGGTACATTAATCAAATATACGCAGGATATGTCCATCCAAACAAATGAAATAAATAGACTTAAAGATCAAATAAAAAGTTTAGAGGATGAAAAGAAGCTAGTTCAAATCATGCATAAGGATGAAACACAAAAGTCAAACAAATTGACTGAGAGAATACAAAAGTTAGAGAAGGAATTGACATTGAAAGAACCACTTGCCCAAGCAAAGCAGCAGCTATTGGCCAATATCATTAACTCTGTTAATGATATTTGGCCATCCATCCAAGTCATCTTTGAGCAGAAGGATTTAATCAAGGAAGGAATTAAAGCTATTCAAAAGGTTAAGGAAGAACTTGGTAGCAAACCAGAGGAGGCCAATGAAATCATTAAGTTTCTTAATTCCAAGAACAAACAAGAATTGGAAGAGATTGACATAAGTGACAGGACTGAAACAATTCTAGAAGTAAATAAAGTAATCACCAAGAGGAACTTGATGGTGCAACTTGAAGACAAGTGTCAAAACATGGAGCTTGCAATAACCAGATTTATGGTGAAATTTGATCTTTTGAGGTAAAAAGGTTTGCCTAACCCATTGGTCGTTAATGACAGGTTAATAAGGCATGAAGACTATGATAAGAAAATCAGAGAAGTGGAAAAGGAACAAGCAAACAGTTCAGCCATGAAAGCAATTCCAACAGGAAAAGTGCTATATCATATTTTTGAGAATCTCTTTTACCTCCAACATGAGGTAAAATATCTCTTTATCAATAAACCTACATTTGCAAAATACATAAAGGTTGATGAAATCTTCAGAAGAATGGTAAATATCAAATTACCAGATGCAGAGACTTGGGAAAAGTTCAATGATTTACTGTGAAAATGAAAGGTAAAACAGTGAAAACAGAGTAGTCAAGAGTAGTCAAGGTAAAATAGAAAAGAGTAACAAATCATCTATGTCAAATAGTATCAGATGAAAGACGGAGTTTAAAAGTCAAAGGCAGAGTGAAGGGAAAGCCAGTGTAGAGCAACAACAGAAGAGAGAAAGCAACAAAAGATCAAAACAACAAACAACAAAATCAGTAAAAGTAGGGACAACTAGCCTTTTAGTCTCCTAGGTGTCTCTATCTTCTTGCATCAAGATATTTCATTTTCCTTGTGTCAGGGTCCTATAATAATAGGATCCATAATTTTGAATTGGCTAGGGTTAGTCTTGTAATATTGTACATTCTTTTTCTTTCTACAAAATGTTTTCCCTTATTAAAATTAAAAAAATGTAAAGAGGGTATGTCCTAAAGAATAATCAAAGGACAAAAAGAAAGAAAAATGATCAAAAAAGTGAAAAATATGAACCCCAAAAAGAGATAAAAATAGATCATCGAAGTGTGCAAATTCAAATGCCACTACCTTTTTCCTTTACTTTGAAAAATAAGATTGTATGCAGCTTGTCCAAAATGCCACAATCCATGGTGGTCAAATATTTTAATCTTAACTCATTCTTGATTTAAATTTCATGTTGATAGATAGAGAATAAAGATCTAGCCAAACTATTTAACCTTGGCAGATCAAGAGTTAGGTAGAGAATAATAATGAGCTCATTAGTTTAATATGAGCCATTGGAAGTTATAAGGTTAGAATTAGATAGTTTTCTTATCAAAAGAAAAAGAAATAAAGGGTTAGCAAGCTCAAATGCACCCATTAAAATGAAGAGAAAATGTACGTAGAAGAAATGTTTCAAATTCACAAAGTTTCTAAATCAAAAGCACATTCATCATGCTAAATCCTATTTTTTCATGTGTAGGAGGAATTGTGAGAAAGAAAGGATATCCACCAAGCTTGTTTACTAATTTCCCCTCATTTCACTACACCCCCACATACTTATTTGCTAATTTCTCCCATTATCCCTTCATTACTTATAAATACCCTTCCCTCTCATTTTGACCTTTACCCCTTGGTTTCACACATTTCCCTAGCTATTACCCTTCAAAAAATTATTTGCCATTCCCAAAACCCTCTTCCCTAGTCTGAAACCCATTACCCATTACAAATATCACATTCCCCCCTTATTAATTTCCCTTTGCCCTTTAAAAACCCACAAAACCCTTTATCCTAAGTTTTTATTTACAATGCCCCTGCATTATGTAATTAATGCCCCCCACTTTATATTTTCCTGATACCCTTTTTTAACCCACCAACCCTTGGTGCAATTAAAAAACCCCCGCCATATAACCCATGGTCCCACCTTTATTAGCCCACTACTTATATTAAATCCCGACATTATTTATTAATTAATTACAAGTGATTGTGATTAAACCCTGGGCCCCGCCAACCACTTTCCCGGTTCCGTCTGTGCAATTCAACTGCACAATATCCCTCCAATCTCCCACCCCCAAATCCAACGGTGGACATCCATATCGCGCAGATACATTGTCCAATAGTTAATGGCCTGAGAGCATGCGAGATTCGCAGTTTTGGCTGGGGCACTATTTTGCTACGTGGCAGCACTATGTTATATCGCGTGCTCGTGAAAAATAATGCCCTCCATCCAAAAGTAGTGTAATATGGACAAAAACCACCTCCTTGCCTAAAGGCAAAACTGCCCACTGTTCATTTGCCAAATTCCACGCCAAAATGTAACCGTTATCGTTTAAAAGGCTGAAAAAGTCCCAAATTCCTCTTTTCGTTCTTTTTTGCTATAAACCACTGTAAACCAAATGTGAAACTTTGAACCTCTCAACGACCAATTTAGCCACATTTTTCCACTTGAAGACGCTACAGACACCAAATTGAAGCATCAAATAGCCAGTTCAAGCCTCAATACCCTCTGCAGTTACCACAAAACCACGTATGTGCACCAAATCGCCAATTTCTAGGTATTCTCGGAAAAATTAGAACGGCCCTATGAATTTGAAAAATGCACAGTAATTATTAAATGGTTAATTAATTAAATTAATTAAGAAACTTTCCTAAACTAAATAAAGACTTGCTTTGCATCCAAACCCTCTTTTAGAGATTGAAATTACCCTCCTCATTATTCCAGAGCTTCTAAACCTCACTCCTGAAGCCACAAAAAGCATAATTCAATTCAGTAAACCCAATTATGGCTTACCAAACCTCTTTGGATGTAAGACCTCTGCCAACCCCTCACTTAGATATTGACCACCTTGCATTAGCCGACAGAGAATTTCAAATCAATGACACTGCTTCCTCTACCTACTTGCTAAAACTCCACTGCTAGAGTAAAGACAAGTTTTTGAACCAAAATGATGGCATTCACCTATGGGAGTCCAATTTTCCCAATTACTTGTTCTCAAAAGTACACCTATTCCCATAAATCATCCACTTCTGCCAAGCTTGCTACATTCCCAGTCAAAGAGCCATAGTCACCCCTAACCAACAAGTTTTATTCACCATCACTGAAGAATCCATTAATCAAATGCTGCAAATCTAGCCAAGCGCAAATCAAAATCCACTTTCCATTAAAGGTTTAATAGAACTCTACATAAACCTAGAACTTCCCAAGAAGTTTTAGATCTTTCAAACCTTCATCATAGAGGAGTCTCATACTCCAACAAAAAATCCTCCATATGCTGCCACCATTTTTTCTAAGAGAGGTAGACAAATTATAACCATGATCTCTTGCATTCTAGGGTACACCACAGATGAACATGTGGATGAGGTTGTCCTTACTTTGCTTTCTATCTTTTGCCTAGGAAAGCCTCCTGCTACCATTTATAACTATTCTCAGTTTATAGCAGACAGAATCCATGAGTAGTTTAGCAGACTACCAAATGAGAGAGTCTACAAATACTCTTTAGTTTTGTTTCACATGTTCTTGTATTACCAGTTAGACAAATTTCCAGTCAATATTAAGAAATTAGACACCAAAGGCAATCCAAGATCATTCATCTATTGGACACCATTGATCCGAAAATACTCCACTATTTTTTCTTATAAAGACTTCATTGATTCATTTGTGCATCCTGTTATAAACATGCTAACCAGTAGCTATCAGCCTAGGATTAGTCAGGAAATTAAAAGGGTTTTATAGTTGGCAAAGAAGAGCAAAGTGGGAGACTGGTATTTATAACAGGACCACACAGAGATAAGGATATATGGATGCCAATTAGCTCCCTACAAACTGCCCAAATACCTCCCCATGAGGATATTTGCATTAGAATACTTTAGGCAAATTATAAACTCTGATGAAGTGAATTTCCTATCAGCTAAGAAGAAGACCCAGTTCAAAATAAAAAACCAATTGGGCCACTTTATTTGTAATAATAGGGAAGCTGGACCAAAGGCTGATAATATTTTACAGCAGATGAATTTCAAGAATAGTTTTATGTGGCAATATGACCCTCATGGAGTCATAAATAAACTAAGGCTTAAAGTCAAATTGGGTACTTTCATACATCATCCCGGGCTAGACATTGACAGATTTTCCAACCAATCAGAATGTATAGAAAACACTTTGATAGATATGGAAAATACTGTAGTAGATGTGGAGAATACATTAATAGATGTGGAAAAGAAGATTGATACTAGTTCCCTTTTGCAGGTTCTAGCCCTAGAAGAACTAATGAATATTCCTCCTCTGTTACAGACTCCAGCCAATGAAGACAAAAATGAAAAAAGAACTAGGGAAGAAGGTTATAGCTCAGCCATGGAAACCACAGATGACCAATTTGAGATCAGTTACAGGAAAATGCCCAAGCTTAATCTTGTAACTGAACAAGAAGACACCATTGACACAGTGGAAATTAGTGACACTGAAGCAATGGTTGGAAGGAATAAAGGCCCAACAGCTTCAGAAGAAACACACCAGCCTTCTACCTTAAACACCCAACCTATTGAGAAACAAATTCACATTGAGGTCTCTTCATCTAGCAAGCTTGTGGATAAAGAGAAAGATATTAAAGAAAAATACAAGGAAATTAAGTTGAGGAATGAGGCATTAAAGGCTGAGACTTATGCCTAGTAGTTTAAAGAAACATCTGCAAATAAAAATAGGTTAATGTCAACCTTTGACATTAAGACTGGGAATATGCAAATAACATTCATGCAACCTACAGTGCAGTAGCCAAGGTCATTAGCAGACTATAAGAAAATATGTTATGAAACCAACTCAAGAAAAGATAGAAAAGATAGATCAACGCCTTAGAATTCAGCCTCTTCGAGGGGGAAACCTCCTTTACATTACATAAATGAACAATTCTTCGATGATTCAAATGACAAAACCTCCTTTCTATATATAGGAGTCTAAGAAGTCACAATATAATCCAGCCGACCTAGCAATAATAATATAAAGCCACAAAAATAAAAATAGAGGGCTTCTATGGGGCACAGTAATAACAATATGGGGGCAATAGGGGCACAACAATATTAATAAGGGGTATAACTACAATAGTAATGGGATAATCACTAGTATTATAGGGACCCAACATGCCCCTCTCCTTCAAAAAAGTGTTGTCCTCAACGCTTCAGTAGTTCTGGATACTTCTGCATAAAATTCTCATCCTCCCATGTGGAATCTTCAGCGGATAAGTTCTTCCACTTGATAAGATACTCTGAGATTGAACGATTTCGTAGCTGTCGAGTTCTTATTTCTGTGACTGCTTCCAGTTCCAATATAATTTTCCTTCCTCGTCAATTTCTGGCAATATTGTTTGAACTGGGAGCTTGTCACCTATAACCTTATTTAAACATGAAACATGGAAAACTGGGTGCAATCAAGAAGCTGCAGGAAGCTCCAATTTGTATGCCATAGTACCAATCTTTTGCAACACCTTGTACAGACCATAATACTTTGGTGATAATTTATTATCCTTCTTAGCTTGCTTGAGGGACATTTTCTTATATGGTTGTAGCTGTAGGAATACCCAATCACCTACATCAAAAATTATTTCACTTTGATGTTGATCTGCTTGTTGTTTCATTCTATTATGTGCCAACATGAGGTTATCCTTTAAGAGTTGGAGGACTTGTTGTTGATGTTCGATGTGATGTTCCACTGCCTGAACCTTAGAATTTTCTCTTAAATATAATGTGATGGATGGTGGTTGATACCCATAAAGTGCCATAAATGGGGTCATTTTTGTTGCTGTATGGAAGGAAGTGTTATACCATCATTCAGCCAGAGGCAACCATTTGACCCATTGTGTCTGTTTATCAAATACAAAGCAACGAAGATATCCTTCCAAACATTTGTTTACTATCTCAGTTTTCCCATCAGATTGAGGATGATAAGATGAGCTATGAGCTAACTGAGTACCGAGACAAGAAAATAATTCTGTCCAAAAATTTCTAGTGAAAATGGGATCTTTGTCACTTACAATAATCTTTGGGTTTCCATGTAGCTTTTGAATTGTTTCCATAAATGCAGTAGAAACTGTATTGGCTTTAAATGGATGTGATAATGCACAAAAGTGTGCATACTTGGTAAGTCTGTCAACTACCACCATGATGACACTCTTTCCATCAGACTTGGGTAAACCTGTGATAAAATCCATTGAAACCTCCTCCCAACGTTGGCTTGGAATGGATAAAGGTTATAATAGACCCTGTGTCTTAATTGTTTCAACTTTATTTTGTTGGCAAACCAAACATTCTGCCACAAACTTTTGAATATCTGATTTAAGGCCATCCCAAAAAAATTCCTTCTTAACCCTGTGGTAGGTTTTTTAAAATCCTGAGTGCCCTCCTAAGGGAGAAGTGTGCAATTCCATAAGAATCTTTTGTTTTAGTTGGGAATACTTACAGAGGTATAAGCGATCTTTGTACCATAACGAATCATTTTGCCAGCTAAATGTATCAGACATACTGGAATCTTGTTGTAACTTTCGAATAAGTGCCCACAATTCTTCGTCATTCTTACATTCCTCCCTTGCTTCGTTTATCCAATCTTGTTGGATAATAGAAATGGCACACAACAATGCTTCCACATCCTCATCCTTTCTTGAGAGTGCATCTGCCACCACATTTTGCTTCCCTTTGTTGTAGATGATTTCAAAGTCATAACCCAACATCTTTGTGACCCAATTTTGTTGCTTTTCAGAGGATAATCTTTGTTCTAAAAAGTATTTAAGGCTATCATGATCCGTTTTTACCTTGAAGTGTCTTCCCATTAGGTAGGGTCACCATTTCTTAAGTGCATGGAGTATTGCCAACATTTCCTTCTCATAAATAGCTTTGCTTAAAAACTTTCCCTTGATTGGACGACTTTCAAAAGAAATGGGTCTTTCATCTTGCATTAGAACAGCACCAATTCCATTCCTGAAGCATCACATTCCACAATAAAGGTTTTCGTGAAGTCTGGTGCTTGGCACATTGTCTCTTTAAGATGTTCAAAGGCCTTTGTTGTTCCGGAGTCCATGAAAATGCATCTTTCTTCAATAATGTTGTTAGAGGTGCTGCTATTCTCCCCTAATTCTTAACAAACTTGCGATAATACCCTGTCAACCTGAGAAATCCTCGCAGATGCTTTATGGATGTGGGGATTTTCCATTCCTTAATGGCTTTAATTTTGCTAGGGTCTACCTTAACTCCTTCATGAGATACAATATGACCCAAATATTCCACCTCCTAGACTCCAAAGAAACATTTGGATCTTTTTGCATATAATTGTTTCTCCTTCAATAGTTGTAGCACCCTGTCAACATGTTCAACATGATCCTTCCAAGACTTGTTGTAGGTTAGTATATCATCAAAAAATACTAACACAAATTTTCTAAGAAATGGTTTGAAAATTGAATTCATTAAACCTTGAAATGTTGAAGGTGCATTGGTAAGGCCAAAAGGCATGACCAAAAATTCATAATGACCCTCATGAGTTCTAAATGTTGTTTTCGGAATGTCTTCAATCTTCATTCTGATTTGATGATATCCTGAACGAAGATCCAACTTGGTGAAGTAAATTGATCCATGCAATTCATCCAGTAATTCATCAATGACAGGAATGGGGAACTTATTTTTAATAGTGAGCTTGTTGAGCTGCCTATAATCCGGACACATGCACCATGATCCATCCTTATTGTGCACCAATACTACTGGAGCAGAGAAATAACTTTGACTCGGTTGAATTATACCGGCCTCTAGCATTTCTGCAACCATACGTTCAATTTCACTCTTTTGGACATAGGGATATATGTACCACCTGATGTTTGGAGGAACACTTCCTGGAATGAGATGAATAGCATGATCATGATCACGCATAGGTGGGAGACCTTTTGGAGTCTCAAATACCTTGGAATGATTGTCCAAGACTTTTTGGAGATCTGGAGAAATAGATGATTCTAATGTGGAAACATCTAGCAAGCATAATTGTGCAATTACACCTCTTTGCTCCTTTTTTAGAAGCTTTGTCATACCATTAGAGCTAATTATCTTTCCTAGTTTCCCTACAATACCCCTTAATTCAACTTCCTTTCCTTCCGTAGAAAATTTCATGAAACATTCTTGAAAATTAAAAGCTATTGTACCCAGGGATTGTAGCCATTGGACTCCTAGTACAACATCAGCACCTCCCATTGGAATAGAAAGCATTGGGCTAGTCAATACATATTCTCCCATGGATAGCTTGATATTATGGCACTTTCCAGAGCAATTTATTGTTCCTCCATTTGCAATCATCACTTGACACTCTGGTGCTGGATATAGGAAGCAATTCAATTCTTTTGCTACCCTGCAATCAATACACTTGTGT
>Ga0115851_100040_pt1 | contig 32738 bp, 15 predicted proteins | sample InSIn2gowninarea_FD_83865 | JGI IMG/M metagenome (GOLD analysis project Ga0115851, IMG submission 83865)
AGCGCGTACATATAAAGCAAGGTAAAAATCAGTCAAAAATACTACCCGACAAGTAATGCGTGTACAACAGAATCATTCCAGAAATAGAAGTTTCTTATTTCACAAGAAGAGTGTGCGACCAAAAATTAACTACAAATAAAAAGAACAAACATATACTCGGAAGGTCAATTAACATTACAAAACAAACATATACTCCGAAGGTCAATTAACATTACAAATTCACATGTAACGCGTGACCAAGAGAACCATTCACAGATAGTTTTGTCATTCCACAGCGTTACCGAAGATTTTGTCATTTCACAGCGTTACAAGTTCAGTTGATTCACAGGTAGCCTGCGTACACATAGAATCAAAGATAGAACCCCGCAAGTAATGCGTGTCCAAGAGAATCATTCCTGACACAGAAGCTTGTTAATTTAGGAAAACAGTGTGACCAGAAATTAACTATAAATATAAAACATTACATGCATATTCACATGTAAATTTGTCATTTCGCATACCATGCATTAACAATAAATACGACACAGACGCACATATGTGTTTGCTAGTGGCAGAGTCTATGGAGACAGAATTTGGTGAGTTAACTTCATTAGTTTCGTGTTCACCTTCCTGTAAGGCTTATGCAAATGTCTATTGATTCGAATATGGTGAATTCTTTCAGAGGCAAATGAAGCACGATATTGGATTGATACCAATTAAGGCTCAATTGGTGGTAGTCGCTCTATGTAAGATATAATTTCATGGATTTGCAATATCGGTTTACCATATGGCGGAAATGTTTATACAACTCAATTCTCCTACCATTTCAGGTCGATTATGAGAAGGCAAGAAACTTGCAATTCTAGCATTTGAGGTCGATTATTGAAAAAGGACTTTCACCACTTTTTCATTTAAGAGTCGTTGATAAATGCCTAGGCCGTCGTTCATTTATCACTTCCATTTTTTTATGTGGAGTAAATCCACACGGCTGATGTGTGTGACGCTTAACATCGTTTTGTTTTCAATTATATTTCATTTGGATGAGATGAGTGCTAATTTTACAGAGAAGTAGCTATCTATGGCACCGTTGATTTTATCTTGGGCGATGCACCCGACGTGATCAACAGAAAAAACAACACTTTATTATCGTCTCGTGGATAACTATATTTTTCTGGTCAAGAGTTGTTTGCTGGTCCATTTGTTGTGAAGTCAACCTTTGCCACGTTTTCTAAACGGGGCGGTAGCCACGGTTGCCCGAGAAAAACGCACGAAAACCGCGACTGAACGGAATCGCCGTTTTCTACACCGGTTTTCATGAACAACTGCATACATTTTATTGTGAACAAATAACCTGTACTTTTCCAGGTGTTTCGAGCTCAGTTCATCGTAGTTCATTTCATTTACAGATCGTTCTCAACTTGTATTTTTGCTGTTTATTGTAAATCTTTCATGCATATGAGTTTATCGTAGTTCATTCCATTTACAGATCGTTCGCAATTTGTATTTTTTCTCTTTATTGTAAGGCTTTCACACATACATTTATTTTGTCTAGAGGCCTATCGCAAGTCGTTAGAAAGTTATTTTTTTTAATTGGTCCTAACACGGAGGAAAAAACAATATATTAAAGATAACGTCAAAATAAGTTTAAACATAATTCCATATCAATTGCATGTTTCTACTTGTTGTTTCCTTCCTCATCGTATATCATGGTCTTGGGTGATATATATATATAAATCCTTTGAAATTTCCACACAAAAACAAGAATTAGAATGCATAAGAAACAATAATTAGCAGGAGGCACAAAAATTATATACTTAACGGCCAATTCACTGAGTATTTGTATGGGATAAAAGATATTTATTATTTAGTATTTTAATTAAATTTAATTATAAATATAGTTGAAACTATATTCAAAATTGAAATTAATTCCATGTTTTTCACCTGCTAGTTTTTTTGCATACGAAACCTCCAAACTCCATTTTAGTACCGTTGTCGTTTCTTGTTTCGTTTCCGGTTTCTCGTTTCTGGTAACATCCAATAACTGAAACTGGATCGTTATTGCTCGGAGGTCTGCTTAGTGTCACAGACCCTGTAGCTGTTATGGCCTTATTAAAGGAACTTGGCGCTAGAGAGAAACTGAATAAGGAGAATCTTTGTAACTTGATTTGGTTTGTTGCTGTTTTATTGAAAAACCTATAGCTGTTTTGGCCCTACTAAAGGAACTTGGTGGTAGCAGGAAAATGAATACTATTGACTCCGTGGTTTGTTGCTGCTTTATTGAAATAAAAAAAGTTCTTTCAGCTATTCGATCAACATTCGCTATGTTGGAAGGAGTTAATTCCAACTACCACCTTTATTACAGCACCCAGTATTCAATAGAAAGTTTAAATGTAGGTTCTAGAGATCTTTGACAAATGACAAAGCTTCTTGAAGTAGCCACTGACCCAATTAATCTCCAAAACTTTCTCTGTCTTGTAGTTTAATCAGTGAATGAAGCAAGTATTCAGAAGTTCCAAGTGTTTTCTGTGTTATGTGCTTGAGTCTCTTCTCTCTCTGATATGGTATCAGAGCCGAGGGTTTCGACATTAAGAGTGTGACAGCTGCGGCCTCTGAGGAGTGATGAGTGCCGTTGAGTGCTGCGTGAGGAGAGCCAAGGATTTCCGCTGTGTGTTTCGGCAAGTGAGGCGGAGGAGAATGCTGGCATGGGGACTGTGAGCTATTGTTGTTCCTGTGAGCTGAGTTTATCTGTAAGCCAAGTCCTGTAGTGTAAGCCCTATGTAATTGGTCGACGCCTTGTTGGAGACACTGCTGCGCTTTGTAAACTGTAAGGAGGTAGGCGCGCCCCTGTCTAGAGTGGTGGAGGACATTAAGCTGTGAAGACTGGTTCGGTGATGTGTGTTGTGAAAATTGTTTGACGAAGAGCTCAGGTGTGTGGGCTACAGTGTTGTTCAGAGGATAGAGTTGAGGATTTCCGCTGTGTCTTCTGTTTGAACAAAGAACAACATGCTGGTGGTGGAGAGAGCGATCCTGAAGGATCTAGTGTGGCTTAAAGAACTGTTGTGGGTAGTGAGCCCTGCAATTGGTGCTGATTAGAGAGCCTCGGTGTTGGAGAGTCATGGACCGAGGTATAGCGCTGTGCGACTGAGTTTGTTGTGGAAGCCCATTTAAGAGGTGAAGGCTCTGGTGAAGGGCAAATTGACTAAAGCTGTTGCGTGCAAAAGATACTGTTAAATGTGATTTTCTTGTTCCAGCCACGAAAGGAGGAGAGAGCTATTGAATCTTGACCATGGTTGGGTTTCTGTTTACAAGAGTCGTTGTTAGAACACGGAGCTTGTATGTGGCCAGTGTGGTGTAGAAAGTGTGAGCAGTTGCAGCTATGGGAAAGTGGCATAGTGGTTGAGTTGTGAGGCAGTGTTGTTATGGACAGAAGTCACTAAAGTGTCTGGTATATTGGTAACTCTATTTTGTGCATTTTGTTTACTGACTGTTGGAAAATCCTTTGTTTTGTGCTTGCAACTGAGTGTCTTGTTTGTTCTTGAGAAATCCAGCAGTAGAGTGAGGGTTGTGCGGTGACCAGACACATGTGAAATAAGAAACTTCTATTTCTGGAATGATTCTGTTGTACACGCATTACTTGTCGGGTAGTATTTTTGACTGATTTTTACCTTGCTTTATATGTACGCACGATAGCTGTGAAGCAACAAAACTTGCATCTCTTTTATGTGTATGTTTCACTTAAAAACCACAAACACTAAAATTAGTCTCACCTCACACGTCTAACTTCTTTGTCGTTTGTCGATTAATGCGCTGTATATGGTACATAAACGATCATATTCAGCTCAACTTAGTTTATTTTCGGAGTTGTTTTTTAAGGAATTTTTAGAATTGTGCTTAAATTTAGATTTTGGTTATTTAAACTAAACTTAGTTTATTTTCGGAATTGTTTTTTTTTTAGGATTTTTTAGAATTGTGTTTAAATTTAGATTTGTGTTATTTAAACTACTTTTTTGATTGTATATATAAATTCAGTATTTTGAGAAAAAAATTTAAAGCATTTCTATGATTCAGGAATTACTTATCAAATCAGTAAATTCTTACAAAATTTCAGGAAAATTAAACCAAAAAATTCTAAAAAGTCACACTAAAAACAACTCGTTTATTCTCATTATACATAAAGATATCCCAGTGGTTCAAAAAAGGAAATTCTATAAGACGTGCTGAACAGATAAATATAATATAAACAATATATCAACCACTTAGCATAAAATATCATCGCAACACTATTAGAAAGATAGGTTTTGAAAAAATCTGATCATAAGAATACATTAAAGAAAAGCGCAAACTGCATTCCTTTCACCTATTTAAAATTTGTTTGCAAAGATGCGATAGACTTTGGCATTCATTTTATTTTCCGATTAATTTCGATATGGAATTTGGACATTTTGTTCGCACCAAATATTCTAAAAATATATTCACACTCCAATAAATTGGACAATATTCTAAAATATTATCATTAATTCCTAATGTTTTGAATTCCTTTCTAAAAGAAATGAAGTACATAAACTTTAACTTCATGAATGTGTCCTACACTCTTTTGTTTTCCTAACATTCTGAAATCGTTTACCGAGGAAAACGAGTTTGTGCGACTACATAAACTTTAGTGGAATATAATATCTTACAAAATTTTGAGTTCTCGATCATCTAATGACTTATAATTTGTGTTCATTGATTTAAATCATTTTTGTTTTAATATAACTATTTTTTAATATTAATATAATAAAAATAAAAATAATTAAATTTAAAAGATATTTACAATAATTTTATTTATTATAATAATATATTAATAATTTGGAGGAAATAATTTAATTAAAATGGTGACATAAAAGAACATGTAAAGCTTATTATGACTTTGAAAATAGTGATAAATTAATACATTGTTGATTCTTAATTCTTCGTATGATTTTATAGGGTTGAAGTTTTGGAACACAGTAATTTTAGTGTTTGTGAAGAAAGATAGCGCAAATTCAAGGTATTTTATAAGTTATAATCTAAGGATCAAAGTCAATACACTACATCTTATTTTCTTCATAAAAAATAGTATTTTATCCATTAGTAGTATTGTCATGACTAGATATTTAATTTACAAGAAAAAGATAAACAATGCTGAAGTCATGAGATGTTCTAAGGACACTTCAAACTATAATCAAAGCCACTTGTGTCTTATTGTTACTCAAGACTAATCTATAGAAAATAAAAATGCCAAGGCACCTTATGGAGGACGATATTCTCTTTGCTTTAGGCCTTAAGCTGGTTGTTGGTCTAGATGGGGTATCCCTCAAGCTATTAAACATATAGCTATTTTTTAAGAATCTTTAAATAGCTCTTTCAAAAACCCTCAAATGACAGATTTAATGATTGAAAATATATGTTAGATAAATGTTACAAAATGAAGTAAATCATAGAAAAACAATAAACCAAAACTTGTATTGAGGACACCCTTAGCTCACATTACAGATATACAGGTTTATATGGAACATTTAAAGGATAGAATATAGACACCAAGAAATCCATGGGAGTTCTTAGTTCTTGGTACTAAAAAACAAAATAAAAAATGTACAAAAATCTTCAAACTTCTAATAAGGAAGAAAATACATGAAACCCTAAGAAATGTCAATAACCTACACGAAACTTACTAAAATCCTTCATATGAATTCCATAGTTTAGCAACTACAAACTCCAAATAATGATATGTTTTGAGTAAAGGTCTCTTTATCACTACCAAGTAATAATGATATCGTACTTGTTGCAAAGACTTAATGAGAAAAATTACTCAGAATATTAAAATAGGAATCAAGAACATGCTAAAATGTCATGCATTTGAATTGTCGTTGATTAAATACTTAAGAGAGAAGTAGAGAAAGAATTTCAATTATTTATTTTATTAAGGAAGAAGAAAAACTTCTAATTTATAAGAGAATAAGACATAAACTGAAAGAAAATAACAAAATATACAATTCTGGAATACTGTGGCCAAGTTTTCAAATGGTTAGGTCTTCAATGTGTACCTGAATGTTGTGATACACCTCTCTTGGACATTATGCCTCCATAGGTAGAAAAGCTATGCCCTTACCCCTCTCTTCCATTCTTTTATTTATTTTAATTTAGTAGAAAGTATCAACATAATCACTCTTTAAAGATAAAATATACAAATAATTTCATTCCCTGGTAATGCACCTTTTCCAATTGTAAAACTCTTGTAGCTTCCTATACTTTATGTATTAATTTTTCAACAAACTGTGTAGCTTATAATAGTAAATTTCTAGTGTATCGATAAATTTATCAATTATGATTTCTTGTCATTATACGATTATAAAAATATCAGTGGATTTGACTGTAAATCTTAACAATCCTTCTACAAAAAGATAAAATGAAATGAATAATGGAGATAAATTACTTCATTTCTTGAGAGAATATGGTGTACATCAACCTAATTTATGGGAGCAGTGGAAGCTTCTACTAGTATCTAGAAGATACGATTGAAAACACAACAAGTAGGGATGTTATGTTTGCTTATTAGCTCTAAGTTTTTTTTATTTGAACTCTAGCACTCCCCTACAAGTGAAATTTTTGGAGTAAATAAACATGAAAGAAAGAAAAAAATGAGTCCTAACAATAGGGCCTACTTATGAAACTATGTGCATCCTCTCATAACTGGAGAAAGAGAGAAAAACCAATAAGAAAAAGATGTATCCCCCAAAAGAGAGTACATCAAAAATAAAAAAATGAAGGGATGAAGGAAGGAGGACTCAAGATGCCCCTTCCCCCGAGGACAACTTCCTTCACGTCAAGCATGTGATGTAACTAAAAATACCTTGATAATGCCAAGAAATTTATGAAAATAGTTGGTACTTATGCTCCACGTGATTTCTATAAATATGTATTGCACTTTGATTATCACGCCACAAAATAATAGGTTGATACTTTTGAATGCCAAACTCAAGCAATAACTATCATAGTGAAAGAACTTCTTGGCTTGTGAGAACTACAACTTAATACTCAACTTCTATCGTAGATAATGGACTATTTCTTGCAAAGCCTGGCAATAGGAGTAGATCCAAGTTAGAAACCAAATTGAGAGATGAACTTTTGATCATACATTGATCTAGTCCAGTCAGAATCTCTAAAACCTACAAGTTCAGGAGAATTAATGGTGTATTGAATACCATAATTGGAAGTGCCCTAAATATATCTCAGAATATGATTCACTGTATTCCAGGGACTTTGATGAGGACGGTGATGGAATTTAGAAACAAGCCTAACTACATAAGTAATGTTAGGTCAATTGTATGTCAAATAGATTAGCCTTCCTACCAAGTGGCAATAAAACATAGGATTTGCATAAGTTAATATGAAACTAGTGGTAGGAGTAACATTGGATTGCAAAGGAGTAGTTCCAAACTTACAAGGAGTAACACTGAAGTAGATCAAGGCCATATTTCTATTAGAAGATGGTGATTTATTTTAAATATCGATGAACCTATAAGGTAAGAAACTGGTGCAGAAGACCAAGATCTTTCGTAGTAAACTATACCATTAATGCTTCCTTAAAATTCTAAGCCATAAATGAAGAACTCCCTGTAACGATCAAATCATCCACATATAGAGCTAGAATCAATAAATCAAAGCCTAGTCTCTAAAGGTAAACTATAGGATCACAATGAAAATGGTTGAAGAAAATTGTACATATTCCTGTACCAAACTCTATGTAACATATTGAGTTTGCCCAATGACATGCATAGGTTATGAGGTACCAAAAAAAATATTTTTTCTTTTTCTACCTTGACAATAATCTCAGATAGCACTTTATCACATACCCCTATTAAATTTATCATAACCACACTTGAAAAAAACTTTATTTTCATCTCTCATTCATTTCAAAGACTTTACATGTAAACCTTTCTTTGAATACTTTGTATACGACCAATTCAATAGAATATTTCTTGTATACATTTTGTCAAACATTTTGTATGAAATCAAATCATAAACATTGCTCTAGCTCGATTTATAACATACTAACTAAAACATACCACTCAATCATACAACCTTTATTTTTTATCATTGAGTTATTTAATCAAATAGTTTGTCTACAAACTATAATAAAACACCTTTAATGCATTTCCTAAAAAAAAAATCATGCAAATAGCCATATATCAACTACAACAATAATATCATACGAAAATACTATCTCCATCCACAAGAAACATTTTCATTTGGTTATTTCATCAAATAGTTTGTAGGCAATGAATTGTTAAATAATTTAAGAATTTCTTCAAACACATTGCATGCAAACAAATATAGAAAATTATTTGCATGAAAATAGGCATATCGCAACCACAACAACACTACCATACAGTAATACTATCCCCATCTATTAAACAAAATTCGTATTGGGGCATTTCATCAAACAATTTGTATGCAATGAATTATTAAACCATTTAAGAATTTATTCAAACACTTCGAAAGAAAAGTAACATATAAAATTATTTGCATGCAAATAGGAAAATTGTATATACAATGATACTATCGTACAATAATACTATCCTCATCCACAAAACAACATTTTCATTGGGGTATATCATCAAAAAAAATTTCTGCAATGAAACATTAAAGCATTAAAAAATTTCTTCTAAACCTTTGCATGAAAACAAATATAGAACATTATTCAAAACATATCTCCTAAAATATATCAGTCCAAGTTCTAAATTTTTTTAAAAATGACTAGTGAGAATTCCCTTCACTTTGGTTCATATTTTAACTTATGGAACCTTCCAAATGAAAATTTATAGCAGAAATGATAACATGGTTGGTTTTATGCATGATTGTAGGAGCATTTAAGAAGCTCAACTTTCTTGAATCGTATATCCTAAAATATATTGATATGAGATATGAAAGTTGGATAAGATGATCAATGTGATTTCCCTTGACTATGGTCCAAGTTTCATCATCTAGAACCTCCAAAAAAAATGTTATAGCAGAAATTCCAACATGACCTATTTAAAACATAATTTTATGAGCATTCTAGAAGCTTGACTTCCTTTGATCATATTTCCTAAAATATCGTGACCCAAAATCTTATAGTTGGACTTGATGACTAGTGGGATATCCCCTCACTATGATCCAACTTTAAGCTTCTGGAACCTTGAAAAAAAAAATTATAAAAAAAAGCCAACATGACCTCCTTAAGCATGCATTTAGGAGGCAAATATTCTTCTAATAATATTTCATAACCCAATATTTGAAAACTAGACCAGAGGATCAACAAGATTTTCCATCACCATGGTTCAAGTTCCAACTTTTGGAACCTTCTAGGGAAAAAAATTATAGAAGAAATGACAACATGGCATGTTTGATGATGCATTTAGGAAGCCTATATTCCTCTAATACTATCTCTAAAATTTCACAACCCAAGATTGGAAAACTTGACTAGAGTATCAATAACAGTTCTTGTCATTGTGGTCTGAGTTTCAGCTTCTACAACCTCCCCCACGAAAAAAAAAACAAAACAAAAAACAAACGCAAAAACAAAAACAAAATACAAAATACAAAAAAAAATAAAACAAAACAAAAACAAAACAAAAACAAAAAAAAACAAAACAAAACCTCAAGCAAGATCCAGTTTCCAATGTGATTTTTTATGAAAACTTATCTATAAATTATGCTCACAAGTTTGGCTCCTCACCTAAAAGTCCAATTATATCCTTGAAATTCTTGTATTTAGCATAAATCCAACCACCATTTATTGTTTGAATGTCATTTTATCCTTTTTCATATGTGTCTCTTTGTGTTCTTCATGGAACATTATTCAATATCATTCTTGCTAGCTCAACATTTGATTAAGCAGTGGTGCTAGCTAACAACACTTAGTTTCTTCTTCATTTCCCCTTTGAGGTTGTGGATCCATGGTCCCACTCTTTAGTCAATTCAAATAAATTTATTAGCAGTTATAATTACAGTGAAATTACATTACAAAAATTAGGGGGAGTATAGTAGGGGTGTTACAAACCCCACCCTCTCAACGGGAACATCGTCATCATTATTCTTAGTAGAAAAAATATTAAAACAAAATTGAGCTTTATAAATAGATCTTAACCACTTATTATTAGCTCATCAATCTCACAGGTGGCTTCAGCAGGTCCCAAGTGTGTTCGCTACACCTTGGCATACTCAATCACTTGAATCCAAAGTGAAATATACTTCCAATTTCTAGTTGTGCCACCAATTGTGCTAAGTCCTCCTTTAAGAGACAATTTCGGCTAATTTCTTTTTGGGACATGCCAAATGAATTCTTCATCTCAATTGGAATGCACGTGATTTTGTGAAAACCAATTCAACTTTCGAGTTCTGACATCCCCTTCTATGCTTCATCAGTCCCTTGAGAAATTTATTTATTCTTCTGTCTAGTCAGTCAACTTATAAGTTCAAGCACCCCCTTCTTTGCTTCCTCAGTCCCTCGAATGATCCATCCCTTGGTAAGGTTTCCTCACGCAAGAATAATTCTCTTAAACTACAAATCCCTCCGCCTTTATTTAATAAGGCAACACATGTGTCATGGAATATGTCATGGTGATCAATGCATACTAAAGGGCTCTAGTGTCACCACAATGGCCTAATTTCTAAAGTCTTCAACTCCATTATACTATTACACACTCTGATGTGATTAAGTTGATGTCACTTGCTTGTTTTGTGATCTACCTCATATATTTATGCTATCCAATTCAATGATCCACGTACATCACATGCACATGAGTCATATGAGATTCATCATAAGAATATTGAATCAATCTAGATCACACCATAGTCATATTAAAATGTCAGTCAATTCCTTATGAATAAGTACCTAAACCAAATTAAATCATTATCTTAATAGAAATTTCTTTAAATTGATAATTGATACTTACCTTTATGAAGTATTCAACTAGCTTCACTGAGTGGTTTATAAACCAAACAAAGAACTTAGTTGTGTATATGTTTCATAGCTCCATGCAATCTTCAGTTATCTTTCTCTTCAATTCCATCTCAGTGACTAGTTTCACCATAAAGGGAAGCACCCACTAGGAGATATACCACTCTAGGTTGTTTGTTCATAGAATTCCATCCTTGAGTCCATATAACTGAGTAGTTTCAACATCAAGGGAATTAATCAATGGTGGATATACTGCTCCACACAATTTTTTTGTACAAGTCCATCCTTGAGTGTAGCTCACTGAGTAGTTTCACCGCCATTGGAAGTAATCAGTGATGGATATACTTCACTTCCCCACATAGAATTTTTGTATAGGTCCTAATGGCTTCCTCATGTGCACCTCCCAGTAAGAATAGGGATATTTCCCACCATCTATTCACCTTTGCGAGCCCAAGAAAATCCCATTTAGGAAAGTCTACCTTGCCAAGGAATTTCCTATAAGGGCCCTTGTCAAGCAGTCACCTTTACAGGCCCAAGAAACCCCCATTCTGGGCAATCTATCTATCCAAGGGATTTCTTGAATATCCCCCCATTTATCACTCACCTTTCTGGGCCTAGGAAACCCCCATTCTGGGTAGTTTACCTACTTAAGGTATTTCCTATGTCAGTAGTCATTAGAGTCATACAAACTAGTAGACATATGTTATTCTTTAATGAAATGTGCATGAATTATAGTGGTCAAGTGACATTTTGGTGTAATCCACTATACTATTCATGAAGTATTATATTCAATATCTTGATTATGACTTTTTTCCATGAGATAAACAAAGTGCCACAGGCTACAATTCCTTTCTGACAATATTCTTCATGAGTCATCAACCCCATCATCCCACCTATGTGAAAAAAATTAATTTATTTCATCATTAACATGTTCATGAAGTATAGCACATTCACACTGTTAATGTTAGAAAATATCCTAATATCCATGCAGATCATGTATTAATTTGCAAATATCAGTTTCCAAACTCAGCGAAAGGAATCCTCATGCAATTTGTTTCCTTTTAATTTTTCCCTTACTACTATCATAAACCCTATCAACTAATATTTTCATTGTTGCAATATTCAGTAGTTTATTTAACTTAGCATGTCATCATCCACGTTGTTGATAAGAAATCAATTTTCATCCTTTGTCAAATCTTGCTAATGCTCAACACAATTGTGAGGAGCATAAATATAAGATAAATATTAGCAATGAACCATTCCTACCCACTTTCCTGATGGTTTTCCAAACCACCTCGAACCCATTAAATAAGCTTGATACATTACCCAATCATGGTAAATAAAAATTATGCTTCCATGTCATTCACACAATGATCATATTTTCAAATATTGATCACTTACCATGTTACTATCATGGTTTTAAACTCATGACCTAGCAAGCCACATAATTTCATTATTCGATACATATCTCAGTCACGATGTGTTAAAGTTTGGGAAAACATCCCTTTTTGTGTCATTCGAACGATGGCTACTCGAATGACGTCGATGTTATTTAAAGTGGACTCAAACAAACCCATCTTAGTAGTTCTATCATCTTCTTCTACCCTCTTACTACCATTTTTCTTATGCACAGGGTTTAACCAATATCATGCACTTCTAGTTGATTTCTACTCCATCTCTTCTCCATAGCTCCTCCTCTTTCCTTTCCCCACACTGAAAAACCACAGAGGCGAAAACACAAAGATAAGAAGAAGGAAAGAAGAATAAAAATCTCACTTAAAAAATACATAATAACAACACTAACAACATGGCCATGGTTAAGCGCAACAAAAAAAACAACAAAGAAAATATGAAGCCAATCAATAAAATAAAAAACATATAAAACATTCATTCACACACAACAACTCAATCCCATGAGTTATGTTGTTCAATGTGTCCTTCAATACCATATATATATAAAGAGAGAGAGAGAGATAGAGTATTTTCTAAGGTTTTATGGAAACCTTAAAATTTTAACATCACTCAAAATAGCTCCCAGGGGGATCTTCATTTTCAGTGAAACTTCCATTTTCTTGTTCATGGTGGACTTGGAGCATGGTATGCTACCCCATAGCACTATCCATTCTTTCACTTCTTGTGGCAGTTGGGTGTTCTTATGTGTTATCACACACACCAAGATTCTAGTTATATCAACATAAACAAATCAACTTTAACTTCCCATGCTAATACTAAGCATGTTTATCTATGGTCATTCACACATCTAGAATTCATGTCATTCACATGTTCCAAGAATCAAGAATACATATTAGCATGCTTATAACCATGTTATCACAATATTGGAAATCAACCTTTTACTAACAGTAACATCATCAAATTTTGAAATTAGTTTTTTTATCAAGGTTAGTATCCATGACATAGTCTATAATCAGCGAATCCCCATCAACCATAATGTTACAACTACAACCAAATTGCACTCATGTGCATATCAATTGTCTCGGCACACATTATAATAGTACAAGTGTCTTCAAACATGATCATTCCTTCATGCAATATCATAAGAACATAATCATACGATGTACCTAATCAAGAATGCCATCAATACATTAAGTGTTTATAATGTTCAAGAATCAAAATCAATAAGGTTTAAAACACTCATCAGGGCATGACCACTTACTCATAGAAAACCACATATTAACGTACTCACCATATTGATGCATATCAATAGGCATAGGTGTTACCTTTTCTAGGCTCTATATCAACAACGTATTTTCCATAACCTTGGTTCTGTAAAACTACATGTAATAGTTTCATTGGCTCTCAATTGTGGTGCCAACCTGATCCTTGTTACATTTTTATCATCAACCACTATTATTCATATGAATCATGTTATGACAACAAACTACTTAAATCCTTTTTTCCTATGCATTCATTATTGTATGCACCTAACATATCTTCATTCATTTAGCATATCATTATTTAATATCTATTTTATGGACGTAAATCTCTAAACTATTTCATCTCTTGCATTTTAACATGTCTCTGTTATTATTCATCAACTTATGACAACTTCTAAAAAAATCTAATAAAACTGTGAACTAGCAAGAAATAAGTTAATAGATTCCCCCACATTATTTTCATTGTATTATTCATTCATGAACTTTTCCATCACCTTGGGTTGGCCTAGGCAATATAGAAAAAAAAATTCATGTTTATCTTGTTGTGTAAACTCAAATCAATATTCAGTTCACATCATTGTATTCGTATATACAACAAAATAATTTCACTTAAACACATATGCATGTAGTACACAATCACCAGTGAAATTCAACAAACAATAAACACTTGAACCTAACAAACAATAATTATTTTAAAATAATACAGAGTCCAAATTTTAATATCCAAACGTCAACTTTTCTTTTCATTTCACCTATCTTAGATCCTATCTTGTCCAAGTACTGATCCTGGAAGATATCGTACCACTTTGTAACATACTCATTTCCCTTAGTGATTTACAAAGATTACGGGGTGCCCAAAATTTCTTCTCCATTTTATTACCTTCACAACAATATTTGATACAACCTTTTTACATAACTTTATTACATTTATCTTCACCCCACTGGCAAATGTCTGATATTCGTCTCTCATACATTTTTTTTAAACAATTTACATGTAAACCTTTCTTTAAATATTTTGTATACAACCAATTTAGTAGCATTGTTCTTGTATACATTTTTCAGACATTCTTTCAAACACTTTGTAAGAAATCAAATAAGAAACATTTCGCTCATTCCACTTGTAACATACTAATTGAAACATACCACTCAACCATGCAACTTTTGATTTTTTGCTTTGAGGTATTTTATCAAATAGTTTGCATGAAAATTGTAATAAAGAACTTTTAACACATTTTTTCAATTTTTTTGCACACAAACAGACATATATAAGCTATAACAATATTATCCCCATCCAAAAAACAACATTTTGATTGGAGCATTTCATGAAATAGTTTGTATGCAATGAATCGTTAAGCTATTCAGACATTTCTTCAAATACTTTGCATGAAAATTAATATAGAAATATTTTTACATGAAAAATAGGCATATCTCAGCTATAGCAATAATATCATATAAAAATACTATCCCCATCCTCAAATGAACATAAATTCATTAGGGAATTTCATCAAATAGTTTGTATGAAAAGAATCGTTGAACCATTTAAGAATTTCTTGAAACACTTTGCATGAAAACTAATATAACAATTTTTTTTACATGAAAATAGGTATATCTCAGCTATAGCAATGCTATCATACAAAAATACTATCCGCATCCACAAAACGACATTTTCGTTAGGGATTTGCAGCAAATAGTTTGTATGCAATAAGCCATTAAACTATTTAAGATTTTTTTCAAACACCTTGCATGAAAAATAATATAGTCAATTCTTCAGTGCATATCTCCTAAATTATGGAAGTCCAAGTTCTAAAAACCAAACCAAACGATTAGTGGGAATTCCTCTCACTATGGTTCATTTTCAGCCTATAGAACCTCCTAGATGAAAATTCATAGTCTACTTGCTAACACGGCCAATTTGGCACACGATTTTAGGAAAATTTAGGAAGTTTGACTTCCTATAATCATATCTCCTAAAATATCGTGATGCAAGATCTAAAATTTGAAGAAGATTATCAATCGCATTTTCTCTCACTATGGTCCAAGTTTCAACTTTTGGAACCTCCATGAGCAAAATTTATAATATAAATTCCAACATGACCTATGTAAATCATGATTTTAGGAGAATTTAGGAAGCTCAAATTGTTCTAATCATATTTCCTAAAATATAGCAACCCAAGATCTAGAAGTTAAACTAGATGATCAATAGGATTTACCCTGACTATGGCCTAAGATTCAACTTCTGGAATCTCCCAAAATAAAATATATAGAATGAATGCAAACATGACCTTGTCAAAGATGGATTTAGGAATCCCATATTTCTCTAATCAAATTTCCTAGAATTCCATGAGCTAAGATTTGAAAACTAGACTAGACGATAAGTTGAATTTCCCCTCACCATGGTACAAGTTTCAACTTCTAGAACCTCCCATAAGAAATGTTATAAGAGAAAACATGACCTATTTAAAGTTTCTGTTAGGAATTCATTCTTCCTTTGACCATATTTCCTAAAATTTTGCACCCCGAGATCTAAAAACTAGGCTAGAATATCAACAAGATTCCCCCTCACCATGGTCCAAGTTCAAGCTTCTAGAACCTCCCAAAAGAGAAGTTGTATAAGAAATGTGAGAAATTACAGTCATAAAGCCAATTAATAAAAAAAAATTGAGATTTAACAATGGCTGAAACTAAAGGTGGGACTTTGATTTTCCACCCAAACATAGACTATATGTAGCTTGTATTTCTTATGATCATCACCCCCAAGACAAATCCATTATCCAAAGGGACCTTTTAAGCGAACTTAGCCAGAAATCATTCTCACAACTTCAATTCCTTGCTCAAAACTACAACTACTTCCTCAATATTGCTTCATTCAACCATAAACCAACAACCTCTTATTGAAGAATGTTCCTCATGGAACATTCTTCAATATATTTCTTTCTAGTTGCACATTTGATTTAGCAGTGGTGCTATTTAATACCACTCAGGTTCATCTTGATTTTCTCCCTTAAGTCATGGATCTATGTTCCAACTGTTCAAGCTATTCAAATAAATCTATAATCATTTATAATCAGAGTGAAATTACATTACAAAAAGAAGGGGGTGTATACTAGGAGTGTTACACTCCAGGAGCTTGTTTGAGACCATACAAGGTACATTGAAGCCAATTGAAAAGGAAAGGATTCTACACAAACTTAGGGAGTTTCTCCATCTGAATATCCTCATGTAATGTAGAAATGCACTCTTTACATCCATTTGGTGGCCATCCTTGGTAGGCATTTAGAGAAAGCACAAGACATATGGAATTCATCTTAGCAATGGGGGAAACGTCTTAGAATAGTTAATTCCTTTAACCCATGAAAAAACCTTAGGAATAATATGTGCCTTATGTTTTTCGACATGACCATCTATAGAATATTTTCTTTCGTAAACCCCCTTGGCATGGACCACCATACATCCCTTTTGAAGAGGAACAGGATCCCAACTACGATTCTTCGTCAAAGAATAATACACATCTCTCATGGAAACTTCCCACTCAGGTATTTTAGAAATATTATAAAATTATTGCAAGTCTTCTGAAATGGCATTACTCAAATGAGAGATTCCTATTAATTATGGTTCATTTGGGGCTAGATAACTAAAATTAGTTATGTAATAGCCAAATATGTCAAGGTGTTTTCTCTTGTGAAGGATTGATCTAGAATTGATTGCTCCCAATTTAAGTGGCATGATTCTGATGATATATTTTATTTTGGATGAGAAATACAATAGGACTTTCTTCTTCTTTCAGATATGCGAATCGTCAAAATTATTATAACCATATTCAATAATTAAAGATGAGGAAGGATGGGAAGAGGATTGTGGATTACTATTTTCATTAAAATGAACATCGCTTTTGAACATAAGTTCCTTATAGGTAGAATCAAAGAGAAGATAAGCCTTCATGTCCTCATAGTGACCAACAAATATAAGTTCTTCACTCTTCCTTTCCACGGATTTGCACATTTCATCTAGAATAAATTCCTAAGATGCACTACCAAATACCATAAAAATATATACATCAAACCTATCATGTGTCCAAGGTACCACTGAAGTCATATATGAACATCATTATGAGATCCTATTTTGAATATAATGGGTAAAATTAACAATTTCAACTGGGAAAGTAAGTGCCAAGTTCTTGCATCGAATCGTGCAATTAGACATCTCTTTGAGGGTTTTATTATTCCTTTCAACAAAACCATTTTGTTGAGGGGTGTAGGGAATAGAGTGGTAATGAATAATTCCATGTTCTCTATAGAAATTTTGAAATACCTTATTTCCATAGTACCCCCCATTATTGGTGTGTAGCTTCTTGATGGGGCATGAATATGATTTCCCAAAAAAATATTTAAAGGTCTTGAATATTGCAAAGACTTTGCTCTTGTACGTCAGGAACTACATGTTGATTTTTGTAGCATAATTTGTGTTCTAGCCACGAAATTTCATGGAGAGACTAGAATATATGTATTCTCCAAAACCCATAAATTGTTTCTAGAAATTTCACCTAGAGACAACTTAATTAACATAATTAATATTTTTTAATGGTGCCTAAGTCTAAACTTAGGAAAACTAATTACTTAAAGGCTATTAATTAATTCATGGTGAAATCTTCTAGAAGAAGACATGGATCGAGTTCTAGATAATCTTAGCCATTGATTATGTTTTAATCTTAGTCATTAAAGGCTGAACGAGAGATTATAAGAAGAAATTTGGTGGGGGTTTGAGAACACACTTGAAGCCACCAGAAATTCGATATTACTGGGAAATCAAACTCCATAATAGAAGTTGTGTGTTGCTAGAGGTGATTTAGTAGTTTCGAAGTAGTGAGAGAGGGGCAGGGATAGTAAAGATGGAAGGACGATTTTCCAATCTAATGAGTGCATAGTAGAGAGACAATGTATTCCACAAAGAGGTTGATGCAATGCAAAGAGGCAGTGCAGAGCTTCAGATGAAATAATAAACCCAGGGATCAATTCTAAAACATAAAGGTATTATAAACCCACAGGAATAATATTAAATGCAAGGGATTAATATTATAAACTCAAGTTATATAAACCCTAAGATGAATATTATAAACCCTAAAATAAACATTCTTGGCAGTGGTTAACATTGGTTCATTTTCATATTGAGACAATCTTTGTCACAATGTGACGTTGTACCATAGTTGAACATCATTTATTTTCATATCAAGACAATCTTTGTCACAATATGATGTTGGACCATGGTTGACCATGGTTGAGACCATGATTATAAACCAAAGGGATTTTTATTAAACCTGATGATTTATATTTTAAATGCGATGAATAATATTACACCCTAGGAAAATGAACGCTTAGATTAATAAACCAAAGATATTATTATTATAAACCCAAGGAAATAATAAACTGAATGGAGTAATATTAAACCTAAGGGATTAACACTAAAAATCCAATGGATTAAAAACACAAGGGAATAATACTAAACCCAATAGATAAACCCTTACATTAAGAAACCCAAGGGATTGATATTATAAACCCAAGGGAATAATATTAAACCCTTTGGTTTAATATTATTAACCCAAGGTATATAAACCATATGATAAATATTATAAACCCTAAAATAAACATTTCTCACTAAGATTGATTTACATATTGAGAAAATCTTTGTCACAATGTGATGCTTGACAACTATTGACCATGATTGATTTTCATATGAAGACAATCTTTGTTACAATGTGATGTTGTACCACAGTTGATTTTTATATTGAGATAATGTTTGTCACAATGTTATGTTGGACCATGGTTGACCATGACTGATTTTTATATTAGGACAATCTTTGTCACAATAATATGTTGAACCATGGTTGACCATAGTTGATTTTCATATTGAAAAAATCTTTGCAACAATATGACGTTGGACCATGGTTGACCATTAGGGAGCATGGTTGTCATAACGTAACGCTAGACTAAGAGATAATCTTCATCAAAATGCGACCATTATTATTGACCGTGGTTAACTATGGTTGACCATGATTGACCAGTGTTGGCCATGGTTGATTTTCATATTGAGACAATCTTTGTTGCAATATGACCTTGGACTACAGTTTACTATGGATGACCATAGATGACCATGGTTGTCATAATGTGACGTTGGACCAAGAGACAATCTTTGTGACAATGTGACCATGATTATTGACCATGGTTAACCATGGTTGGCTGTGGTTGATTTTCATATTTAATAATTAATTAATAATCAAATATTATTAATAATTAATAATTAGTTATTGAATTATTGACTAATTCATTATTAATTATTATTATTAACTACTAAATATTACTATTAACAATGGTGAGTTATTAATTATTTTTAATAATTGATTATTAATTATTGATTAATTGGTTATTAATTATTATTATTATTCATTATTAAATACTAATTATTAATTAATTATTATGAATTTTTAATTTTAAGTTGTAATTATTTTTGTACCGGTAGTTAAACTTAAACTTAAAATTATTTTATTAGACTTATTAATTAATTATTAATTATTAGCTATAATGAAAGATTAAGTATACTCAATAGTAACAACATACCGGGTATCATTGGAAATTAATTAATGATTCATTGTTAACTATCAATTAATTCATTATTAATTATTAAATAAACTTAAACTTATTTAATTATTAATAATAATTATTTAATAGCCATTAATATTGATAAACATCTTTCCAAATAATCACATCATCCTAATGATATGATTATTCCAAAAGACATTTATCTACAATAGAAATAAAAAAAGTCTCAAATCTAACAAGGTATTAATATTAATTAATAAACAATAAAAAATATTTAATATTAATTAATAATAAATAAAACAATAAAGTAGTGATAAAAATTATAATTAATTATTTGATTATTATTTCTAAATAATAATTAAATAATTTATAATTAACCAGGTTTAATAATTAATAATTAATACTTAATTAATTAATTAATTATTAATTATCAAAAAATAATAATGGTTAATTTTTTATTTCAATTGTAGGTCGCTACATACATAGGTAATAATCTAAGCAGATCCACCTGAAGGGATCTACCCATTGGCTTATCTAGTGAGGCGGAAATTTCACTGTATGACCTCCTAATTGACAAGATACTTAGCAACAAGAACTCGACCCATTGAACAATCCCTCGAGACTTATTATTGTTAATTACTAATTATTAATTAACAATAATAAATTAATTAATTATAAAATATCCACAATAATTAATTAATAACTTATTAATTATTAACAAAAATTAATTAATCATTAACTATTAAAGAAATTAATTAATAATTATCTATTATTTATTATTAATTAACGATAATTAATTAAAAGTGTTTATTTCACTACCGGCTGGATGATGGCCAGACAAAAAAATAATGAGTGAGCATATCTCCATCCGATATTTCACTTTACTATTATCACAATAATGAGTGAGCATCTCTCCATCCGATATTTCACTTTACCATTATCACATTCAATGTTGGCCGTTTGATCTATCGGGATATGATTCAAGGTTAAATTTACCATAGCGTTAACAATCTGGTATTAAAAATCACCATCGATTGCGCTAATTTGCGCTCTCTGACGTATTAGAAATGCACATGACAGTTAAATTCATCTTAATTTTTATTGAAGGGAATATCAACCCTCATATCCATCGTCCATGTTTAACCAATCAATTCATCCAAAAATTGGGTTCGATCTCATCATTTTTATGCAACATTTGATATTCAATTGCTTGACAAAATATTGATGTAAATTGTGTAAAAAATAAAAATATGTTATGTGAGTTGTGGATACAGCAACAAAAAAATGAAACAAACGTCTACTGTAGTTTCTGTAAACCCGACGGAGAGAAGAAAATGATAGCGGGTAACTACGCCTCTACATATGACTCCAGTGGCTCATCATTTGTCCAACACATCATTGTTCAATATCTACTGAACAATTTCAAAGGAAGTGAACATAACTACAAAAAAATGTTATTGCTTAAGCTTATTGTAGATATGGAGTGTGATTTCTGTCATTTATTGGAGAACCTTCAGCTTATTCTCATACGGACAGATTTGTTCATATGCATGTTCGATGACCTATTCAACCTCACCCACATGTAAGTTTGGTATTAATAGCTTCCGTTTCTATTCGTTAGCTCCAACTCTTCAATAAGATTATATATATATAGATATATATCTCAGGTTTCTCTACATGCTTTTCCAGGGTGGCAGAAGCGTTTTAATACAACCAGGCAAACAACAATGGGTAAAGCTATCTTGTGCACGATATCATTTCAATATATCATATTGGGTGAATTCGAATTGAAGATTTTGAAATTTCTAAACATATGAAGAAAGTCTACTCTAATGATTTTCAAATTATTTCAAAAATCTACGCGAAAAAACATAAATTTTTAATTTAACTCTGACAAATAAGCATGTGAAAACTTAAAGAACCTACATCACAATAAATTTCAGTTTCACAATCTTTGTTACAATAGTGACTTTCCTAGCTTTTTGCAATGTCAAATTTATAGTGAGCTTGGAAAGCTTCTCTCCAAACTTTTTGAGCATAGGAATAAAATCTTAAATCAAATAAATAATTTTTTTTTACGTCCCATAGACCAATGTTTGGTCTTAGGGGACGTTAACCACCATCATTATTATCATCATCATTGATATTCCAAAAAACAAGGACGAGCCCAAGCAATGAGGAGATGTGAACTCATTCTACCCAAGCAATGAGGAGATGTGAACTCATTCTACCAATTGCAGCATGAAATGAATTTTGGCTATTATAAACAAAAAGATCCATGTCTTTCATGAGACGAGGAGATATTCTTTTGACAGCAGTAAGTTTTTGTGCGTCATGATCCGAATCACATTTTACCTCAAGTCCTCCCCATCACAGACTTTCTTGAATGGAAAACATGTTACGCATGATGTTACAATATCTCGAAATTGTTTATCTACTTACGTCTCCCACCTGCAAGCAAAGGTTCAACCAATCTCCCTATGTAAAGGGATGACATCGTTTTGTTAATTTTTAGATATAAGTTGATATATATATATATATAATAGTTTCCAATGTTGAAGGGGAAAATTGGAGTGTGATTTCTGTCACTTATTGGAGCACCTTCAGCTTATTTTCATAAGGACAGATTTAATGTTTGTTGCACAATATCGACCTCATTTTCTAGGACATTATCACTTCGTGTAGTTGAAATTTTAAGTAATCTAGGTTAATTAATATATATTGATATTAAATATATAATTAATTAATTAATTAATTAATTAATTAATTGTTAAAATAAAATATTGTAATGTTGTATATAAAAATTTATTTAATGTGAATTATTAATAAAATATTTTAGTAAGAATTATTTATATATACTTGAAAATATATTAATAATAAAAAACTATATTAATTTTCAAAATAAAATGTTTTCATGTATATATGTTATAAAATATTTTAATATCAATTACATATATATTATATATGATTTTAAAAAAATCATGTATATATTATGGAAAAAATTATATTATGTATATATTATGAAAAAAAATAAGTTTGTATGGTTAAAATGTCTATTTGGTCCTATATATACTTTATTTAGCATTCAAAAATACAATTTATTAAACAATGAAAAATAACACATTGTATTTTGCATTTTAAAGAAGAAATTTGATCCTCTGCTCATATTAAATGCCCATTAATATGGATCTATGATGAGACATAAAAAAATCATGTTACTATTTACAAAAGACAGAAATTTACATATAAATTTTGTTGTGAAAAAAATAAAAAAATTACATAAACTATGATTCACTTAAAACATGTTGCAAACTGTGACTCACTTAAAACATGTTGCAAAAATATTTTTCACTAGAAACTTTTTGCATTTAACAATTGATTTTAGTTATTTTTCACCCTTATAATAGATCCAAGAAGCCCCTTCAACTCTAAATTGTGTGAATACCAACACAATATAGAACACTAATATACAGAGTATGGGTTTTTTTTATTATTATCAAAAGGCATTCTTAACTGCACAATGATTATAAAAGAAAAGAGAAAATAGTAGAAACTAGTATGTAATTCAATATAAAACCTTTCGTCTCGGTAGGAATAGAAATTAAAGGGGAGGCACACCTAATTTGGAATTGTATATGGTTGAAGTAAGATGGTGGCATTGAGTAGATTTCGGGTAGTTTATTATAATTATTATTATTTTGTCTCTATGTAAGGATCGTGAAGCATTTTCGGTTAAGCAATTCTCGCAATTGAAGTCTATTTTCTATCACTCCTTGTTATATTTTCATATTGATACAATATTTGTCACAATGTGATGTTCCATTGTGGTTGGCCATGATTGATATTCATATTGAGACAGTATTTGTCACAATTCGACATTGGACCATGGTTGACCATGATTATAAGCCCAATAGATTTATATGAAATGCAATGATTAATATTATAAATCCTATGAATAATATTATACCCTAGGTACATGAGCCCTTAGGTTAATAAACCCAAGCAATGCATATTATAAACCCAAGGTATATAAAACTTAAAATATTATAAAACTTTAAATAGACATGGTACATCATGATTTATTTTAATATTGACGCAATCTTTGGCATAATGTGACATGGAATGCAGGTGAACATGTTTGACCATGGTTCTAAACCAATGGGATTTATACAAAACCCTAGGATTATTATTATAAACCTTATGAAAAATAGTGTACCCTAGGAACATGAACCCTTAGATTAATAAACACAAGGGATTGATATTATAAACCGAAGAGAATAATAATCTTGATGGATCAATTCTAAAAATTCAAGGTAGTATAAACCTAAGGGAATAATATTACACCCAAGGGATTAATATTATAAACAAAAGGTATATAAACCCTAAGATAAATATTATAAACACCAAAATAAATATTGTTGACCATAGTTGACCACAGTTAATTTTCATATTTACCAAATATTGGTCACAATTTGATGTTGGACTATGGTTGACCATGATTGATTTTCATATTGAGACAACATTTCTCACGATGTGACATTGGACATTAGTTAGCCATTGCTGACCATGGTTGATTTCTATATTGAGGCAATCTTTGTCACAATGTGACGTTGGACCATGGCTGACCATCTCTGCAAGGGATCATGTTTGACCATGATTCACCATGGTTCATTTTTGTATTGAGACAATCTTTTGTCACAATGTTATGTTGGAACATCATTGACCATGGTTGATTTTCATATTGAGACAATCAATGTCACAATGCTACATTGGTTGATTTTCATATTGATCAAATATTTGTAATAACATGATGTTGGACCATGGTTGACCATGATTATGAAGCTAATGGATTTATAATAATCCCAAATATTAATATTATAAACCCTATGACTAATATTATACCCTAGGAATATGAACCCTCATATTAGTAAACCCAAGGGATTAATACTAAAAACCCAAGAAAATAATATTAAACCTAAGGGATAAATATTATAAACCAATGTATAAAACCTTAAGATAAAAATTACAAATCCTAAAATAAACATGGTTTACCATGCCTTACCATCATTGATTTTAATACTAAGACAATATTTGTCACAATGTGATGTTCTACCATGGTTTACAATAGTTGGTTTCCATATTGAGATGCTCTTTTGGAACAATGTAACATTGGACCATCATTGACCATGATTGATCATGATTCTAAACCCAAGGGATTTATATTAAACCCTAGCATTAATATTATAAATCATATGAATAATATTATATTCCAGGAATATGAATCCTTAGATTAATAAATCCAATGGATTGATATTATAAACCCAAGGGATTGATATTATAACCCCAAGGGTATAATAAACCCAAGGATTAATTCTAAAACCCCAAGGTATTATGAACCTGAGGAAATAATATTAAACCCAAGGGATTAATATTATAAACCCAAGGTATATAATCGGTAAGACAAATATTATAAACCCTAAAATAAACATGGTTAACCATGACTGACCATGATTGATTTTTATATTGGCAGAATCTTTGTAACAATATGACATTGGACTATGTTTTACCATGATTGATTTTCATATTGAGACAACATTTGTCAATATGTGACATTGGACAATGGTTGGAAATGTTTCACCATGGTTGATTTTCATATTGAGACAATCTTTATCACAATGCGACATTGGACCATGGTTGACCATGGATGATCATCGTTGCCACAATGTGACATCAGACCAAGAGACAATATTTCCCACAATGTGACCATGTTTATTTACCATGATTTACCATGATTTACCATGGTTTATTTTCATATTGAAACAATATTTTTGACAATGCAACATTGGAACATGGTTAACCATGTATGATTTTCATATTGAGACAATCATTGCCACAATGTGACGTTGGTTGATTTTCCTATTGAGAAAATCTTTGTCACAATGTGTCATTGGACCATGGTTGCCAATGATTATAAACCAAATAGACTTATACTAAACCTAATTATTAATACTATAAACCCTATGAATAATATTATACAGTAAGAATATTAACCCTTAGATTAATAAACCCCACTAAATAATACTAAAAACCCAAGAGATTATAAAGCCAAGGGAATAAAATTAAACCCAAGGGATAAGTATTATAAACTCAAGGTATAAAAACCCTAAGATAAATATTATAAACCCTAAAATTAACATGGTTAACCATGCCTTACCATCATTGATTTTCATACCATTATGGGCTTTGTCATAATGCGGTGTTGCACCATGGTTGATTTTTATATTGAGACAATCTTTGGAAAATGTGACATTGGACAAACATTGACAATTTTTTACCATGATTGTAAACCATGGGATTTAAACTATGATGGTTGACCAATTTGATTTTCATATTGAGACAATCATTTCCATAATGCAATATTAGTTGATTTTGATATAGACATTTTTTTTCACAAACATGATCTTGGTCCATGGTTGACCATGATTATAAACCTAATGGATTTATATTAAACCTAAAGATTAATATTATAAACCCTATGAATAATATTATGCCCTAGGAATATGAACCCTTAGATTAATAAACCAAAGTGTTTAATCTTATAAACCTAAGGGATCAACTCTAAAACCCAATGGTATTATAAACCCACGGGAATAATATTAATCCAAGGTATTAATATTATAAACTCAAGGTATATAAACCCTAAAATAAACATGCTTCAATGTAGTTGACAATGGTTCATTTTCATATTGAGACAATCTTTGTCACAACATGATGTTATACCATCGTTGACCATGGTTGAGCATCATTGATTTTCATATGGAGAAGATCTTTGTGACATAGTGACATTGCACCATGTTTGATTTTCATATTTTGAAAATATTTGTCACAATATGATGTTGGACCATGGTTGACCATGTTTGAGACTATGATTGTAAACCCAAGGGCTAAACCCTTACATTAGTAAACCCAAAGAATTGATATTAGAAATCCAAGGGACTAATAATTACAAGAGATTAATACTAAAAACCCAAGGGAATAATATTAAACCCTTGGGTTTAATATTATAAAACCAAGGTATATAAACCCTATTAAATATCATAAACCCTAAAATAACCATGGTTGACCATTGTTTGTTTACATATTGACATAATTTTTGTCACAATGTTAAGTTTGACCATCGTTGACCGTGATTGATTTTCATGCCAAGATAACCTTTGTTACAATGTGACATTGGGCCATCGTTGATTTTTATAGTGATATAATGTTTATCATAATGAGATGTTGGACCATGGTTGGCCATGATTGAGTTGTATATTGAGACAGTCTTTGTCATAATATTATGTTGAGCCATGTTTGGCAATGGTTGATTTCATATAGAAACAATCTTTGAAACAATGCAATGTTTGACCATCGTTGACAATTAATTACCATGGTTGTCATAATGTAACTTTGGACCAAGAAATAATCTTCCTCATAGTGTGACAATGATTATTGGCCATTGTTAATGATGGTTCATTTTCATATTGAGACAATCTTTATCACAACATGGTGTTGGATGATGGTTGACCATAGTTGATCTTGATATTGAGACAATCTTTGTCACAATATGACGTTGGAGCATGGCTGACCATGGCTGACCGTAGATGAAAATGGTTGATTTTCATATTTAATACATTTTAGTAATTAATGAATAATCAAATATGATTAATAATTAATTAATAATTATTGATTAATTAATTATTGTTTGTTATTATGAACAATTAAATATTATTATTATTGATTATTATATTTTATATTAATTAATTATTTTTAATAATCGATTATAAATTATTGATTATTATTATTAACAATTAAATATTATTATTAATAATTATTAGATATTAATTATTATTTAATTATTTTTAACAATCGATTATTTATTATTGATTAATTAATTATTAAATATTAATACTAACAATTAATTATTATTATTATGAAATATTTAATATAATTGTTAATTAATTATTACCTATAACGAGTTATTGTTATTGATGAATTTTTAATTTTATATTTTTTATATTTTTCCTTTTCTGATAATTAAATTTAAACTTAAACTTATTAACTAATTATTAATTATTAATGATAATTAACTATTAATTAAAATCAGTAGTTACAACACGCCGAGTATCATTTGTAATTAATTGATCAATTAATTAAGTATTGGTTAATTTATTAATTAATTAATAATTCATTGTTAACTACCAATTAATTAGTTCATTATTAATTACAAATAAACTTAACCTTATTTTATTTATTCATTTAATTAATAATAATTATTAATTAATATTAATTAATAAAAAATATAATTACCTATATATATATATAATTAACAATATTTAATTATTAATTAACAATTAAACCCAAAGTATTAATATTATAAACCCAAGGTATATAAACCTTAAGAGAAATATTATAAACCCTAAACTAAACATGGTTTGACTAAGCTTGACCAATGTTAATTTTCATATTGACACAATATTTGTCACAATGTGATGCTCGAATACAGTTGACCATGATTTATTTTCATATTGAGGCAAAATTTCTCACAATGTGATGTCAGACATTGGTTGGCCATGGTTGACCATGGTTCATTTCCATATTGAGACAATCTTTGTCACAATGTGTCATTGGACCATGGGTGACCTTGTATGGCCATGGTTGTCTCAATGTGATTTTGGACAAAGAGAAAATATTTGTCACAATGTGACCATGGTTGTTGACCATGGTTGACCGATATTGACTATGGTCAATATCCATATTGAGACAATATTTGTCACAATGCGATGTGATAACATCATTGACCATGGTTCATTTCAATATTGAGACAATCATTGTCAAAATGCGACATTACTTGATTTTCATATTGAGGAAATATTTTTGATAATGTAGCATTGGACCATGGTTGAGCATGATTATAAACCCAATGGATTTATAATAAACCCAATGATTAATATGATATACCCCATGAATAATATTATACCCTAGGAATATCAACCCTTAGATTAATAAAACGAAGGGATTGATATTATAAACCAAAGGGATTGATATTATAAGCTGAAGGGATTGATATTAAAAACCCAAGGGAATAGTATCAAATCGAAGGGATAAATATTATAAAACCAAGGTATAATACCCTAAGATGAATACTATAAACCCTAAAATGAACCTGGTTGACCATCATATTAAGATAATCTTTTGCACAATGTGACATTGGACTATCGTTGACCATGGTTGATTATGATTCTAAACCCAAGGGATTGGTATTAAAACCTAGGATTAATATTATAAATCCTATGAATAATTTTATACCATAGGAATATGAATCCTTAGATTAATAAACCCAAGGGATTGATATTATAAACTTGAGAGTATAATAAATCCAAGTGATTGATATTATAAACCCAAGGGACCGATTCTAAAACACCATGATATTATAAACACTAAAATAAGCATGGTTAACCATGACGAACCATGGTTGCCTTTCATACTAGCACAATCTTTGTCACAATGTGATGTTGGACTATGTTTGACCATGATTGATTTTCATATCGAGACAATATTTGTCACAATGCAATGCCAGATAATAGTTGGCCATGGTTGACAATGACTGATTTTAATATTGACAGAATCATTGTCACAATGTGGCATTGGTTGATTTTCCTTTTAAGAAAATCTTTTTCATAATGTGATGTTGGACCATGATTATAAAATAAATGGATTTATATTAAACCTAATGATTAATATTATAAACCTTATGAATAATATTATACCCTAAGAATATGAACTCTTAGATTAATAAGCCCAAGGGAATAGTATTTAAAACCCAACAGATTATAAAACCAATGGAATAAAATTAAAACCAATGGATAAATAGTATAAACCCAAAGTATAAAAACCCTAACATAATTATTATAAACCCTAGAATAAATATGGTTTTACCCATGTTTTACCACAATTGATTTTCATACAGAGACAATCTTTGTTACAATGCGGTGTGAGAACATGGTTGACAATAGTTGATTTCCATAGTGAGATAATCTTTTGTAAAATATGACATTGAACCATCGTTGACCTAGCTTCGCCATGATTGTGAATGAGGGAATTTAAATTATGATGGATGACCATGGTTTATTTTCATATCGAGACAATTATTGTCACACTTCAACATTAGTTGATTTTGATATTGATAAATATTTTTAAGAATTTAACTTTTGACCATGGTTGACCATGATTATAAACCTAATGGATTTATTGTAAACTCAAAGGTTAATATTATAGACTCTATGAACAATATTATACCCTAGGACTATGAACCCTTAGATTAATAAACTCAAGGGATCGATATTATAAATCCAAGGGAATAATAAACATAAGGGATTAATTCTAAAATCCAAGATATTATAAACACGTGAGAAAAATATTAAACCCAAGGGATTAATATTATAAACTCAAGGTATATAAACCCAAAGATGAATATTATAAACCCTAAAATAAACATGCTTGACTGCAATTGACCATGGTTCATTATCATATTGAGACAATCTCTGTCACAACACAATGTTGGACCATGGTCAAGCATAATTGATTTTCATATCAAGACGATTGTTGTCACATCGCGACATTGGATCATGTTTGATTTTCATATTGAGAAAATATTTGTCACAATATGATGTTGGATCATGGTTCACCATGGTTGAGACCATGATTATAAACCCAACAGATATACATTAAACATGAGAATTTATATTTTAAACCCTATGAATAATATTTTACCCTAGGAAAATGAACCCTTACATTAATAAACCCAAGAGATTAATATTATGAACCCAAGGAAATAATAAACTAAATGGAGTAATATTAAAGCCAAGGGATTACAAACCCAAGGGATTCATACTAAACCAAAGGGATAATGCCTTACATTAATAAATCCAAGGGATTGATATTATAAACCCAATGGACTAATAAACGCAAGGGATTAATACTAAAGACAAAAAGGAATAATATCAAATGCTTAGGTTTAATATCATTAATTCAAGGTATATAAACCCTATGATAAATATTATAAATCCTAAAATAAACATGGTTGATCATGGTTGATTTACATCTCAACAAAATCTTTGTCACAATGTGATGCTTGACGATCGCTGACCATGATTGATTTTCATACCAACACAATCTTTGTTACAATTGGACACTTGACCATGGTTGATTTTTATATTGAGATAATGTTTGTTACAATGTGATGTTGGACCATGGTTGACCATAGTTCATTTTCATATTGAAACAATCTTTGCAACAATGCGACATTGGACCATGGTTGACCATTGGTGATCATGGTTGTCATAATGTAATGTTGGATTAAGAGATAATGTTCATCACAATGTGACAATGATTATTGACCATGGTTAACTATGGTTGACCATGATTGACCATGGCTAGGCATGGTTGATTTACATATTGAGATAATCTTTGTCACAATGTGATCATGATTTTTGGCGATCGTTAACCATGGTTGACCGTGACTGAGTGTTAATTTTACGTATGTTCTATGCTGGAGAAATTTATTTCAATTTTCACAGTTAGCTCAATATCTTTTCCGGATCAACAATCACATCAGCATTAAAGTAAACTACAGATAGAACATAAATATAAATCGCGGAAGACAAGCCAAGGAAAGAGGATGCAAGATGTGGCACTATCCAGGGACAAACCCCAATGTGGGGAAACCCTTAATAAATTCTTCTTCTATGTTCTTCAATAGTCTAGCAGAGAGAGAGTGAGAGATAGTACATTTACAACAGAAATGAACATTTTAATTTTCTATATCTACATGAGATCAATTAAAGACATGTTGCTTCAACTAATTCTTCAAGGTGACTCCTTCACCCATCACAGTGCTACATCTCGTCCACTTGTTGCACCTCACTGTGCTGCACCATGTTGTACTTATCATCACAGTGCTGGACCTTAATGACCATGCTATGCACTTCATGATGCTACTCCTGTTACTGTGCTACTTCAATCATTAAGTTTCTCTTATCACGGATCTACACCCAATGTTGTGCTCATCGATGTTCTGCACTCAATGATTGCTATGCTACATTTCATCATGCTTTATTAATCATAATTGTACCTATCACCATATTGCATTATGTGCCATTTCTGCACCATGTTTCCATCCTGACCTATGCGTTGGCTGCACCTTGCTTGCTTGTTGTCCCTACCTTAGTTGTTGTCCTTAGCATGCTTGTTGTTGCATGCTAATTGTCCCTTGCATGCTAGTTGTAACATTGCATGCTTGGTGTATTTTCTGCTAAGTACCATACAACTATCCCAATGTTAGCTAGCTATCCCTTGCATGCTACCCTCCTTCGAAGATAGATGCTTTAGTTGTTTCAGTAGTTCCTAACAGTTCTGGTAGTTCCAGCTTTTCCAACAGTTCCGGCTTTTCCATCTTTTCAGGTAGTTCAGGCTTTTTCGGTAGTTTCGGCT
>Ga0115851_100041_pt1 | contig 32729 bp, 18 predicted proteins | sample InSIn2gowninarea_FD_83865 | JGI IMG/M metagenome (GOLD analysis project Ga0115851, IMG submission 83865)
AAGGTCTTATTTTCAAATATGCATTCATGACCTGTAGATTACATGTTCACCATATGTTTAACAAAATGACTATCATGGTTAGGTTAGGTTAGGTTAAGTCCTTGATCAAGCTTTATAAATTTCATTTCATGTACATGAGAGATGTAGTATTTGTTCAAAGACTAGGGAAAACACTTTCAAAAATATTATTGTATTAGATTGTCAACAAATGTTCAGCAGAGAGATACAACGTTCTGATTCATCAATAATAAGTCACAGTCAAATATTTGACCATCAAAAAACAACTAACCAATATCCAATCAAGATGAGCCCAAAAGTCAAATCTGTTCTAGAGTCAAAGTCTACAAGTCTAGTCAAAGTCAATAGTAGTCAAAGATGCCCTAACCAGTCCAAAAGTAAAAAAATAAAGCTACTCCAATAGGTTTGGTCAACCTGCCAATAAATGTGGCCTTCCTTGTTGGTCAAAGTCTAGTTAAAACAATCGAAATTCTGCCCATACAAATTTGGTCAAATTCAACCTTGAATGTGCAAAATCCCTAGGTGTAGGACTATGGTTAAATATGGTCAAATTGCTTAGAAAAATTCATCCTCCTGCCTAATGAATTTTACCTCCCAAAACAGAGAGACATTCTGAAATTTCAAGTCAAAATGATCCAAGTCAACCCAAGTCAAAGGTTGGTCAAACTGTCCCAATAAGAAAGTTAATGGATAAAATAGAATTTTCCTCCTTTCCTTTGCACGTGTGAGCTCCAACCTTCTTATTTCAGACCTATATGAACCAATCAAGGGAAGAGAGAGAAGATGTGATGTGTGATGATGGTGCTCCATAGTGATTAGACATTAGGTCTTTTTATATGTGTTGTAAGGGATCGAATTAGATTGCGTAGACTGACTTATAGTTTTTTGCACATATGGGTTTCTAAAGAAAAATAATCATCATAGAGAGCTATAACTACCACCCTATATCCAATGACAATAGGGGAGATACAACTTATCAGGAAAGGATCACGACCATCGTGTGTCTCATAACAATAGGCGAGATATTACTTACCATGAGAGGTAAGGATCACATCCATCGTATCGTCCAATGACAATGGGTAAGACACAACTTACCAGGAGAGGTAGGGATCACATCCATCCCATTATCTGTCGATCTTCTCACCTTTACCCTCAAGAGTCAAGAGGTAGAACACCTTCATTCCATCACCTAAGCGAGATTGTAACCTACACCTTCCCACATATTCCTAATTTCATTGGTCTACCAAGATAAAGATGAGACGAAGAGTTACTACGACATGACCTAACCTCCAAGCTTCAATTATGGAAGTGGGGCCGACAATTGGAACTTACTGACATCCTATAGGGCTTACAGGACACGCAGTGGCCAAAGAACCACCTTAGGTGACCAAACTCTGAGCTAAACTAATTTTTCAGTGACAGACTCCCAACCGCATGCACAATCTGGCATGAGTGTGGTTGTGACCCTCCAAATGCATTCACAAGCCTCCCTGAGTGCAATTATGACAAAACAACCTCAATTTAGTGCCTGCAGTCTCGATATCTAGGCCATGATTCCAAGCTAGCGTCCAGACAACTTCCCAGAACTTCCTGCGACTTTCAAGAATGATAAAATACTTAAAGAAAATGTTAATCATATAAAACTTGATCAAGGACTTAACCTAACCTAACCTAACCATGATAGTCATTTTGTTAAACATATGGTGAACATGTAATCTACAGGTCATGAATGCATATTTGAAAATAAGACCTTGAAACTTATCTAAAAATCACCAAGGTCTAATTCCCTCTCATAATATCTGCAATAACACTTGTTAGCCCATGCATTCATTAGCCATCAAATGCTTATCAAATCCTGAATAAGGCATAACTAGAGTAAATTTCAAATCAAAGCTTATAACCAACATATAACCCAATTATTAACCATGACATATTATCCATCAAATCACCATAATAACAATCACAAGTGCTCATAGATTGCAATAGGAAAAACAAATCTTATTAACTTATGAAAAATCCAACCAAGTCAGGGACTTCCACGTACCACCTGACTGTATATTAGGATGCACTAAATCTTTCTTTCCACCAATCACCCCTGTGCCATATTCCAAGCATGAATGTGGGATTTCAAGACATAAAAAACTAGGCATTCCTAGAGATTAAACCACCTCCACCCTTATGCTACCACGATCTCACCAAAATCAGTAAAGAGATCACAATGCCCAAAACAACCTTGGATGCCTCAAAGTTTCTTCACCATTACCTTAAGTAATTTTCCTGTCTCCACCCACCTATTGAGGGATTCTCATAGATCAAACCACCTCCACCCCCAACCCTTGGGAATTTTCCTAAGACCACCTCACCCAGTTCCAAAACCTTCCAGCGATCCAAATATCAACAAAGAAAATAATCCCATCACACCGTGGTTATTTGGAACTGGCAAGGAAAGGTTGAAACGACTATAAAACCTAGAAAAACACATGCCAATGAAAACAAAAGAACCAAATACACAAATGCATGTACCATGCATTCACAAACCATCTAGGAAATCACACATGCAACATGTTTCTTACAAATCCTCATGTTGAAGTTGCTTGATACAACTTTCCTTGCTTGACCTTTTCTTTCCTTGTCCTTCCTGTGTCTTCCTTTGCTTGCTTGCTTTATTTCTCTTCTTGGTGCTCTTAATTTTCTAAAATTAATTCCAAAACGAAACTATCAAAAATATGTCAAAAAGCTATGAATTGATCATCATAAGCCATTTTATCATTGAGGCCTTTAGATTCATTTTATTATATTTTTCCTTCAGTTTCCCTCTCATGCAAACCTATAACCTTTGATCTCCCTTTTCTCCTATTTTCCTTTATTTTCATAAACAAATGCCAATAAATGCCTCTTTTCCTTTGCCAATTTCCTTAGCCATAATATATTGGAAGTGATACCCAATAGGATGTTTTAAGCAACATTCAACTTGGAGTATGTGTCCCATGACCTTGGTCTTATTTTTCCTTTAATCGAAATTTCTTGTGCTTGTGCAATGTTTTAATGAGGTCCCTAATGCCTCTTCCATATATTTTATCAAATGATATATTTGAGTAGTTGATGAAACCATTGTTATTTGTATTTCTCTAGATTCATCTAGATCAATTTTCTTTCTAGATCTTCCAACTGATTTTAGAGCACTACTCATATTTTTAATCACATTCTCCTTCACATTTTTATCTTTTGTTGATTTTTGAATGCCCAATATTGTTGAAGCTTGTTTTAATTTCTTCAATTTTAAGAGACCTCTCAAAATTTGAGCTCCAATTGTCACATTTTCATATTTGAAGAACTTGTCAATAATCAGCTTAACACGATATCATATGACATGGTCATATTTTTATCTCCATATGTGCCAGTGTCAACATTTTCTAACATCACATCATCAATATTGATTTCACTTGTACATATAAGAATTTAATGTAAATGAGAATAAATATACATGAAATATTTAAATTAGAAAATAGAGAATGAAGTTGAAACTAATAAATATGTATAAGTTCAATAATACATGACATATATTTATATACCTATGGGTGGTTCTTCTTCTTCTTCACTTGAATATCTTTCAATATCTTCAACAAATTCATCAATGACTGGTTCATTTTCTTCTTCAATCAGTCCATGTTTTGTTTTACTTTGCTATTCAGAAGATTACATGGATCGAGCTCTTGTTCCATATCATTAATGTGTATACCTACTTGATTTGTTTTTTCGTGCTTTTATTGGATCTTCGACTGTTATGTTGATTATTTTTTATTGCTAATTTATAACTACTTTTTGTAAATAATTTACTAATTTAAACTTAATAAAGAAAAATTACTAATTTTACAAATTATCGGCCGATTAGCCTGCCACAAAGTAGTCATCTAGCTAACACACACTAAATGGTATTAAGAGATATATTGAAGATGAGCACTATTAAAAAGTGACTTGAAAAGGTTTCCTTGTAATGTCTTCAATTGAAAGGCTCCGGAAGGTCACATGCCTTCGATGGTGAAGGATCTGAACCATGTGGTTTCTGGTTTCCTTGGTTTGTCCTTCACACCAATATCGTACAATAAGACTAAGTCACTGACTTGAAAAATCTTATTTTGTAGGTTTTTGTCATGCCATGCTTTTTTATGTTCTTTACTAATTTGTTGATGGTAGAGTGCGTGGAGATGGTCTTCTTCTAGTTGATGCAATTTTTTGAGTAATTTTGTTTATAGTTTTGTATTATATTTTAGTATAGTTAATACACTTTGTGCATTCACTGAACACTGAAATGGTATGACAGCTTCTTTTCCCTAAATGCATTTAAAAGGTGTGATCTTGTTGACTGCTTGTATGCTATGGGGTGTGCCCATAAAATGGATGGAACCTTGTCATCCTAGTAATCTCGGTCTATATTGAAAATATTTGTTAATCCTTTATGTAGTATTTTGTTGATAGATTTCACAAAACGGTTTTCTTGTGGGTGATATGTGGTAGTATTCCTATGTTTAATCATAAAGTTATTCATTAAAATTTGGATTGTACCATTGACAAAATGCATCCCTCTACCAGTGATAATGATCATGGGACAACCAAACCATGTTATTATATTTTCATATATTATTTTTGCTACTAGTTCTTTGGTACATGATTTCAAATAGTTCCACTTCTACCCATCTTGTTAAGTATTCGACTATTGTTATGATATACTTTTCTCCTGTTTGTTTGGCTCTTTTGGGAAATAGGTCAATGAAATTGATTTCCCAAATCTCAAAAGGTAGTGATGGAACAATTGAATGTTGTAGCATATGGTGTGTCAATAGTGGTCGTCTAGATCTTTGGCATATGTCATATTTTTCTGCATGTTGTCAGCAGTCTCGAAATAACATTTGCCACCACAATCCTTCTTGCAATATTTTTCGTGCAGTCGTTTCACCTTGGAAATGAATTACAACTCCCCCTATGTGTGCTTCATCAATGATTTCTTCTCTTCCATGTTCCAAAACACATCTTCAAATTACCACATCATTACCAAGCTTATATAATTGTCCATTTGCCAGTGTAAATGGTGTTGTTTTAATTGCTAGGATTTTTTTCTTCTTTTCAGATAGTCCCTTAGGTGCCTTACCAATATGAAAATTTATGTTTATTTTAGTGAGCTTTGAAGGGACCGCTTCAACTTTGAATAAGTGTTCATATAGGAGATCATCATCAATATTGGTCGATTCCTCTCCAAATTCTAGTTGGGATAAGTGGCCAGGACTAACGTTGCTTTTACTCGGTTGAACAATGCCTTCAAATTCAAATTCTTGAAATAATAATAGCCATCAACAAATGCATCCTTGATGAACTATTTTGTTTATGATGTATTTTAGTGCTTGATGATCTATGTAGAATATGACTGGGTTGACAATAAGGTAGTGTAAACAATTACAAAGAAAAGATCATTGCTAGAGCTTATTGTTTAGTGGTTGAGTAATTTATTTTATCTTTATTGAGTTTCCAACTGGAATAAGCATTTGGATTATCTATTGATTCATTGTTAGGTTATACTATAATTGCTCTGACTACCACATTCGATGCGTCGACCTGTACGTGAAATTGTTTTGACCAATTGAGAAACCTAATAATAAAAGTTTGGCAAAGTAATTTTTAGGGGCTAATATTTGCAAGTGGGCTAATTTTCTATGGTTTTTCCAAAAAAAATATTTGCCAATTCCCATTTTTTCTAAATATGATTCACCCAAATTTGATCTTATAAAATTATTTTATCTTAAAAATCACAAAATTTTTATAGAGACTATATAAAATTATTAGAAATTTGAATAGTTTTACAAAATTATCTCCAAACATTTTATATTTTGCATTTTAGGGACTCGTACGATTCTCCAAGGTTTCTAAACTTTAACAAAAATTGCATCCTTAAAATTTTACTTCAATTTAGGTTTAACATAGGCTCATCTAGTAAACCATACATAAAAAAGACTTGGAATAGTATTAGTGCACATTAGGATGATACCTTATAGCCTAATGAGTGATCACAATTAGATAATTCTAATATTAGGTGGCATTAATTATTTTAGCATCTTGGAAAATTTGCATAGACAAGTTTTTTTTCATTGTGGAACTTCATAAATGTATGTGTGTCAACATTTGGCCCCACATAGGCATGTTTGTTGGCATAGGTTTTTGGACATAAGGTTTGAAATACTTTACCAACAAATTCCCTAAAAGCATCTATATATTCAATATTCATTAGATAAATAATGTCTTACCTTAAAAATTTATGAGGAAAGGAATATAGAAACTCAGGAACTCCATGAATTCTTAACATTATTATAGATTCAAAACATTCACATTAAATGTTCATATACAAGTCTTCATTGAAAAAACATAGTATTTATGAATGAATATCCTGCTAACATTTCATTATCTTCATTCATAACCTAAATCCATACATTGCATACAGTAACACCCTATCTCTAATTTCACAACTACTTCTTGAATTCTATAGCTACTAATGCATGCTTGAACCTTTCCTCATGCATCCTTTTATTAAACATAACAACCCTACTAACAACCCGAATAATGATAATGGTTAATTACAAAATAGTTACCAGTTTCAACTAACTCATTACAACTAAAAATTCCTTAACACAAAGTGGTTGCACTATAGATTATAATACAATTCATGATTTAGCACAAAATATTTGGCACACAAGCCAAAATACTACACGTGTAATGCAACTTACTTGCATGCAACGAAAATCTATAGCATTAAGGGAAAAACATTATGTATGTGTTGTGAATTAGGACTGCAATTCATAACACATTCTATGGTGTCCTTAAAACTACCAACTATGGTGCCAATAGGTTCCCAATGCTAAGATATGGATTATCCTTGATATAATAAGATTTATTTGGGTAAAAATGAGGCAACTGAGGAAACCTTTGTTAGGAGTTGACCAACAAAACCTTGGAATTCAAAACTCATTTCATTGAATGATTTCAATAGCAACTTCAAATCTTGGAAAAACTTGTTGATCTCTACCTTTATAAAAGACCCATGTTTGGGCTTGATTTTCTCTCCCAATTGAATCACCTAATCACTTTATCTTGAACATCTATAACTATGGAAAATTGTTTCCAAATCTTCTTAGGAGACTCCAAAGTAGGGTAGATATCATTTCTTGCTTGGCCTAATATGAAACCATTAATTGAGTGAGGGAATATATTTTATTCATATCCTATTTCTGCACCATTGATCTAGGTAGCTCCATAAATGCTCAAAAATGAAAGATGGCTCCCAAAAGGGTACAAAATAGAAGTGTTCGAAATGTAGCAAAACTAAGACCAAGTTGTAGTTCTCATTGTTAAGATTCTAGTGGTGCAGGCGACACTCAAATCCAAGTTTGTATGACCAACTTATGGAAGTTTGAAGTTTGACAAGACAGGCAAAAATGGGGGCCCATAGTCTGCCACATGGCATCCCAATGAACAAGATAAGTGGGTGTTATAGACACATTTGGGCACATCAACCCCAAACTTATATGACGTTGTATTAGGGCTCATCAGCCCCTAAAAGAGTTGTTTCATACCCTAGAGTAACATAGTCATCTGAATACATCATTCCCCATCTGAGAAGCAATCCAGAAATTACCTAAATTGAACCATACTGACTGCTCCACTAGAAAAGTGCAATGCATATTGAGTGGTACATTGCCAAGGTGCGATGCATATTGTTTAGACCTTCTATAGGGTGCGATGGGCGAGGATGTACAAATGTTTGAGACAATTTGCTAAGTGGATGCTCATGGAATCTTCTAGAAACTTCTCCTATGCCACTTGCGTCTCTGAATTCGCCTAAGGATGAATAAGGAATCTAAAACCATCTGTTATCCCTTCTCTTGTGGAACCAATTGTAACAAGTGGAATGACACTAATCAAACCCCATGGATGACTCACACCCTTGCATATATCTATAAATGGTTCCCTCATCCAAGAGATCTAGAGGCTGAAATGTTGTGAATTGCAAGGAAGTGTTGATAGTTTGTAATAGAGGAGAGAGCATTGTATTATTATTGGTGTGATCTTGCTATGTCATGAGGTGAAGAAGGATTGAAGCTGGGAGGATGATGTTGGATCAGACAACTGGGTTGTAATTCTTCATTCTATCAATAAAGCTCTTCAAGTTTTCTCCCATATGATTGTGCAATTGTGAATGTTATCATTTGTGAATGCCATCATTTGTTCATTATATATTTGATTTTCTAATGTTTATGTTGTAATATATCACGATGCTTTGATGGTTCTTTGTTGCTGTACTTGTGCAGGTACTCTCCAAGCGTGTTAAGTATGGGGAGGAGTTGCAGGTTCTGTCAAATGAGAGAGAGATCAAGCAAGGGATCCAACAGAAGTTCCAGGTTGGTTCCATTATCTTTCTCTTATCTGTCACACATAGACGAAATCATTGAATTGCTTTAAACTGTTGTTTCTAGGGTACTTGCCAAACCTAGAGGGCTAGCATTCTTTAGGAATACTAGTTTTCCCAGATACAAATTGGTGACTCCACTGGGGAATGGATATATGTTTGTTTTTTGTTATTGTTTGTTTTATGTTCAATTTGATAAACTATAGACAAAGCCTGAAGTCAGCCAGGTAGCTTTCGAACTACTCTTGCTTTGCAATTGCATAGTAGATGAATGTTGCTTTAGTCAATCTCTGGTTTAGTTTATGAATTAAACATTTGACTTGTAAGCACATCTAGATGCCCTTTTGGTAGCTTAGTAACCTCTCAAGACATTCCATCATACTTTGCTCATCATTGTTCATCAAAACCCACATTAACTCATTGAAAATAGCTCCACATTTGAGCCAAAACCCATTTCAGTTGCGCTCCCTGGACCATCGTACTGTCTTCCACTGTGACTTAGTATGCATAGCGCCTCTTGAGTGCAGTAAGTGTGATGCATCTCATATTCTATGAAGCCTATGTGCGATGATTGACTGAACTCTTTTTCCGTCTAGAAATTGAGGGTTTTTACCTTGTTTTCAGTTTTGTTTGGTTGTTTTGTTGTATATGAACAATGCCTCTTTACTGAAGCTTACTTGTATCACTTAGATCAGCCTCAATTACATTAGGATTAGTGAATGTTTTTTTATATTTGTTCCTCACTTACAATCCTTTGTTGAAAAGTTGTTTAAATCGATTTGTCGCTTTGGTACAAAAGGTGTCATAATTGTCGTTTTGCGTCGAAAAGAGAAGTGTCGTAAATTCTTCCTTCCCTTGATAATCGATTGAAATTTTCTTGATGCATTTGATTTGATTTGATTATATTCAGAGTGTCAAAAGCATTTTTATTCAAAATTTAAAGTTTTGTTTAGAGTCTTCCTTTCTCTTTTGAAGAAGAAATTGTCTAAAATGTCATTTTGAGTGAAATATTTCAGATCTTTGTTGCATTTAGTTTTCCTTTTGGAATTTTTCTCATTAAGGAGAATGAAAACAAATACATGCATTTGCATTTAGCATTTTTGATTTGTGTGTGAAAAGTGGATTTAGGAAAATGCACTAGTGTGTGCTCTTTGCTCTTTGTTTAAAAGCACTGTTATCTTCTTTCCCTAGTAGCTAAGATTTTCATTGCTCAAATAAGCAAACATTGTTTACCATTATAGATTGCATCTTAGGAATTTCAGATCATCATCATGCGGTGAACCAGTGAAAGGCAAACTCTAAACAAGATCAACTTTAAAATGAATTTCAATGAACCAAATAATGCTTTGGAACTTAACGCAACATATCTAGAGGTCTAGGCTAGTGACGTGTTCCAGCGTCGTTAAAACCAGTGGCTATCATTTTCATTAAAGGTTGGGTGATTCATCCTCCTTGATACGACAAGTGCTAGAATGGACTTGTCCTCCTCATACCGTCGCATATATATTGGGATACCACAATAGGCTTAAATCCTTTATCCATAGGAAACCGAGTCTGCCACCTTATTGATCGCAATGCACTGAACACAACATTCGGGAAGATTGACTGCCGTACATAAGTCCTTGGCAATTTCTTTCTAATTTATCACCAAGGTGTATATTGCAGTTTTGCGATTAGTTTGGAAATCCCTCTGTCTAAATATTCCAGAGTAGTCACTTTCATTCCTTTTTGACTCTTTAAGAGAAAAGGTCCATCTGAGCACTTGTCCTTTTAGGCTCATTAAAAATTGAAAGTGACTAGAGTAATCTTTAGATTTTTCTCGACTCTTTAAAACTGAAAAAGAAAAGTTGCATCTAAAGTGTTGTTAAAATTAATTGATTACGAATAACATCCAAATTCCTTAGTTGATCTTAGGTTGAGACATATGGCGACAAATCCAGAGTCTATTGATCAAGGAATCCCTTTTGATGGGAATCCTAGTCCTTTTCCTTCTTTCAGAAATATTGGTGCTCCTTATATGGCTACATTGTCCCTTCCAGGATTTACCATTGGCCTACTAGTATGGTTGTTTTCAACCTCCTTGGTTCAAAATGTCGATATTTCTCTGAAATCGAGTACACCTCCAACTGGACAAAATCAACCTCCAGTTGATCCTGAAGTTTACACTTTTCCTTCTTCCTCATTTGTTTCTCCCTCCCCCTCTTCCTCTTCACTTGGTGAAAGTATTGATACTAGTGGCTAGCTGGCTAAGAAGAAGAAGAAGAAGAAGAAGCCAATTCAGCATGGGGGCAACCAAGCAACCATTGCTCTGAATGCAACATCTGATGAAAATCCATCCATTAAGCCTCACAAAGTCAAATATCCATGCATAATTTGTGTGGAAGACCATTTTCATCGAAATTGTCCTTACTTTACTCGGATCTTCAAAGAATGGTCTTCTCGTTCACACCATCCCATGTCATCAACCTCTAGAGATCATGTTGGTAACACACCATCAACTAGTGACAATAAAGTTCATGGTCAGAAGGGAAAAATCAAGCTTCCATGTAGGTTATGTGAAGATATACACCCCTTTCACCTTTGTCCCTATTTAGATGAAGCCAAAAGAGTGTTGGATAACCGTCCTGCTTCACCGCAGCGACTTCCATCTGGTTACAGGAAACTCTCCCTGAATCCTTCACTAGCTGATGAACCGACTGACTTAAATCAACCGTTGGTCGAAACCACTCTCTCTGAAAGTGAATCCTATGAGTCTATACCCGACCAAAATAAATAGGCCGACGTAACAGTTGACCCGATTTCACCTTCAGCTAATCGTACCTTTCCCGAAGAGAGTGAAAATGATATCGCTCAAGCTCTTTTTGTTACTTTGGATTCTAATGAGCCTAGGGGAAATCCACCTGTTCCACCAAGATAGGAGGAAAATCCTCCAGTTCTTGTAACTCAAGGGGTTAATTCTCCTGTTTCTACGATACCCCCTCGAAGTAGTCTAGTCACTTCCTTTGATTGGAATCAGCTGGCAGGATCCTTCCTTCCTTCTTATCTGCCTTTCCAGATCATAGTACAAGTTTGTAAAATGATTGTACCTAGCACTATTATAGATGAAGGTCCATCAGTGAGTATCCTTTCCTCAACTGCTTGGCAAGCACTCAGTTCGCCACCGTTTGTGCCTGTTACATAGAATTTTTTGGGCTTTAACAGAGGAACCAATCGACCGCTAGGGATCCTTCCTCAGCTACATATCACTTTGGGAGGAAAAACCATTTATCTAAACGTGATGGTAGTCCCAGGAGCTTTAGATTACAATTTACTTCTTGGGCGTGACTATGTTTATCAGATGGGAGCTATTGTTTCAACACTCTTTCAAGTGATTTGTTTCCCGCATGAAGGCAGGATTGTCACCGTTGACTAGCTTTCATTTCCCGGTCCAAATATGGCTCCTAGTCAACCATCTTCCCTAAATGGTCCTTTTGTACCAATGGTATCATCCCCGCCACGGGTTAATTATGTGGCAACCTGTTCCATACCTACACCAACTGACGATCAATTCAGTGATGTTGTACAACATGTACTGCAGGCATTGGAACCAGATCTCTCCTTCATGACCACCTATGAGTTGTGATATAAGGGTCTTCGAGGATGGCTCATTTTCTTGTGTCAACCTCATTAAAAAATGAACCCAAGGACCTCATAGGATAGTTCATTATCTTGGGTCAACCTCGTTAAAAAATGAAACCAAGGGTCTCCAAGCATAGTTCCTTGTCTTGTGTCAATCTCTTTTAAAAATGAAACAAGGTCCCAAGTTCAAAGTCGAGTCTTTCACTTGATCTTGTAAAAGAACCTTCATTCCACCCACCTGATAGCCATGCAAATTCTACTTAGGTGAATGTAATGAAGCTTGGGGGGCATGCACCTTGTGGTAAAGATAAGTTTCCCTATAGGTTATGTGATTGGTCTTTCACACCATTCACCTTTGTCTATCTGAACGAAGCCAAAGAGGCGTTGGATAACCATCCTGCTTCACTGCAGTGATTTCCATCTGGTTACAAGAGACTCTCCTTTTCATCATGCTGGGGGCATGTAAACCAATTCAAGCATATTTTTCCCATTTTAAGCTTGTGTAAAAAAAAGGAAAATGAAACCAAGCATAGTTTGTTTGTTTCAAGCATGTGTAAACATGAAACTGAATCCAAGCATAGTTCCCTAAGGTTCAAGCTTGTCTAAAAATGAACCCATTTTCAATTTTTAACCCTTGTGATTGCCATTCTATCAGCCTATTGAGCCTTGGTTGTTTTCCTCTCATCACCACCATCTCTTTAGTCGATCATACGCTTTCACTTGGTTGTTTTTCCCTTTTGAGGAATAGTTGCAATGAGTGGTCTTATTAGCCAGCCTCTTCACATAAACCAACATGTTTTAAGAAGTTCCAACATCACCGAAACCAGTTGCTACCATAGACACCACTCATTCCTCAAAATAGAGTCCTATTTAAACCCTTTTTAGACTCGTTAAACATGAAAAGATTGTCGAGCGCTTGTCTTTTCCAGCTTGTTAAAGTATTGGAAATGTCATCCCTCCTGTATTATTTTATCCTTTTTCAGACCTGAGGGATTACTTTATGAAAAAAACTTATGGAGTTTTCTTTTCATCCCTTTTCAAACTCTCTAAACATGAAAAGGACCAAGTTATCCTTGTCATTAAACTCGTTAAAACAATAGCGACAAACTTGTCCATCTAGACAAGATAGAATTTCATTGTCGTTAGACTCGTTAAAACGTTAAATAACAACAGGTTCACCTGAAGGACAAATTATAGAACAAGCATATGTTATCCTCCTCAAGCTTGACAAAAATAAATAGGTACTGGTTAGCAATGACTAAGGAAAAAGGGGAAAAAACTTGAAGAATTTATGGTAGCAAGTTGCTCTTGAACATATAACACTTTCACTTCATCTCCATTATTGAGTTGGGTTGGGTTATTCCGTTCACCGGTCATCATGCCATTGGTCTTTCATACCATCCATCTTTTGGGGTTAATGCTACCAATTCATCTCAGTGTCACTGACATGTTCAAGAGAAGTCATTCAGTTAAGAAATCACCATCTAGTTAATGTCTCAACCATTGCAATACCTCCAACCTTCATTTTTTCATGACTGCCATTCCTGAACCTTATGCCGTCAGTTGATTTTTCACCTCCAGAAATCATTTGCTTCATTTCATGTCGTAGACGTGGGATACATCAAGGCCCTCCTACGACGAGTCGCTTCTTTTTGACATCAGCTAATTATCCAAGAAGTTGACTTAGAATCAGCCCTTTCGGTGCTTTGAAGCTTGCATACATCAATGGCAAGTTTCTCACTTATGGCGACAGGTTGACATCAATGGCCTTCCACCAAAAGATTTTGCATGGTGTTCAACATTGGATCATGTATTCACACCATGTGAATTGTACTGTAGTACCTTGAGGATCATTATCATTATCGATGATTCCTCTCGTGTCTATTAACAGTGCACATCATTGGTTGGTAATCAGGTGATGTCTTTCCATGCTCAACTTCATAACATCTCTTCACATGGATTGATGTGTACATCGAGTGAAGATTGAACGCGTTTGAAGACCCCGGATCTAGTTTCATCCATCCGGGCTACGATATATTAAGGGCTATAAAAACATCAAATGTACAAAGGCTTTGCACATATGGTCATCCAAACCATGGATGATGACTCTATATCTGAAGAATCACCAGTCTGTACCTGCAGACTACCATCTAATCATGTACATGAAATGAAATTTATAAAGCTGAGCATGGGAATGCCTCCCTCAACTAGATCATGAAAATCATATTATGATAATGTATTGTATTGTAACTGATGCAGGTCACCTTCCAGTTCGAAACTTTGGATCCTCATGATAAAGCATTTCACCCGACATGAATATTTACGACCTCATGCTTTAGGGGGCAACTATTATAGACATATTTGGGCACATCAACCGCAAACTTATATGTCATTGTATTAGGGTACATCAGCCCCTAAAAGAGTTGTTTCATACCCTAGAGGAACATAGTCATCTGAATACATCATTCCCCAAAAGTTCCATCTGAGAAACCATCCAGAAATTGCCTAAATTGAACCATACTGACTGCTCCACTGGCAAAATGCGATGCCTACTAAGTGGTACACTGTGAAGGTGCGATGCATACTATTTAGGCCTTCTATAGGGTGTGATGGGCGAGGATGGACAAATGTCTGAGACAGTTTTCTAACTGGATGCTCATGGAATCTTCTAGAAAGTTCTCCTATGCCACTTGCCTCTCTAAATTCACCCAAGGATGAATAAGGGATCTAAAACCATCTGTTATCCCTTCTCTTGTGGAACTAATTGTAACAAGTGGAATGACACTAATCAAACCCCATGGATGACTCACACCCTTGCATACATCTATAAATGGATCCCTCATCCAAGAGATCTAGTAGCTGAAATGTTGTGAATTGCAAGGAAGTGTTGATAGTTTGTAATTGAGGAGAGAGCATTGTATTCTTGTTGGTGTGATCTTGCTATTTCATGAGGTGAAGAAGGATTGAAGCTGGGAGGATGATGCTGGATCAGACAATTGGGTTGTAATTCTCCCTTCTATCAATAAAGCTCTTCAAGCTTTCTCCCATATGATTGTGCAATTGTGAATGTTATCATTTGTGAATGCCATCATTTGTTCATTATATATCTGATTCTGCAATGTTTATGTTGTAATAGATCATGATGCTTTGACGGTTCTTTGTTGCTGTACTTGTGCAGGTACTCTCCAAGCGTGTTAAGTATGGGGAGGAGTTGCGGGTTCTGTCAAGTGAGAGAGAGATCAAGCAAGGGATCAAGCGAAAGTTCCAGGTTGGTTCCATTATCTTTCTCTTATCCGTCACACATAGACGAAATCATTGAATTGCTTTAAACTGTTGTTTCTAGGGTACTTGCCAAACCTAGAGGGCTAGCATTCTTTAGGAATACGAGTTTTCCCAGAAATAGTGGGACCCACAAGTGTACGTGGAAAAAAATTGTCCAATCAACCATTGACAATTGGCACTCATTCACTAGCTTCTTGTCCTTGCAAAAGGAATATATATATATATATATATATATATATATCTTTATATATATATATATATAGATAGATAGATAGATAGATATAATATATCATATAAAATAATATATATATATATATATTAAAAATATCATATAAAAAAAAATAAAAAAATATGGTTGTTATTAAATATGGTTATATAATAAAAATCATATATAAAATATGGTTTTATAAAATGTGGTTATGAAAAGACCAACAAATGCATGAAAAGGTGTATGGTAATAATACCATACAAAAATAAAGGTTGTTATGGATGGTTCAAGAAACAATTAAATATGTATCAGTGGTGGAAACAATTATATGTTTTTTTAATTATAAAATGGAAGGGCATGGGTTCCGAATGAAGGAACTCCTTAACCACCAAGATTTTAATATATACATGACAACCAACATGCCCAAAAGTCATTTTGGGATATCCGCCCTACCAATTTCTATTTAAACACAACATTTCATTCCATAGAAGAGCATGAGAGAGAGTGGAGGTCGTGGAACCCAAAGCCAGAGTGGAACCATGACTTGTTGGAAACTAGGAGTGGAATCTTAAGGCATGAATATTGAGAGAGAAATATTCCAAAGAATCTTTATTTTGCATAATCTTGTTGGAATCTGAAACATTCCCTTAGAGATTGATTTTTTATAGAGGCGTAAGTATATCAAGTTTATACTCATTTTCCTTGATCTTTGTGAGTTTGTCCTTCAGTGCCAGGTTCATGTGACCACTACTATTTTGAAACAGGTACGTCAAGTCCTTCTACATTGTAAATGGAGTTTCCTTACTATGGAGGTTCAAGAAAATATGATCGTGAGCTCCTTCTAGGATAATCCTTCTCACCTTTGCCACACAATTTCTCCACCCTACCAGATCCTAAGCATCAACTGGTTTAGGAATATCTTCGTCTATGAATTTCTTAAGCTCATTGTCTTCCAACACTACCTCCATCCTGTCCTTCTAAGAAATATAGTTTGAACTACCCTCAAGGGCATATTTGAGTCTCAATTTGTAGAATGACATCCTGCTGGCTCTGAAGTATGATACTGCAAATTCGGTTTCTCCTACAAACGACAAACTCATATTCTCCTCTTCTATAGTGATTTCAGCACTGATACCATGTAGAAATTCCTTGTAGATTCAAACTGTAGATTGTAATATGCTAAAACAATTGACTTCAATCTACTCTACTCATCAACAAAAACAATAATTGATCGATGAAATCATGCAGAATAAAAGAGAAAGCATTCAATCACATATAACACAATAATTTTTTTGGGAAAGAAACAACTAAGAAACCCTGCTATCTGTATATTACATTAATCAAACAGTATTAGAAGAGTACAATTCTTTGCTCAAGCCCGAGAAACCCCTGCACTATCTCAATCTATCTCAATATTTCACAAACAAGCTCCAGCAAATACTCAGCCAAATCTATTGCCTGCCAAGCTACTATTTTCTTGCGCAATTTCCTAGGGAATTAACCCATATTTAATTGGGAAATTCCTCATCCATAAAAACACAATCCATCATAAGCCTTCCTCTGATTTCATGCACCACGTATACAATTCAGATGTTATACAATTAATAGTACATTGTCCCTGAACTCTAATCTCAACTGGGTCTTTCTCTAATCTAACATGCATGAGTTAATTATGAGTGAATCTTTTGTTTACTAGTTGAGCAGTGCTAGTTACACCCCACTATTGTAGATTACACCCCACTACTGGATCTCCCATTAATTCCTCCATTAGTTGGATCTAGTTTAACTGAATTTAACTCAGTTAAATTGAATTAAATAATTACAACTCAAAAGAACTCAACCTCAGCCCCTAAAATTTAGGAACTGCACTACATGACTCTGTATAGACTCCCAACTAAAATTAAATGATTCAACTAAGTCAAAATAACTTACTTAACTATTACAATTTTCTATGAGAATTAGAATTATAGTTTAATTCCTAATTTAATTCAAGGACAAAATTAAATTAGGATTTTCTTGTTGCATTTTTCAACACTTTTGTGGTCCCTATTATTCTCAAACAATTTTGTTAGTGCTTTCCACATTGTGAATGAAGTTTATTTTCCATAGAGATTTGAGACAATGTAATCTCGTACTCCCTCCAAGATTATTCTCCTCACCTTGGCTTCATCTTTCTTCAACTGAGCAAGGTTTTGGGTATCAAATTTTGGTGGTTTTGCAACATCTGTCTTGATCTATTCTTGAAATTTGTTGTCATCCAATACTTTCTCCATGCAACAAAATTAGAGGTGCCTTCCAAAGCATACTCTAGGATTAGTCCATTGAAGGCCATCTTCTCAGCTCTTAAGAGATGCTGCCACATGGAACTCCAAATTCAAACCTCCTGAGAAGCAACTTCGAAATTCCTACTCTAATATGAATCCTGCTATGATACCATATAGAAATTATGGTCTATATTTGCAACTTCTCATGAAGTTTTAATAAAAAACACAAGACACAAACCTACTCTATTGCTTTGTGGAAATTAATTCACTATCTAGAACAAAAAAATTAGACATGCAATAAGAAATAACACACATGCACATAGTAGTTTTCCTTGCAATTTCCACCTCCACTTGGTAACTTGAATTCTCTACATGCACTAGTTATTTTTGGTTGATTTATCAGTTAACTAGATGATCATTGAGTTTGACTAAATTCCCATTGTACAACTAACCTTCCACTAGTTCCTCCAACAAATGGAACTAATTTAACTGAAAACAACTTGAGATAACTGACTTTAATTGCTACAAATTAGAAGTCAAACATGCTTAATTGAACTCTAACTCCTCCAACTTGAATTTTCTAAGTAAACTAGGTGACACAAGCCCTGTAACACAAATTAACTTCATCTAAGTTGTCTGTTGATGTGAAAATTTGAATTTTCTCAATTTAATCAAGGCGAAATCAAATTTAGAATTTCTTGCTGCATTTTTCAACACTTCCTCTCAAAAAGAAAGGGATTATCAACAACCCCTATTATGTACCTGTGGAACTTGAACTTCCTTCTTTACAAGGGCTTTTTTAAAATGTTAGCATCTTATTCCTTTGTCAGAATGTACTGAAGCAACATTATTCACCTCTGCACACAGTCCCATAAATGACGATACATGATATCTATATGCTTGGATAGACTGTGAAATACAATATTATCAGATAGATTGATGCAAATATGATTGTCATAGTAGATCATAGTTGGATCCATCATCTGACCAAACAATCCAACAAGTATCTTTCTCATCCATGTTGCCTCACATGCTACTTGACTTGCAGCCATGTATACTGCTTCTGATGAGTTGAATGCCACACATCTTTGCTTCCTGATGTACTAGTTTTGGACCCAACAATGAAAATTCCACCTGATGTACTCTTTCAATCTAATGGACTCCCTACCCAATCTATATTCGTGAAGCCCCACAACTTCACTCCCTTTGTATGTTTGTATCATAGTCTAAATTGGGTAATGTCTCAGAAGTACCATAAAACATGCATAGCTGACTTCCAAAATAATTTGGTTGGCCTAACCATAACTTGGATATGATACCATGTAGAAATTATGGTGCAAATTTGCAACGGGTCATGAAGTTTTAATCAAAATGGCAAGACATTCACAATATAGAACAAAATTTTTAAACATGCAATAAGAAATAACACACATGCATAGAATGTTTTTCTTAGGGAAATAAATATGCAAGAAACAAAACTTCCTGCTTGCATTAATATGATGAATAAAGATGTATTACAATTTCATTTGCTCAACTAAGCACACCCTAAAGTGAATGACGTATCTCTTTGCTGAATGAGAAGATCTCACCTAAAATTAGTCAATGTTTGCCTCTACTTGAGCCCCTACTTTCTTGCACAAATCCTTGGTAAATTAGTCCCCTATTATTTAGAATTTGTCCAAAATGGATTGCACAATTTCTCAAGTTTATCATCAGGTTGCATGCAACACCTATACACTCTGGAATAGTCTACAACTCATGTTACACTGCCTTGAAATCTCCACCTCAACTGGGTAACTCGAATTATCAACATGCACTAGCTATCTTGGGTTGATTGATTAGTTAACTCGATGATCATTGAGTTTGACTGAAGTCCCACTGCACAACTGACCTTCCACTAGTTCCTCCAACAATTGCAACTAGTTTAACTGAAAACAACTTGAGATAACAAACTTTGGCTACAAATAAGCAATCAAACATTCTTAACTGAACTCGAACACCTCCAACTTGAATTTACTGAGTAAAATAGGTGACACAAGCCATGTCACATAAGTTACCTGCATCCAAGTTGTTTGTTGATGTGGAAATTTAATTTTTCTTAATTTAATCAAGGCAAAATCAAATTGAGAATTTCTTGTTGCATTTTCAACAACTCCTTAGATTTTGAATTAAATTATGCATCCAATGAGTGCTCTTGCTTGAAATTTGAGTAAAACCATAGGGAGATATGTTCAGATATGAGTTTAAAATGTAATTTTTTTGTTTTTTCCCTCTAAAATTTGATGATGTAATCTAATATTATTTTATTGTTTCCACTAATATTTTATAATATCCCTTCAGAGGCCCATTTTAGACCTCAAAATTTCTTTAATGTAGGGTTTCGAGCTAAAATATAAAACAATCATAACTTTCGTTATACTTCTATAATTGGCTATTATGACCTTAATTAAAAAAATCGAAATTCTTTATAGATATGTTAGCCTTGGTTTGACCAAAATATATGCACTCTATCAAAAGATATATATTCTACAAAATTCATTATTATCACGAAAATACCTTTAGACCACTTCTCGAACTCCATTTTGGATGATTTTTTATTTTTTGAAATTGGATTTTTACAAGAGAAATTCAAATCTTAGGATAAATTCTCCAAGTTGTATATAGAAAATTTTATAAATTGACCTAAATGATTCCATTGTCATTTTTCATAAAAAAATAGTAAAAAGAAATAAAAATATCCAATTTGTGGCTAAACTTTCTCTCACTTGATATCCAAGAAATATATTTGATGCCACTTGCATTAAAACTCCAAAGATATAAGAAAGAATCCATTGTCAAACGTGTGCCTAAAGGTTCTGTCACTTCATATCCATGAAATATCTTTAATGTCACTAGCATTAAAACTTGAAATATATAAGGGAGAATCCACCGTCAAAATTCCAAGATGAATCATTAAATACCAAAAAATATCTAAGACATTCATTATGAACAACAAAATAATATAAGAAAGAAAACCATTAAGATACGGTAATTCCATAAAATACCTCTTATGGAATGAATCAGTGCACAAGGCATGTTTCTACATAATAATACAATTCAACACCCTCTAATACAATGATACTTATGTGTAACTTCCTCCTCCCACATTTACCCACTTTCACTGGTTTGCTTGGGGTAAACATGAGCTGAGGGTCAATATGATAAGACTCAACCTCTTATATGACCTTAAGGAAATGGAGTCAACAACTTAAGAACTTAGTGACTTCCCTTAGGTTCCATAAGACCTCCAGGAGTAACCCAACCCCTCCAGGTGCCCAATATTGAGTTAACTCTATGTTTCACTGATCTAGAGCCTCAGTCACTCCCTTGCCAAGGCATCCAAATGATTGTACTCCTCTGGTCACTCTCATAGGCTTTCTTCCAAGTGACTCTAGACTTTTTCAATTAGTTCTATGCTAGTGACCCTGAATTCTGAGCCACTTTTTCAGGGCTAAGACTCGTACCCCTACCCAAGACCCAGTGAAACTTCCAGGAATGATGAATCACATAGAAACAAGGCTTCCAAACCAAAACCAAAACTAGGAATTGACCTGAATTCTCCCAACTAGGACTAACATTTCGTCAAACACATGATGAACATGCAACCTACAGGTCATGAATGCATATCTGAACATAAGGATCTAAAAACTTATCTGAAATTTAATAAGAATGATTTATGCCTTCTCACAATAGTTGTCATAACTCCAATTTGATAATGAATTCGTTAACCAAACACCCATCAGTGAAATGTGATAAGAGTCATACTTGTATCTGTCATATAACCATGTTTATAACCACCATATAACCAAATAGATAACAATGATATAACAACCATTAAAGCCACATAATAAATTGTACATTTATTTATCAAAGGCAAGAGAAACTTAGCTCTTATTAACCATATGCAAAAGCTAACCAATTCAGGGACTTCCACGTACCACCCTACCATAGATTGTGTGGAACCAAATATTTCTTTTATCCAATCACCCATGTGCCATATTCCAAGCATGAATGTGGATCTGATGGGATAAATCAATCCATAAACAACCAAGGGAATCTAGAGGTTAAACCACCTCCACCCTCACCATATTGTGATCTCACCTAAACCGGTCTCGAGATTGCAAAACAAAACCAAGCTTGGATGCCTCAAAATTCCTTCACCATCCCTTGAGGAATTTTTCTATCTCCACCCACCTGCCGAGGTCTTCCCAGAGAAAACCATCTCCACCCGCAACCCTTGGGATATTCCTGAGGCCACCTCACCCAAATCCAAAATGTTCCAACAATAGAAATCTCAACCAAGAAAGAATACCATCACACCATTGCTATCCAGAAATGGCAAGAAAAGGTTAAAAACTACTATCAAAACCCGAAAAAATCCATGCCACCGACAACAATGAAACCAAATAAATGCATGCATGTACAATGCATGCCAAACCAACTAGGAAATCATACATGCAACTTGTTAATTACAAGTATTTCCATTGAAGCTTCTTGAACCAACCTTTCCTTGCTTGATCCTTGCTTTCCTTGTCCTTCCTTGCTTTCCTTCTCCTCTTGGTTCTCTTCTCCTCTCTAAAAACCAATTCTAAAAATGAACTGAGAAAAGGCTACCAACTGATGCTATAATGTCTTTTTATTATTGATGCCTCTAATTTTTTCATTTTTCCTCTATTTTCCTTCAATTTCCTACTCACATGCAACCTATGACCTTTCACCTCCCTTTTCTCTTATTTTCCTTTATTTTCATAAATAAAATGTTAATAATACATTTTTTCCTTTTCAAAGCATTTGCCATTGCCTTTTCCAATTTCTCCTTAGACATAATACACAACAAATGATGTCCACTAGGATATTTTACCCAACATTCAGCTTGGAATAAGTGTCCCTTGAACTTGGTCTTATTTTTCCTTTATTAACTTTTAACCTGGGGTTGTTATATTATGTATATTTATACTTTTCTCATGAGGATTCCTATGGGTGTATGCCAAATATATATTATTATTTAGTATTTCCTTTTAATTACATAGTGGTCATTCCCTATTATTATGGTCATATTATATCCATTATCCTCTCTAGGTACATTACATCTACAATCCATACAAACAACCTAATATCCAGTAAAGTCATAGTATTATGATTTCTACAACAATTCCAACCACTCGTCTCATTTCCTCATTGATTTACACAACCTAAAGGATGAGATTTCCTTCTCTACACCATATTCCCTCAAATAACCTCCATCCCCTCCAAGGCTCTAGCATAGATCAGTTAAGAATATTTCATCTAAGGGTTCTAGAAATTCCAATGATAAATGAAGTCCTCACTATAGCCTTTACATAGGGCCTATAGTATTTCTCAACAAAGTTTCCTCAATAAAAATCCTAGCTCTAGAATTTTGTATTTTTACACACAATATGGTTGTCTCTTTTTCTAACCACAAAACAATAGTTTTCCCCTCTTTTTTTTCTTACCAGAATATATTCCTCTCATTTGTTTGAATTTCCCTTTTCCTTTTTCTTTCATGCATGTTGGGTTCTCATAATTATCTAAAAATGAATTTACTCATCCCATATTGTCTTAAATAGGTAAGATTGTGCACCCACCACTTCTTACATACATGGTTATCCCATGCTTTCATAACTAAATGGCATTAGTACTCCACCAACTTCTTACATATATTCAATGATTAGGTTTTAATAAGTCAAATGAGGTAATTAATTAATGATAAAATGTTTTATGAAGGTGATTTCCCTTTTCCTTATTCTTTCATGCATGTTGGGTTCTCATAATTCTCTAAAAATAATTGCACTCATTCCATATTGTGTTAAATAGGTAAGATTACCCACCCACCCAATTCTTACATACATGATTATCAAATGCTTCCATAACTAAGTCATATTACTATTCCAACTTCTTACATATATATGCATTGATTGGGTTTTAATCATTCAAATGAGGTAGTTAATTAATTGATTAGGTTTGAGTAAGTCAAATGAGGTAATTAATTAATGACAAAATGTTTTATGAAGGTTGCATAGGACTCTAGACATGTACAATTTCCTTTGGACCCCACCATTAACCCCCTCCCTTGGAATCAGTGCCATCCATTACTTTATCCTTAATTATCTATAAGGAATGATGTATTTCATTTTTATACATATTACATTGTTGAGTTTTTAATCATTCTTCATATTTACAAGTATACATTGCTAATATAAGCATTAAAAGTTATAATATTACAATGAAAAACATACAAATAAAAATACAAAATAAAATACCCAAAAATAAAATTAAAAAAACAGTGAATATTTGACTAACTAAAACTCATATTAACCATAAATCTATTAAACATTAAATATAATATATTACCTTGAAATACAAACCTTTACTCAATTTTTTATAATTAAAAAACATTTCATATTTTTTCTATCATTTCAATCCTTTACCACACAAAATTAAAATAAGTATATAATGCTCACTCTCTGTATGTATATAAATATATGACATTGTCTAGTTAGAATGAAAATTGATAGGCATATCACTGGGTGATTTGCGCATCAAATATCATTTTTAAATTTATAAAACCGTAAAAAAATTCGTTGAACAATAAAGATAAAAATGGATCTGTAGGCCTAAAACCATACATGTCTATTTTGAAATTCCAACCCTTAGCAGGAGAACACTATAAAAGTTTCATAAGCAGTGATCAAATTTGATGAGCTAGTCTTATTTTTATTTGGAAGGGCATATATACTTCTAACCCTTCAAAGATGAAAAGTTATAAAAAAAATTGTACATCTATTGACAAGTAGATATTAAATAAACCCTCCATATAAAAAAGTTCCAAAATAAAATAATGTCCTTTTAAATCTTTAAAATTTTAAATTAAGACTATCCCTATTCATCTAAATATACTAAGATATTAATTAGATGTATTAAAAATGAACATTTCTTTTCTACAATCGAATAATATTTTTCATTCTATTTAGTTGAAACATCATCACACTAGACCTATTTAAACATCTATGAATGTCATTGGAGTCATCTCAATATTTATACTTGTAAAAGGAAAATATATAAAAAAAATTAATACCTTAACATAACTTCTATAAGACTTACAAGAACTAAAAATAGACTTTCAATATTTAACCTTATTATTCTTCCATTTACTCTTTCAACCTATCTCTACTTAAACCCAAGTAAGAAAGAAAGCCTATTTCCTAAAGAGTTCCTCTCTTGAACGTAAAAAAATAATACCAATAAATAAAAAAATGAGTTATCCTTTGTTCAAATCCAAATCTATCTATCGTAAAGATACAAACAAAGAGTCAATATATTATTACTTTAGTTGCATACATGCCCATTTAGTTCACGAAGGTTCATCCTGTCCCTGGTGGAGAGGGGTTCATCATGTTCTTGGTGGAGAGGATAAGACACTTGGCTGCTCCGAATAACATAGGGTTGCTTATCATTCATTGGTTTTTATTTTCACTTTCACTTGGGCAACTCTGAAGCATATTTCACTTTTAACCACAAATCTTTAAATAAAATTCATCCAAGTTTAGGTGCTAAAGTCTTCATTGATTACATTGAAAACTTAGAAGCCCATCATAATGAAACTATATCGGAGTTCAAAAAATTCTCAGATTCCTCACCAAAATTCTCCAGAAAATGGTCATTGCCCTCTGTTGATTATTCTATTGTGCAAAGGAGCATTCTAATATCCTATGTAAACCTACTACTTTACATCTTCTCTTTAGATTTGCATCTAAATTATTTTATAATTTTCTCCAAAAATCCCCAGACACTAAAAATCTCACTAAAAGGTTTTGGATTTACAAAAATGGTCGTGACCCCAGAGCCTTTGCCTCAGCTTTTTATATTTTGAACAATAGCTTCATGGATACAAGGTTAGGGGAAATCAACTAGGATAAAGTTAGTAAGAATTGTGAGTGAATAAAATAGCAAATGCATACCATTCGGGCCGAGAGAAGTGCGTGTGATTTGGGAGAGATGGAGTTGCTTGCAAGCATCGATGTTTTTGAGGATGACTTCATCTAAGCTAGAGAGGAGCTTGTGCCCCTCCTTCAACATGGCCTGTACACCATGGGGTTGGATCTGGAACCCCATTCTTCACTTTATTGAACCTTGACCTTAGGGTTTTGCCCTTAAACCCTATATTCTTTGGCACGACTCAATCTCTATTTCGGAGATTTCAAAAACTTGCAAATGGAAGCATTCTGAGATTTCAAAAAACATGCAGATGAAAGCAAAGCTAAAAACATTGAAAATGACCTGAAATAGAAGAAAATCAGAGAATAAAATGCCGTGCAATCCAATAAATTGTTATGGAGACTTTTTGTTCTTTTAAGATGGCGAGGTTAAGAAAGGAGAGACTCGGCTTTCATGAATGTCTAGAAAGGACTATGAGTTTGTATTTCATTTTAAGCATCACTCAAAAAGAGGAGAGAAGATGCTTTATACATGTTATGTTATGTTTTGATTCTTGTTTTTTATTCTTGTAGTGACCGAGAGCCTCATGCCTTGTTTTTATAACTGCAACAACCTCCTGTTGCTTGTACCCTGGACTCTAAATCCATACTCATCCAGCTGACTGCTTGCGTACCCTAGACTCTAAGTGTATACTCATCCAGAGTACAATAAGTTGTAATTTGAAGCAAACTCATCCAATTGGCTGCTTACCTACCCTAGACTCTAAGTCTATACTCATCTAGAGTACAATAAGTTGCAACTTGCAGCCAAGGGCAGGTAACACAATACATAACTTAAATTAAAAAAAATGTCAGGCGAAATGGTAGCCCTTCCTACGACATGTTATAATTTCATTTAAAAAGAATTTAAACCTGCAGAAATATAAGAATAAATAAATAAATAAAAATTGATGCCCAAATTTTGCTAAGCACTTCTATGACGTGCTAGAGGGCTCTAGACGCGTTGTAACGTGTTCAATTTTGAATGCTGGATGTGTGAGACAGAAAAGAAAAAGCATTGGAAGCCACTGAGATCGTTCCGTGGTCCTTCTGGGTTGGTACCTTTTATGTGACACTTGTTTTTGTTATGTGAAAGTAGTTGGTTATAATTCAGTTTTAAAGCTGACTCCGATAAATATAAAATAATGAGAAACTCATTTTAAAGAAAAAAACTTATCTTGAGATGCACCACAAAATCATTATTTATTTTTAATATTTCCATTAAAAATCAGGACAAATTTAAAATTGAAAGCACATTTACTAAAAATATTTAATAAAAAGATAGTTACATGTCAGCTCAAGATATTACTAATGTGCGCTTTAGTGAAGCGACAAAAGCTCCATCATTTCTTAGTGGAGCTTTAATAGATATTACATATCTAGGTGTCCTGTTCAGAGGACAAGATATTGTAGAGATGCGAGGTTGGGCCATTGCAACGAGAGGGTGTGTTTTAGGGGTGGAAAGCCCAAAGGTCTCGCCCATATCCAAGTCCTTGGGGTTCTACCCAACTAGTGGAATCCATGGATGAGATTAGCCAAACCCAAATGAACTACTTTCAATCCCAGATTATATCTAGGGCACATCCTCCTCCTCGTCCCTACCTATTTCCACTTCAATCAAAAGCACAAACAACATCATTCACAAATAAAACTGATGCAATCGTCTACTGCTAACGCATATAAATACCCAACTAATTAGACAAATAATTACAACTTCCACATTGAACATGTCTCTTCTATAAAAAATATAAATGCATGGGAATAACCAATCACTAATGCTACTTTACACATTTCTACAGTAGGTCGCTCTTCATTCCTATACCAACATATAGTGAAATATGACACTCATTGCAAAAAAAAACACATTCTTCTTCTTATAAACGACAACTTTAATAAGCATTTTCCAACCTACATTACCAATTGCAAAATTAATATAATTGACATCCTTGAAAAAAAACTATTCACACCCATGGAAATTATATCTATAGTATTACATTTATACCAATTATTTTCCAAAACAATTTAAAGTTACCAACTTTCAAACACTTTCATATTAAAAAAAAATAATGCTTTCAATCTCTTACGAAACAGCTAGTCATGAAAAATCAACAAAAATGACAAGTAAAACACACTAGACATGTCTTTTCTACAAAAAATATAAATACTTGGGTACAACTAGTTACTAATGCTACTTAACACACTGATATAGTATGTCGTTCTTCATTCCTAGACCAACATCTGATGAAATATGACACTCGTTGTAAAAAAAACAAATTTTTATTTATAAAGGACAACTGTAATAAGCATTTTCCAAACTTAATTGCCAATTGCAAAATTAATCTAATTGACATCCTTAAAAAAAAACTACTCACACCCATGGAAATTATATCTATATTATTAATACCAATTGTTTTCCAAAACAATTTACATTTACAACTTCCAAACACTTTGATATAAAAACAAAATAATGCTTTGCATCTCTTACAACTGCTACTCATGGAAAATCAACAAAAATGACAAATAAAAAAATAACATGCAATATTGACTTTTCAACCTCAACTACATTCCTTTTTTTCCCTATATCACTCTCGTCTATGTAATTCCCTTTAAGTCCTCTACTCTTATTATTGGTGTTCCTTTACACCTCTCTATGCAATTGCTAATTTTAATATCCAAAAAAATCAAAATATTAAATCAATGTATACATTTTAAAATATATTTTAAAAACAATATATCACCATTAAAGAAAACTCAGACTACAAACGCAAAATGTTGAAAAATCAAGCCACCCTTGGAAAATAAACATAAACATTAACGACGCTGTAAAATGCAAATTTAAGAAGGTTCAGTCAAACCCTACTAAATTAGTGCTAAATTTTCGCATTTTTGAACAAAGACTGACCAATTTTATTTAAAAATGGTGATTTGACAGACGCCCTTTACAATGGCTGTGAATCGACTCGAGGAATACTTTTCAAACTTCGAATATTGAAGACGGAAAGTGTGAGAGCATGGGCTTATCATCCATTTTCTTTACGCAGAAGAATATAATAGAATAATCACATTAAAAATACTGCCTCCAAAATTTTCTAGTCATGCATATCCCTTCGTTTTTGGAGGTACAGTGACTAGCGTCTACGTATGTTTTCAGAGGTGATATTTTGGTTGTACAGCGCAGAAGAAAGGCGTAACAAACTCCTATACGCAATTTTGGCAGATATTTTGATGTGAGAGGAGGTGTTACATTCTCATCAAATTGGTCACACAAGTGACAAAGTGTGTGTGATGTGACGTGACGTGACAAAACCTGTCACAGCATGCACAATAATTAATATTTAACAAGATTGGAACCAATGATTTGTCGATACTAAACTACATTTAACCCATCTATGTATTATAAGAGGCTTATACACGTGTCTTCAACCATTGAAATGCATAGTTTGAATGCAAATGTATCCTTAGTGGAAAATGCAAAGACAGTGATGGAATGAAAATGGAGGTATAGTGTAGACAAATTATTCCATTTTTCTGCCATATAACCATGCTGCTCTCCTGGGTTATCACAAACCATAGCACGGAGCAAGTTAGTTCTTGCAGCAAGTTTCTAAATGTTGAGAGTTTTGATCTTCTACTTTGCCATGGATTTGCAGCGGGTGTTCGCCACTGGAGATATGTGAATTCTCGGCTATCTTATAGTGGCCATCGTATCTGCTTATTTTATTTATAGGGGACTTCAGCCCTCTTTGAAGTTGTTACCCGGTCCCCATCCTTGGCCCATAAGTGGGCACCTGCGTCTCATGGGAAAACTGCCTCATAGGTCCCTAGATCGACTCTGCAAGACGTATGGACCACTCGTGTATATGATACTTGGATACGTTCCCTGTGTAGTCGCCTCCACGGCTGAGATGGCCCAACAATTTCTCAAGACGAACGACATCATCTTTTCTTCCCGCCTCCAGGTGGCAGCTGGGAAATACACTATCTACAACTACTCCAACAACATCTGGTCTCCTAGAGAGAACTGGTGGCTCGGAAGGAAACTTGCACGAAGGCAAGTATAATTGGAATAAACTGACATCACAACCATCTCAAGTGTGTGGAAAATTGGTTCTAGCATTCCCCCATACTGCTTCAGGTGAGACTTCAATTCGCGCTCCGTAGACTAATGCCGAAAGGGTCAGTAGTGTAGGGATTTTTTTGGCTATCTAACACTAAACCCAGGTCAGGCCCCCACAAGCCAACAAATGGTTCCATTGTTGGGACCTAAATCTGCATGAGGGATGTGTGATGTCGTATCACTGGAATCCAACTGAGAAAGAAATCAAAGGTTGGTTGGACGGAAGGATTCACAAGTTCGCGACACAAGAAAACAGAAACTTGTGACTGTCAAAAGAACAATGGTTGGACCAATACCTGTATACAGAGATCCATGAAATATTTTTTGCCTCTTTCCCTACTAAACTATACGAGTGGATTGCGAAGCTAGAAGGCACCAAGGAAGGTGGAAGCCGAGGATAAGATCGCACACCCATCAATCATTGGCTCGATCGCATTATAGGAGGATTTGTTACTGATTTCATGGTCGACACCTCAGTCAGCTATAGTGAGGCAGAGTGACACTTTTTCAAAGGACCGTGAGGTAAGTATGTAAAATCTCTCAATACTTGGATTAAAATGTTGTTGTGCAAAAAATAATTTATGTAGCTACCTTGATGTTCGGGGCTACGTGAAGTGGAAAGGTTTACAGAAACAAAGGAAATAAGGGTCCAAAGCATAGCCCCTTGATTTCACCTCTATGAGGGGACGAAGAAGGGATCACGAAGGTCTCTCCACGAAGTGTTATTCAATTGAAAATACAAGGATTTCCATGAATACCACCTTCACCCAAACCACCTCCATCTTCACCGCCATCACCTCCAACTTCACTCATACCACCTCCGCCACCACCGTGATTCAGTATGGCAAACACAGTGAAGTTGCCTTTTTTCAAAGGCTTGGGAAATGAGGACTCGGACCAATTCTAGTTCGTTGTGAGGGTTGTATGGAAAGCTCAAGATGTTACAGATGATAACATAAAGAAGGCAAAACTAGTTAGTGCTCTGCAAGATCATGCACTGACTTGGTATATTAAGTACTCCAGTGATAACCTGAATGCTAGAGTAGCGTACATCCAAGAAGCACTGAATAGGGAATTTAGCAGGCCTAAATATGAAGTGCAGTCGATTATGAGATTTAAAGAGATCACAATGCTACCAGGCGAGATTCCTTGGGAACTAGATCAGAGGCTGAAATGTACGATCTGCGAAGCAAACATGAATTTGACGGATGGACAGCATCGCAAGTGGTTTGTGGCTTCGCTACTACCACACCTAAGAAGTGCATTGTCGTAGCAGAAGATAACAACTCAGGCAGAATCCTTGGAGATTTCCATGAGACTACACAAGACTCTGATGCAGGATCCTAACATAGGAGTCCAGCATATCCATGCACAGCTGAAGAATCTGTGCCTTGAGATGCAAATCTTGAAGCAGGATAGGACGGTTCAGTTAGACGTACGCGAAGAAGTATGGTGCATGAAATGCAAGAGTCAAGGTCATGACAAAGACCATTGCCTGATCTTTATAAATTACCTTGCAGGAGGAGGACCAATGCCTTTAAGGCCGGAAGCTCAAGCAGGACCTAGCGCGATGCCTACTTTGTGGTGTGCTATCTGTCAAATAGCCGGAAAACATGCTACAGATAACTGCCACTTGTTATAGAAGTATACACAAACTCCACAGCAATTGTTCTACAACTTTTGCAGATCGGTATGACATGATGAGTGTACTTGCAGGAGCTATGAATTGATGATGGATAGAACTTTCGCCTACAGAGTTCAGGCCGAAATGTGGTCCCTTGACTAGAATTCAAGGATGGCATAGATAGGATTTCAGGGGCGTGGAAGAGGCCGAGGTGGAGGAGGACCTAATAGAGGTCGTGGGCAATTGATTTGCTACAATTGCAGAGGGTCAGGACACTATGCCCACGATTGCACTAATCCAACGCACCCGTCGTGCAAGTATTACATGTTGTTTGATCATGAAACCGAAGATTGTCCTACACTAATAACCAAGATACATGAAAAAGGAGCACTGCCTCCTCCCCCGACTCAGAACTTGTAGATGATGAGGTTTGAGCCATGCAAGGAAGATCTGAACGTAAATATAGTGCTTCAAAGTGGAATCGCAATGGGAGATGACAAGGGGAAATAGCCAGAAGGCAATACATGGGTTCGCAAAGCCCTGGCAAAAGAGGCTGAGTTTGATTTGGAGCGCACTCGGGAAACCTTCATGGAAGCTAAGAAGAGCTTCGCTCAAGCCTCTACTTTAGGAAGCAAAGATAAACCAGAGCTAGAGATGGACCCCTCTGTGCTGACAACTTTCCTCGAAACCTATATGAAGTTACTATGCAACAGTAAGGCTATGAAAGGCTTACAGAAACTTATCAATAGATGTGTTGGGACCGCACTAGGTGAACCGCATGTAGTCTGCAAGATCAAAAAGAATAACACAAGGACGGGGTGCGAAATAAGACTCACCATGCAGATCAGAGAATACGAGATGGATCAAGTCATTCGGTATTTGGGATCAGATGCAAATGTTTTACCGAAACAAATATGGGAGCGAATTGGGAGACCTGCACTGCAATGGTCTCTAATTTAGCTAAGGATGGCGAATTAGCAGAAAATCATACCCACGGGGTGACTGCAGGGAGTAACCGTGGATATTGAGAGAGAAAGCGCACTAGCAAATTTTGAAGTAATAGAGATTGTTGATGAAAACAATCCCTACCCTGCACTCCTAGGAATTGACTGCGCT